>Ga0209648_10000658_pt1 | contig 26727 bp, 18 predicted proteins | sample GraSoi2013_115cm_FD_185830 | JGI IMG/M metagenome (GOLD analysis project Ga0209648, IMG submission 185830) | Grasslands soil microbial communities from the Angelo Coastal Reserve, California, USA - Sample 9_17_2013_115cm (SPAdes) (version 2) | ecosystem: Environmental > Terrestrial > Soil >... | reverse complement strand
GCCCTGCCAACCTTTCATTCTCGGAAGCCGACCTGGTGTTGCTTGGCTTTTGGAGCAACGGCAAGGAGAGTCCCAAAGTCATCCGCATGCCGCGCCGGGATTGAAGCTTTTACCGCGTAATTCTTTCATGTGATTGCTCCGCGGGGGGCAGGTGTCCTATGTAAGTGCCAGTATTTCAACTGGTTACATGGCAGCGCCATATGGCATCATGTGTGCCTCTTTTCCAGATATCCAGGCAATAGGCATTTCAATGGCAAATCCGGCTCCCAACTTGGTTCCTCCGGACGTGGAAGAGCGTCAGGAGTTCTGGAAACCCATGGTCGCTCCGCGGCTTGAAGTCGAGGCTGCCGGACGGACTCTGCCGACTAGCTGCCCGCATTGCGGGAACGAGCTGCTCGCGGGTTCACGTGTTTGCCCGCGTTGCGGCGCTGACAGCCAATCTGCCACCGCTAGCGAAACGCCAGGTTGGGCTGCGGCCTGGAACGCCTTCACGTCCTGGCGGCGCGTCTCAGGGCGAAGCCTTTCATCTCTTGTGACTTTGGCTGCGGGATGCGCCTGCATCGTTGCAGCACTGGCCACCAGTTGGGTGTTTAAAGCGACGACGCTGTTGGATTGGCAGGCCATTCAGCTGTGGCGGATCGAATGGCTCCTGGCGGCGATCGCCATCCTTCTCGCTGGAATCCTCCTGAAGAAAAAGTAAACCCGCTCTGTGAAGATCGCCGGAATCGCCCGGGATCGCCGACATCGCCGAAATCTGGTTCTTCCGATCATGGCGATTTCGCGCGATTACAGCGATTTCGGCGATAGAGGCCCCTCGCGCACATCGCAGTTTTTGAGCAAACTGTGAAGTCGTGTCTTTCTACGAATCCTTTTTCTCGAAAAGACGCTCTAGTGAAAAAACTTCATCGCGCTTCTCCACGCCGACATCTCTACATCATGATGCCGGTTGCCAGCGGGAGAATTCATTATGCTTGGATCGTCGCCGGTGTGACCTTCTTTGTACTTCTGGCAACGGCTGGCATTCGGGCCACGCCTGCGGTCATGATGGTGCCGCTCGAACATGAATTTGGCTGGACGCGTGCCGCCATCTCCGGCGCTATCGCCATTAACATTGCGTTGTTCGGGATTATCGGGCCGTTTGCCGCGTCCTTCATCGATCGCTACGGTTTGCGGCGGATGGTCCTGCTGGCGTTGGCGTTGCTTTCCGTGGGCGTAGCCTTTTCTTCCACCATGCACACGCAGTGGCAGCTCACGCTCTATTGGGGTGTGCTGGTAGGCGCGGGAACCGGAGTCACAGCTACGGTGCTGGCGGCCATCGTGGTAAACCGGTGGTTCGATCAGCGTCGAGGCCTGGTGCTAGGGATGCTCACCGCGGCCAATGCCACGGGACAGCTGGTTTTTCTGCCGCTGCTCGCCAGGCAAGTCACGCGGCACAGTTGGCGAAGCGCGACCTATATCGTCGCGGGCATCGCTGCCGCAGTCTTCTTGGCCGTAGCTTTCCTGCTGCGGGACAAGCCGTCTGATCTCGGCCTCCTGCCCTATGGAGCTGACGCGACGGCGGTGTCATCCGCCTCTGCCCCGCCCAACGTGGCGCGCACGCCGGTGCGCGCGTTGCTGTGGGCGGCGCAATCGCGCGAGTTCTGGATTCTGGGCGGCACCTTCTTCGTCTGCGGCGCGAGCACCAATGGCCTGATTGGCACTCACCTGATTCCCGCCTGCATGGACCACGGTATTCCCGAGGTAACCGCGGCGGGAATGTTGGCCGCCATGGGTATCTTCGATCTGCTGGGCACCACGGCTTCGGGGTGGCTCACCGATCGCTTCAACAGCCGCTACCTGCTTTTCTGGTATTACGTCCTGCGCGGCCTCTCTCTGCTCTTTCTTCCGATCGCTCTTGCCAGCCAGCATGTCTGGCTCTCAGGATTTGCCGTGTTCTATGGACTGGATTGGGTCGCTACCGTTCCGCCGACCGTCCGCCTGACCGCCAATACGTTTGGCCGTGAAAATGTCGGCGTGGTCTATGGCTGGATCGGTGCGGCGCATCAACTCGGTGCTTCCGCTGCCGCACTGGCGGCGGGAACGATTCGCACCTACCTGGGGGACTATCGCGATGCGTTCTGGCTCTCTGGCGGACTCTGCCTGCTAGCGGCGACGTTGCTGGTTTCGACCAAGGCCCGAAGCATGCAGCCTCAACCGGAGCTCGAGCCGGTTGAAGCATCGACCTAGCAGTGGCACACGCGGAGGGGCGGGACTATAATCGCCGCCTCCATGAACTCGACAATTGTTAACCGCACTCTTCTTCCGGTCTCGGTAATCGCCGCGGCGCTCGCGGTCTTGACGACCTTGCACGCCCAGAACACCGAGCCACCCAAGTATCCCAACTTCCCCAGTGAGACTCCGGCGCAGTTTCAGCCCGCGACCAGCACCTTTGACTACACGCGGCGTGAAGTGATGATCCCGATGCGCGACGCAGTGAAGCTGCACACCGTCATCCTGGTACCCAAGAGTGCTACAGCAGCCAAACCGGCGCCGATCTTGCTGACGCGTACGCCCTACAACGCCGACGACCTCACCAGTCACTCGCCGAGCGCCCACTTGGGACCAATTCTCCACGGCTACGACAACGCCACGGACGTGATCGTCGAAGGCGGCTACATCCGCGTGGTGCAGGATGTCCGGGGCAAGTACAACTCTGAGGGCGACTACGTCATGAACCGTCCTCTGCACGGTCCGCAGAACCCTACGCCCGTGGACCATTCGACCGACACCTATGACACGATCGACTGGCTGGTCAAAAACATCGCCGAGTGCAACGGTAGGGTCGGCATTCTCGGCATTTCCTATGACGGTTTTTTGCCGCTGATGGCGCTGGTCAATCCTCATCCGGCCCTCAAAGTATCGGTGCCGATGAACCCCATGGTCGACGGCTGGCGTGGCGATGACTGGTTCCATAACGGCGCATTCCGCGAACAGAACATGGCCTACATCCTGGAGCAGGAAGCCTCACGCAAGAATGAGGTCAAGTGGTGGACTGATCACTTTGACGACTACGACGTCTTCATGCAGTCCGTCTCGGCGGGCGAACTCGGAAAACTTCACGGTCTGGAGCAGGTTGGCTTCTGGCGAAAGATTTTGGATCATCCAACTTACGACGCGTTCTGGCGCGACCAGGCTGTGGACCGCATTCTCGCTGATCAGCCCCTCAAAGTTCCAGTGATGCTGGTCGACAGCTTGTGGGACCAAGAAGACATTTATGGCGCCATCGCCGTGTACAAAGCCATCAAGCCCAAGGACACAAACAACGACAAGGTGTTCTTGGTCATGGGGCCGTGGCATCACGGCCAGGAGATTGGCGAAGGCAGCAGGCTCGGCGCCCTACGTTTCAACAGTGATACGGCTCTCTACTTCCGTCGCGAAATCCTCCGTCCTTTCCTGGATCAGTACCTAAAAGAGGGCGCGGCGAAAGCGAACATCGCTCCTGTCTCCGCTTTTGAAACCGGAACGAACGAATGGCGACGACTTTCGGCCTGGCCTTCTGGCTGCCCGAGCGGCTGCACGCCCAAGCCGACTTCGCTCTATTTGAACGCCGGCCTCAAGCTAAGCTTCACCGCAACCAAGACTGGCGATGCCGCGTTCGATGAATACGTCTCCGACCCCGCCAAGCCAGTTCCCTTTCGGTCGCGTCCGGTTCGGCAGATTGGTTATGACATTGACAAAGGCCTGACCTGGCCGCTGTGGCTCGTGGACGATCAGCGCGAAGCCTCCGGACGCACCGACGTCCTGGCGTTTGTCTCCGACGTGTTGACCGCGCCGCTGAAGATCAGCGGACAGCCTTTAGCCAACCTGGTCGCTTCCACTAGCGGCTCGGACTCCGATTGGGTGGTCAAGGTGATCGACGTCTATCCCGACGAAGTCGCCAACCAGCCGGAGATGGGCGGCTACCAGCTCATGATCTCCGCCGACATCTTCCGCGGACGCTATCGGGAGAGCCTGGAGACGGCCAAGCCCATCGCACCCAACAAACCGCTGCTCTATCGATTTGAATTGCCGACAGCTAATCATGTCTTTCTTCCCGGCCACCGCGTGATGGTGCAGATTCAATCGAGCTGGTTCCCGCTCTACGACCGCAACCCGCAGACGTTCGTCCCTAGCATCTTCTGGGCAAAGCCGGCGGACTATCAGAAAGCCACGCAGCGGATCTTTCACGCGCCCACACCCGGAGAGGCCAGCTTCATCGAATTGCCGGTGGTGACGATGCAATAGGAAATTGCCACGATTGCCAGAATTGCCAGAATTGACGATTGAAGGCAAATCATCCATCCCGGCGATGTTGGCAATCCTGGCAATTCTTGATTACGCTTTCCAATCCAGCTTCCAGGCGATAGCATAGAAGCCTTTCACATTCCTTTAACAAAGTAACGAGGGGGCATTCAACGTGGCCATGAACCGCTCATTCTTGAGTCTTCTCATTGCGCTCGTACTAACTTCAGCTGCTTGGAGCGGAACCGACCCGGTCCGCGTCGAACAAGGTCTGCTTTCTGGAACCACCGGCAAGAGCCCCGACATCCGCGCTTACAAGGGCATTCCCTACGCTGCGCCACCGGTGGGCGATCTGCGCTGGAAGGCGCCGCAACCGGCCGCGTCCTGGCAGGGCGTGCGCGAGGCCAAGGAGTTCGGCAATGGCTGCTGGCAGACTCAGTACCCTGGCAATTCCATCTACCAGTCCAAGCTTCCTCCATTGAGTGAAGACTGCCTGACATTGAACATCTGGACCGCAGCGAAATCAGCGAAGGACAAACTTCCCGTGATGGTCTGGATCCATGGCGGCGGTTTCACGCGCGGGAGCGGTATGTCCGCAGGCTATGACGGCGAAAACTTTGCCCGCAAGGGCGTGGTTTTGGTCACGATCAACTACCGTTTGGGGATCTTTGGATTCCTGGCCCATCCGGCTCTGACGGCGGAATCCGAGCACCACGCCTCCGGCAACTACGCCATGCTCGATCAGATCGCCGGCCTGCAGTGGGTCAAGAAGAATATTTCTGCTTTTGGCGGTGATCCGGACTGCGTCACCATCTTCGGCGAATCTGCAGGATCGTGGGCGGTGAACGTGCTGATGGCTAGCCCACGTGCCAAAGGGCTATTTCATCGGGTCATCGGTGAGAGCGGCGGTCAGTTCTCTCCCATGAAGACTTTGGCTGACGCGGAGAAAGTCGGCGAGCGGTTTGCTTCGTCACTCGGTGTTACTCAGGACGTGTTGAAGACTCTACGGGCTAAATCGGCCGAGGAGTTGCTCAAAGCCAGCGATGCTCCCACGGCCAGTCCCAACGTCGATGGCTGGGTCCTGCCGCAAGAGACCAACACCATCTTTGCCGAGGGCCAGCAGAATGATGTTCCATTGATCGTGGGCTTCAATGCAGACGAGGGAACGACTCTGGCGCCGCAGCTGGCTCAGACCACCGCGGCCACGTTTGCTCCGCGCGTCCAGCAACTCTACGGCAATTCATCCCCCGACTTTCTGAAAGCCTATCCCGGCAGTTCGGACAGTGAAGCGGTAGCGTCGTCGTACTCAGCTTATCGCGACCAGGTCTTCGGGTGGCAGATGCGCACCTGGGCGCGCATGGCATCGAAGACCGGCCACCATCCAGCTTATCTCTACTACTTCAGCCACCGGCCACCGGGACCGCAGAGCGATCGTCTGCGTGCTTTCCACGCCGCGGAAATTCCGTACGTCTTCGGCAACTTCTTCTGGCCGTTCCCGTGGGAAGAGGCCGACCACAAGCTCTCCGATGTTGTCTCCGCATATTGGGTGAACTTCGCCAAGACCGGCGATCCCAACGGTGCAGGGCTCGAGAAGTGGCCGGCGTACAATCCAACGACGGATCAAGCATTGGAGTTTGGCGATAAAGTCGGCGTTCGTTCTCAAGTCAACAAGGCGGGATTGGACTTCTTTGATGGCTACTACCAGTCAGTCAGGGCGAAAGCTCCAACTGCTGCTCAGGGAACGAGCGGGGCGAACAAGTAGCCGTTGATCCCGGCGAGTCTTAGAGCGTGCTCCCTATAATCGACGACCGTGTCATTTCGAGGCCGCAGGCGGGAAATCGGCTCTCCGCTCAAAGCCCAGCGGGAGCAGATCCTTCTCCCGCTTTGCGGGATCAGAGCCTGTCCTGAGGTAGTAGCCGAAGGAATGAACTTCCTTTGCTGCTTCCTTGCTGTTGGTATATACCATCCCTGGACCTGCCATGCGCATCGCAATCGTTTCCGACATTCACGGCAACCTACCTGCCTTTGAGGCTGTGCTGGCCGACCTGCGGCAGACCGCTCCCGACCTGATTTTCCACGGCGGCGATCTCGCTCATGCAGGTGCAAGTCCGGCGGAGATCGTGGACCGCATACGCGATCTCGCCTGGCCAGGTGTCCTGGGCAATACCGATGAAATGCTGTTCGCGCCCGAGTCGCTCGAGGAATTTGCGAAGCAAGCTCCCAAGCTGCAGCCTCTCTGTGCGGCGTTGCGGGACATGGCACGCGCAACCTGCGAAATGGTCGGCGAAGAAAGGCTCTCATGGTTACGCGATCTGCCGCGGAGTCAAATTCGCAGTGGCCTCGCCTTGGTGCATGCCAGCCCAGAAAACCTGTGGCGGGCTCCGATGCCGGAAGCGACCGACGCCGAGTTGGAATCCGTTTACAGGCCGCTCGGCCGGCGGATTGCTGTCTATGGGCACATCCATCGTTCGTACATTCGCAGCGTCTCAGGGATGACCGTCGCCAACAGCGGCAGCGTCAGTCTTTCGTACGACGGCGACGTTCGCGCCTCATACCTCTTGCTGAATGACTCCAAGCCGGAAATCCGGCGCGTGGAATATGACCTGGCCAAGGAGCTTAAGCTTCTTGCTGGTTGCGGTCTGCCGCATGCCGATTGGGTTGCGAAGATACTTCGGAGCGCCGGCCCACAGATGCCCTAGAGGTGGGTGTTGAAGGTGTAGCCCGTGAATATCCCGTGTCCATCACACAGTCACCTAACGCCTGTCATCCTGAGCGAAGCGCCACGAAAGCTCGTCCCCATAGAGAATCAGAAGCGCGAAGTCGAAGGATCCCGACGGAGCGTCCTTCGTTCATCCCACTAAAGGGAGTTCTCCCCAAATCGCCAACCTCACACGCTGGCGGCCTAGAACGCAGTCGCGCCTGTACACACAGACCGCGGCAGTGCCAACAGCAATTTTCCAGCAGGCGTCACAGGGACAGCGTACGGGGAGAACTCCCTGCGGCGGCGGCGCCGGGGACACACCCTCGGGATCCTTCGACTTCGCGCCCATGGTTCTGGTGGGGAAAGAATTTCGCAGGCGCTCCGCTCAGGATGACACAGGCGTTAGGTGATTAGTGTGATGGATACACGATATCAAGGGCGATGCCCATGCTTAAACTCATGTCCTGAGACTCCTCGCTCGCACATTCAGAGGTGAAGTCGTGCCCTGATACGAGTCTCGTTTGTTGACGCACTCTTCTCCCGCTCACGCAAATCGCACCCACTGATCAGTGACCCGCGTTTCCCTTGCCCACAACCTCATCCCACTCGCGCTGGCCTCTGGCAACAACCGCAGGCAGATCTTCGGATAGCAAGAACCGTTGCCGTATGAGCTTGTTCGCGGCCGCGGTGAATTTTGCCATGTACTGTTCACGGGACGAGTACCGCTCCTGCACGGACAGTCGTGGATCGCCGGATTGCTGGCGCTCCCGTGCCGTCTTTGCAAACGGAATGAACGATCCCAAGAAGCTCACACGCTGGTCGGGAGCGCCAATGCTGGGATCGCGCAGATTCCATCCGGTATAAGTCGCCAAAGGCGCCTGCAACTCCGGCAAGCGCACTCCGCCGAGATCGTTGCCATCTGCGTCTGTCTGGGGAATCAGGACAGCGAACGGCTTACCAACCTTGGGAGGCTCGTTGCTGACGATTCCCGCCGGCCATTGATCGCCGAAATCCAAGTGGTAAGCCAGATTGTACTCACGTGGCAGGTTGACGCCGGGAATCTTGGGAAACACCCAACGCTCGAACGGCACCAGGGTGCTGGTGGCGACCGTCGGGAACGCGTTCGACGGAGGCTGCGTTCCGGCTCGCACCCATTGATCCATGTCTGTGATCAGGGCCCGCCAGAACCATTGGATCGGATTGGGGTTATGCCGCTGCTGTGAAGTGTAATCAGGATTGTTGGCAGTCGTCTTCTGTGGCGGGAAGGGATCCGAAAAATGCTGCAGACCGGCGAGGAAATATACGCGAACGCTTTTACCGATGGTCGCGTCTTTTTTTCCGTCGGCTGAAGTATGAATCAGCGATGCGGAGCGCCCCCAGTACTCGTACGACGTGTTTGTAAAGAAGATTTTCGGCGCCGTGCGCGACTTGGTGGCCGCGTCCAGCAGCCCTCCGGTTTGGCCAGTGTCAGGATCGGTTTCGGGCAGATCGGTGAACGGAAACAGATCGGTAGGAAAAAAGATACTCGACATTGGCTGGCTATCGCGTGAAGGCTGCGCGAAGCGATGGTTAAAACTGCCGCGGCCGGCGCCGGCCACGTGAGCGATCACACCATCCATCACCTGGCGGCCTTGCTCGTCGGCGTTGAAGTCCTGATAAAGGAAGTGGCGCAGGAAGCGCCCGCTCTGCGATATCCCTACAGCGTAAACTCTGCGCACCGGAGCCACAGCCTTGGGATCGTGTTTCAAATAGGCGAGAAAGTCGCGCACCGCAGCCAATCCCAGTCCCACCACAGCGGGATCTTGGGTCACGTAAACCAGCTCGTAGATCTTGCCGGGAACAAAACCGCCGTTGAGATGGACGAAATGCGCGTCCTTGAAGTTCCACTGGTCGCGAGGAATCGTCTGCCGGGACCCGTCGCGCGTGTCGCGCACGGTGAGCACGTTCTGCGGGTTCGCCGGATCAATCGCTGGGTAACTTTTTCCGCCCGAAGGGCCAAGAAGAATGTGTCCCGTGGGCATTTCGTCGCGCGAAGTGGCGACCGTAAAATCCGAACGAACCAGGCCACGAATTTCTCTTCCTGAAGGCGGCGCCGGATCCTCCGCCTGATGCGGAGCTCGCTTGGCGCGATCGTCGCTCGGCGAAACGTGCTCTTCGGTAAGCAGCGCGTGAGCAATCGGGGCATACAGTTTTAGGTTTTGATTTTGGTCGGCCACGTCGAATTGCCAGCCGAGCCAGGCGATCGTGTACCCTTGCCGCATCAAGAAGCCATCGCCAAATTCCTGCGCGGGGTCGGTCGGGATGCCCCCGTTGACCAGCCTGAGAATGCCCTTGCCGCCGCGGTTGGAGACTTCAAAGAGCACGCTGCCATTGCCGCGCTTCATATCCTTGGGCTTCAAAAGATAAAGGTCCGCAGAAAACTCGACCTCGCCGGCCGAGTCACGCTCGGCCTTGTCCAGGTCTACGATCTGGCGGTTGTGGAGGTTGGCTGGGTTTACCTTGAAGTAAACACGACCGGTAATCCTCTCGTAGGCGCCAATTCCGCCGAACGGCTTGCCATCTTGAACGTCAGCGCGAGACAGAATCTCCACGCGGTCCACCCGCGCTGTCGCAGACGAAGCGAGCAGCGAGACCAAAGTCAAGATCCATGCTGCGCGACTGAGCCAAGAAAGCATCCGTCACCTCCGGCGCTGATCAGACTAACACAGCCACAATGAGCCGGGTCGCTGCCCGGAGAGCGCAGTCATAATGGCACTAAAACTGCTCCCCGGCATTTTGGTCGCTGACACAATCGGGTGATCGCCGTGATCGGGTGATCGCGCGTGATCGGAAGAAAATCCAATAATTCTGCCGATTGACGCGCAAGCATCCGGCGCATGCCCTTCGAAGTTCCTGGCGCTGCGCCGGGCTTGCTGTCTAGCCTGGTCGTGGTCGAGTCCTTGCTTGAACAACCAAAAATCCCTACGACCCAACACTAGAAATTCCTACGGCTGGTGCCTCCCGGCTTCGATATGAGAAAATCCCTCTTCGCAACAGCATGGAAGTTCTTCTCAAACGCGACGAAATTGCCGCCGCCGTGGCTAGGATGGGCAAAGAGATTACCCGTGACTTCGCGGGAGAATCGGTCGTGCTGGTGGGAGTGCTCAAGGGCGCTTGCCTGTTCTTGAGCGATCTAGCCCGGCAGATCGAGTTAAACGCGACCTTCGACTTCATCGCCGTGCGCAGCTACGGAACCGAGAAGACCGCCGGCGAGGTGCAGCTCATCAAGGATGTGATCACGCCGTTGCGCGATCAGAACATCATTCTTGTGGAAGACATTCTCGATACTGGACTGACGCTCACGTTTCTGCGAAAACATTTGTTGCAACACCAGCCACGGGTGTTGAAAATCGCAGCTCTCCTGGATAAACCCTCGCGCCGCGCGGTGCCGGTGCAGGCGGATTACGTTGGCTTTCAAATCCCCGACAAGTTCGTGGTCGGCTACGGCCTTGACTATGCAGAACGCTTTCGTAACTTGCCGGATATTTGTGTCCTTGAGGAAGCCGGCTAACAGGAATACAATCCGGTCTGGATGTCTCAGACCCTTACAGGCCAACAGCTGCAAACTCGCGGATGGCAGGCAATCGCCGGCTGCATCGACCACACCCTTCTCAAACCGGAAGCTACACAGGAACAGATCATTCGCTTGTGCAAAGAAGCCGGCTCCTTCGGCTTTGCCGCAGTTTGCGTGAACCCCTGGTGGGTCGGCATGGCAGCTTCGATGCTTCGCGGCACTCCCGTGAAAGTGGCCACCACCATCGGCTTCCCCCTGGGCGCCAACCACACCACGGTGAAGCGCTTTGAAGCCGTGGAAGCAATCCGTCTTGGCGCGCAAGAACTGGATATGGTAATGAACATCGGCGCCTTGAAGTCGCGGGAGCGCCAGGCGGTACAGAATGACATCGCGGCCGTCGCTGAAGTGGCCCATTCTGCGGGCGCGATTCTCAAGGTCATTCTGGAGACTCCCCTGTTGACCCTGGAAGAAAAGATCCTTAGCTGCGAGCTGAGTCTGGCTGCAAAAGCCGATTTTCTAAAGACCGCAACCGGCTTTTTCGGCGGCGCCGTGGTAGGCGACGTTTCCTTGATGCGCGGTGTGGCCGGGGATCGAGCGGGGATTAAGGCGTCTGGCGGTATCCGCACCGCAGCCGACGCTGAAGCCATGATCGCCGCCGGCGCCAATCGCCTGGGGACGAGTTCCGGCGTCGCGATTGTTCGCGAAATGGGCGCGGGCGAGCTGGCGCACACCTAAGAAAACTTCTCCCTTTCACACAGGACAGCCCGTCGCCAATCCAAACTCGTATCGCTGTTATGATGAATCATGAGCCTTATGGTTACTTCCGCGCCAACTCCGCGTGTAGACGTCGAAGCGCTTCTGCTTGAAGTCTCCGACGTCCTCAACACCACGCTCGACTTGGATACGCTGCTGCAGCGGGTGGCGGAAGTCGTGAAGCGAGTCATCGACTATGAGATCTTCTCCATCCTCCTGCTGAACGAACGCTCGCAGGAACTTCGCTTCCGTTTTCAGATTGGCCATCATCCCGAAGTAGCGGACCGCATCCGGATAAAAGTCGGCGAAGGGGTGACCGGTCGCGCGGTCAAAGACCGCCGCACTGTCCTGGTGGATGACGTTCATCAAGAGTCACAGTACATTGCGGCGGTTCCCCACGTCCGGTCCGAGCTCGCTGTGCCGTTGATCACCAAGAACAAGGTTATCGGCGTAATCGATCTTGAAGCCCGCGAGATCGGCTATTTCAAAGAAGAACACGCGCGGCTGCTCTCGCTCATTGCGTCGCGGGTCGCTGTGAGCGTTGAGAATGCGCGGCTGTACACGCGCATCGTCCGCCAGGCGAGAACGCTGGAGTTGCTGACCGAGATCAGCCGGGAGCTCACGTCGATTCTCAACCTGGACCAACTGCTGCAGCGTATCGCCGACCTCCTGCTCAAGGTCATCGACTATCAGATGTTCTCCATCTTGCTGCTCGATGAGAGCAAAGAAAAATTGGTGCATCGCTTTTCCGTGCGCTTCAAGGAGAATATCCAGGTGAAGCACGACATCATCTGCGGAACAGGCCTGGTGGGAGCGGCGTCACGGGAAAAGCGCGTAATCCTGGCTGCCGATGTCAGCAAAGATCCGCGCTACATCAAACTCAATCCGGAGACGCGCTCCGAACTATGTGTGCCACTGATCTATAAGGACGAGGTGATTGGCGTGCTCGACCTCGAGCACACACGGCGGAATTATTTCAACGAGGATCATGTGCGCGTCATGCGGACGCTGGCTGCCCAAGTCGCCATTACCATCGAGAACGCGACTCTCTACGAGCGCCTGGCGAAAGAAGAACGTCGCATGGAGCGCGATCTGGCTATGGCTCGCGAGGTGCAACACCACCTGCTACCGCCTGCGGTTCCGAGCCTTCCCGGTGCAGAGGTCGCAGCACGATATAATCCTGCCCACGCCATTGGCGGCGACATGTATGACTTTCTCGACTACAAACTTCCGCACGCTTGCATCACCGTAGGCGACGTCAGCGGTAAGGGTGCTCCGGCCGCTCTGTACGCGGCGCTCGTCAGTGGCATCATTCGCAGCATGGCCCACGGAGAGCTTCCCCCAGCGCAAATGCTTAGCGCGGTCAACCGCTCACTGAACCAACGCCGGCTCGACGCCAATTACGTTGTCCTCTGTTGCGCGCTGTGGAACGACGAAACAAAGGTCATGCGCGTTGCCAATTCCGGCTTGCCTCGCCCCATCTATTGCCGCCAAGGCCACCCTCACATGATCGAGGCTGCGGGATTGCCTCTGGGAATGTTCCCTGACGCAACCTACGATGAAATCACCATCCACGCCGCGTCCGGCGATGTCTTCGTTTTCCTCAGCGACGGAATTATCGACGCCGGCAATCGCCGCGACGAACAGTTTGGACGAGCGCGCGCCGAGCAATCTATCACCAAACATTGCCACAAGAGCGCACAGGAAATTGTGGACACCCTCTTCGATGCGGCTAACGCCTTTTCAGCCGGCACCGAGGTCTTCGACGATCAGACAGTTGTGGTGTTGAAGGTTAGGTGATGAGCACGCCAACAAGTCCGTCGCTGCAAGATTCAGTCATGTTCGAGCGGCCGCCTGGTTTCGCCTACAAAGAGGGTGAGCTTTACTGTGAACGCGTTCCTCTCAGTCGCCTGGCCGAGGATTATGCCACGCCGCTCTACGTTTACTCCGCCACCACAATCCGCGAGCGCTACAAAACTCTCGACCACGCTTTCAAGAACGTGGAACACACGATCAGCTATTCGGTGAAGGCCAACTCCAATCTGAGCATCCTGCGCTTTCTGGCGCGTCTCGGTTCTGGTTTTGACATCGTTTCCGGCGGCGAGTTGCAGCGGGTGCGGCTGGCAAGAAAGAAAGCGGTCGCGAAGATTGTGTTCTCCGGTGTCGGCAAGACTGAAGATGAGCTGGTTGCCGCCCTGCGCGGGGGGATTCTGCTTTTCAACGTGGAGAGCGAAGGCGAGTTGGAACTGCTGGCCCGCTGCGCGAAGGACCTGGAGATGCCAGCGCGCGTGGCCTTCCGCGTGAACCCTGACGTTTCCGCGGAGACCCACCCTTACATTTCCACCGGCCTCCGCGAGCACAAATTTGGCGTGCCGATCAGCACGGCCCGCGAGCTCTACCAGCAAGCCGCGAAACATGAATACCTGAACGTGGCCGGAGTTAGTCTGCACATCGGTTCGCAAATCACCGACCTCACGCCGTTTCGCTTGGCCATGGAACGGATCGCTGAGCTTATCGAGCAGCTCTCTGCCGATGGTCACCAAATCGAATTTGTCGACGCCGGCGGAGGCCTCGGCATCTCTTACAACAGCAACGAGCCCGTGGACTTCGAGGATCTCGCCCAGCGCTACGCTGATGCCATTCTCCAGCCGCTCGAAAAGGTGCAGCCGCGGCCTCATCTTCTCCTGGAGCCAGGGCGCTCCATTATTGCGCCGGCCGGCGTGCTGCTCACGCGTGTCCTCTACCAAAAGCAAAACGGGAACAAGCGGTTCACGATTGTCGATGCGGCCATGAATGACTTGATTCGGCCATCGCTCTACGGCGCCAAGCATGAGATCGTGCCTGTGGAGCTGACTCGTCCGGGGTGGGAATGGGGAACCATTCAAACCGACGTGGCCGGCCCGGTTTGTGAAACCGGAGACTTCCTGGCCCGTGATGCAGCGCTGCCTCCGGTGCTCGAAGGAGCTTACCTCTGCGTTCTGGATGCAGGCGCGTACGGGATGTCGCTTGCATCCAACTACAACACCCGCCTGCGCCCGGCTGAGGTGCTGGTCGATGGCAAGCGCGCGCGGCTGGTGCGACGCCGAGACAATATGAAAGACGTGCTCCGGCCGGAGTCCGCTTGTCTATGACCGACTTGAAAGCCCTCGCCTACGAATTGCTGCACGAAGCCCAGCAATCGCTACAGATCGAAGGCCATCTCAATCCCGTCGCGATCGTGATCACGCCGCTCGAGAATCTGATTCTGGATCTGGAGTTCGAAAGCAGCGAGGAGCGCGAGGAGATCTACGCGGAAATGATGGATCTCGCCCGGGAAAAAAACGCGACGGCTATCATCACCGTCAACGACATTTATCTTTCCGACTCCGGAACGCCGGCGCTGCTACATGGAGAAGGCTGGGGCAGCCTTGCCGAATCGGCGCGAGAAGCTGTCATGATCACCATCTCCGGCGCCGGTTTTGAAACCTGGACTCTGTTGTGCCCTTATTTTTCCCGTGACGGCCAAATGGTCTTTCCGCCTTCACGCGAAGGGCCGAATCCCGGAGGCGAAGTCGAACTGCTCGGCGACTGGACCGGAAAAAGCGGAGCTGCGTGAAGCTTGAAGTAGGACGAGTTCAAAAATACAGAGGGCTATTTTAAAGAGCGATTGCAGGGGCTCAACGGTCGACTGCATTTGACCGACCAGCGCCGCCAGGCGCGCACCCTTTTAAGGTCGAAATTTGATTTTTGAAACAAGGGCCACACTTAATTATTGGCTGTTCTGATCCATCCACTGCCAAAGAATGTTTTTGACTTCTTCTTCCATGAAGTAGAAGCGGATGCCGGCTAGTCCTTCCGGGTTTGACCAGGCCACCTCGCCTCGACCACGGAGAGGTTCGCCGTGGGGAAGACTAAGGACGTAATCGATCGCGGAGCCTGGCGCCAACCTTTCCGAGCAATGCACTGCCATTCCGCCGCGGCTGATGTTGGCTGTCACAGCCTGGTGGCTCTTGTCGCCGCCATGGAGCAGCACGGGAAGCCTCAGTCGGATCCGTTGGTATCGCTGGCGCTCGTTGCCAATCATTTCCGCGGCGTTCCTCAAAACAGTTTCGAGTTCGTGAGAATCGAGCGGTTTATGCACAACGAAGTTGACCCCGGCATTGAGTAGCCGGCTGACTTCCTCACCCTCGCTGACACACGCGAAGATCACCGAGAACCGGTTCGAGCCGCCACGGCGAATGTTGCCAACCAAGCCGAGCGCGCCCTCGACCCGCGTGTCAATAAAAATTCCATCTAGCTTGCGTCGAGTAACGTAGGCCAGAGCGGAAGTAGTGTCGGAAGTGGAATAAGCGATTCCACCCATTGTCTGGACCGCAGCGGCGAGGGACTTTTGTACCAGAGCGTCGGCGCAGACGAGCAAAAATTCCCATGCACTCTGGCTTGACGGCGGTTGCATCTTCTCTGCTGTTTCTGGGAGAGAAATCTTGGGGGAGACAATTCCATTCTACGGGTTCGTGTGTCGGATGAACACAGTCGGGTTAATTACCTACGGCCATGTACGGGAAGCTAGGCGAACAAATGTAAGCCGGTTAGAACCAAGGGAAATTGCCAGAATTGGCAGGATTGCCAAAGACCCGCCGGAATTGAAAAATTGTTTCCAACCTAACAATCTTGGCAATTTTTGGCAATCCCCGGCGATCCTTGGCAATTTTCCCATCATTCATTTCCCCGCATGAATAGCGGTTTCCCCCGGCATTTGCACATTTTTGACAATGACAAGAATTGCGGGAGCACCGCATAGTTTCTGCATTACTAAAGTCGCATGCACTGCTTCTTTTGCAAGGGCTTGTGGACGGTCCGCATGTGATTGATTTCACGCGAATTAAAGTCGCGCAAATTTCATTGACTTACTTTGGGAAGAGCGTAGATTCACAATCGTTCTTTGACATCTCAAACGTTTTCCCGGTTGGCGGTAAGTCCGGGGGCCAAGCTAACGTCACCATCACACAGCGAAAGCTGGAAGCGATTGGAGGGCTAGCAAGGCTCTATTCAGCGCACTGCTGGCCGAGGCGAACATGAGATGTCAGAGGCAATATGGAAGCCCCGAGGCATTGACCGATTTACCCGGTTGGTAGTGAGCCCGGAGCCCAAGCTTCAGCCAAGCTGATTAAAGATCGCACTCTGTTGGGTTTCGCAAGGAACTGGATAGGGAAAGCTGGTCGGCAAGGGTCTATAGCGAACTGCTGGTCGAAGGCGAATGGGTCAAAGCACAAAACTCGGGGCTTCTTAATTTTTTTGCCCCACCTAATCCCCGGCAAGTCAGCATCCAACGTTGAGCCCCACAATCCTGGGCAATGCTGAGCGAGGCCGAGGGAGCGCAGCGACGGAGGGCGAAGTCGAAGCATCCCGAGGATCCGTCCTGTTCCATGTTGTTTCAGGGAATTTCCTTGAGGCTCTGTCCCTTGAATAGCATTTGCTGACCCAAGTGCTCGGCCAGATCCGCCCAGCGGGGGTTCATTGTCTCGATCAGCTTGATTTTTTTCTCACGACGCCAGCCTTTAAGCTGGAGTTCCCGTCGTTTTGCTTTGCCGACATCGCTATACACCTCGTAGTAGAGGAGTCGATCAACGCCGTACTTTTTGGTGAAGCCATCGATCAAACCAAACTTGTGTTGACCAATGCGCTGGGTGAAGAATCCGGTCATGCCGATGTAGAGCACACCAGTACGGCTCCCCATGATATAAACCCAGAATTGGTAGAAGTGGCCGTCGCGCATGGGGCCATCATCGTAACATGCGCATCCTCGAAGAGAACTCCCTGAGGCCGCGTGGCAGAGGACACATTCTCGGGATGCTTCGACGTCGCCCTCAGTCGCTGCGCTCCTTCGGCCTCGCTCAGCATTGGGCAGAGTCAGGTGAGATGGCGGTGCGCTTCAGGATAAGAGCCGAGGATACAATCTTTTAATGGCGGAGCAAGGGAAGAGGCCTCTCTATTCGCTTTCTGGCTTTAGCTGGCAGGTTGTGTTTGCTGGACTGCTTGTCTATTGGCTTTGGCGTTGGCCGAACCATTTGCCGGAGCCGGGATACGCGGTAACAATTCTCGGTCTTGCGGCGGTGATCATGGCCGTTAGGGCTGACCGCTTTACGCGAACCGAAGGAATCATTTGGATCATGCTGGCTGTGGCGCTCTGCTTTGTTGAACTCCGCGCAATTCGACATGATCGCGAGGTTGCAGCTAAGGAACAATCAAACGCCAGAGAGCGAGAAGAGACAAATTTTAGAGAAATCGCCTCTGGAATCAAGGCCAGCATTGCTGAGAGCGATCGAAATTTCTCGGCGACCATGGGAAGAACAAACCAAGTATTGGCGAACATTACAGGCGGACATTCCTTTGCTTATGTTTCCCCACAAAATTTCTACGGTGACGAGTTTCCCGGAGTGGTATGGAACAATGGCGAGCAGGCATTATCTGGGCTGACGCTTACAATCGCACATACATCAGACCCAGACTGGGGCGCGGCATTTTTTCAACCTATCTTCATAGGAACAGTGGGGCCACATGAGCATGCGCCAATACCTGGATTTCTTTTTCGGCCAAGAGCGGACAAAACGACGGGCCAAGACAATTACTGGATAATGCTATCCGCTCAAAACGGCACTGCATCGCAGAGCATCTATTTTCGTAGGGATCGAAATAATGCAGCAAACTGGGCCTACTCATTTCGTGTCGAAAAACAAACTCTCCTTGAAAAGCCTCAAAAGCAGAAAATGATGCTGAAGGGAAACTCCCTTCCGAAAGGAGCGCGGGTTACTACATATGGGTTGTTGCTCTATAGGGGTTGGTCAGACGAACTGTCTGGAGACAAAAAATGAACTTTTCTTCACTCCAGTCCCCCGTACACCAACTTCCCACCTAGATAGGTTGCTTCCACTTTCACGTTCTTGATCGCCGTCGGCGGAATCTTGAAGATGTCGTCGCTCAAGATCACAAAGTCCGCGAGCTTGCCGGACGTGATCGAACCTTTTTCTTTGTCCTGAAACTCCGCGTAGGCTGATTCAAGAGTGTATGCCTTTATAGCTTCAGCGACGCCGATCTTCTCTTCCGGCACCCAGCCGTCGGGATTCTTGCCGTCGAGCGTGGCGCGGGTCACCGCGGCATAGATTCCCCACATGGGGCTGAGCGGCGCCACCGGCCAATCGGTGCCGAAGGCCAGGCGCACGCCGTTATCGAGGAAGGTGCGAAAGGCGTATGTGCGCTTGATGCGATCGGTGCCGATACGTTTTTCCGCCCAACGTCCATCATCGATGGCGTGGTACGGCTGTACCGACGCAATGACGCCCAGGCGCGCGTAACGCGCAAAGTCTTTCGCTGCTAGGTGCTGCGAGTGCTCGATCCGCCAACGCCGGTCACGCTTGCCGTTGGCCTTCTCGATCTGTTCATAGAAATCGAGAATCATGGAAATGCCGCGGTCGCCAATGGCGTGAACACAAAGCTGCAGTCCGGCAGCGTCTGCGCCCTTCAAGCGCGCCAGCATCGCCGAAGGGGGATGCATTTCATCGCTTAACAAACCGTGGCTCTTGGGATCATCGGTGTAGGGATCGAAGAAGTAAGCCGTCTCTGAGCCGAGGGAGCCATCGGCATAACCTTTGACGGCGCCCATGCGCAGCAACGATGTGCCAAAAGCATGACGTACTCCGATCTTGGCTTGGTCCTTCCAATCGGTCTCCATCGGAGCCACGTACATGCGCACGGTCAGCTCGCCTTGTTCTTCAAGCTCGGCATAGGCCTTCACATCTTCGTAGGGAGGATTCTTATCCTGTACGCTGGTGACGCCCAGAGAGGCCGCATGCTCCAGCGCCTGGTGGATGGCGCGCAGGCGGCGAGCGCGCGAGATCGGAGGCATGACTTTGTCGACGAGGTTGGTGGCCGCGTCGCGAAGAACGCCCGTGGGATTGCCTTGCGCATCGTGGACGATCTGGCCGCCGGGTGGGTCGGGAGTTTTTGCGGTGATGTTTGCGAGACGCAACGTAACCGAGTTGGCAAGCGATTCGTGGCCGTCGTGGCGGTTGACCCATACAGGAGTGTTGGGAGTCAACGCGTCGATGAGTTCCTTAGTCGGCAAGTTAGGCGGCGACCACCTCTGCTCATCCCAATCGCCGCCTGTAATCCACTCGCCCTTGGGTGTGGCCTTGGCACGCTCGCCGATACGCCGCGCGAACTCCTCCGGGGAGTCGGCATCTTTGAGCTGAACTTCTTGGAGATGGCTGCCGCCGCCTACAAAATGAACATGCGCGTCGTTGAAGCCCGGAAGCAGCAGTTTGCCTTTCGCGTCCAGGACCTTGGTTTGCGGGCCGTGCCATGCATCCATTTCGTTGGCGCTGCCCACAGCGATGATGCGGTCGCCCATCACGGCCAGCGCCTCCGCTTGCGGACGCGCCTTGTCCACTGTCCAGATCTTCGCATTGGTGATGATCAGGTCGGCCGCGGGCTTCTGCGCCACAAGCTGAGAACCGCAGCACAACGAAGCACCAAGGAATAGGAAAAATCGGCGTAATCTCATGAGCACTCTTAACAGCATCAACCACACCTGGGTTGCCGGTGGTTGCGTGAACCAGAAACTCTAGGCGATCTAGGATACAACGGATCACCAAGAACAGCGCCGGAGGCGCGTTAAGAAGTTAGCCCAGCGCGTCAGTCAGCGCTGGGAAAAGCCTGTACCCAGGGCTCACGCCCTGCCGGGGTCCCCGACGCGCGCGGTTTTCGCGCGTTGGGGTGGACTGGGCTAACTTCTAAACGCGCCTCCGGCGCTGGGCTATTTGGTTCACGGCGATATGGAGCGCCTGGACCCCCACCAGGAGTTTCTGAAGAGGAAGGATCGTCTTTCGTGTCTTTTGCATTTTTGCGTTTTATCTTTCGCCCCACTTGAGCTTCGTTCGCAGAACTTCGAAGAAAGTTCTGTCGGGCAACTTAAACAGCTTCACCTGAAACTCAGACTTCTTGCACACGACAACGTCGCCTTCTTCCAGCGGCGAGCCCTGCTGCCCGTCGATCGTCAAGTAGGCTTGTTCGCGGGTCACGACCACGCGCAGCTCGATGACCGCGGTATCCTGCACAACCAATGGCCGGTTGGTAAGCGCATGGGAAGCAACCGGCGTGATCACAAAGCCAGGAACGTCTGGAGCCAGGATCGGTCCGCCCGATGCAAGCGAATAAGCTGTGGAGCCCGTCGGCGTAGCCACGATTAATCCATCCGCCTTGTAGTTAGCGACGAACGTGCCGTTGACGCGGAGTTCGAATTCGGTGATGCGCGCAACCGCGCGTTGGTTCACCACGATGTCATTGAGCGCATCGTAACTGGCACAACACTGGCCTTTACGCTGCACCTGGCAGTGGATCATCGAGCGCAGGCTCAGCTGGTAGCGGCCGGCATCCACTTCGGCCAGCGCGCTCGAAATTTCTTCCTGCTTGATCTCGGTAAGGAAACCGAGTGCTCCCAAGTTGACTCCTAGGATCGGGATTCCGGCGGCAGCTACGTTACGGGCCGCGGAGAGCAGCGTGCCGTCGCCGCCCAGAACGACAACAAAATCAGGATGCTTCTCGACAACCGCTTCCCTTTCGGCCAATTCGCAATCAGGGCAGAACTCGCGGGTCACGCCATCGACGGTGACCGAATATCCGTGGTCGCGCAGCCATCGCGTTACCTCGAGCGCGACCTTACCCAGTTCCGGTTTGCCTTGCTTGGCGATGATGGAAGCACGTTTCATCAGAATTCCGCGCGCAGGAGAAACTCCCGGTTGCCCTCCCTGCCTAGGATAGGCGATTCGATCACCTGCAGGTCTCGTCCACCCTGCAGCGCAACCGCCTCTTGGACCTTCGCCACCGCGTCCTGCCGCGCCTGCTCGTCGCGAACAATGCCGCCTTTGCCGACTCGCTCTCGTCCAACTTCAAACTGCGGCTTCACTAAGACAATCATCTCCCGAGCATGGCCCGCTGGTTCAGCAAACGCAGACTTGAGTACCGCCGGGAGGATGAGTGTAACAGAGATAAAGGACACGTCGATGGCGATGAACGTCACCACACCTTGCATGCCGGCCTGGCGAAGGTCCGCGGCGGTCAGATGACGCGCGTTCGTCCGCTCCAGAAGCTTGACCCTTGCATCAGAGCGAAGACGGCTGGCGATTTGCCCGTAACCAGTGTCCACGGCGATTACCTCGACGGCGCCGCGTTGCAACATGCAATCGGTGAAGCCGCCGGTGGAGGCGCCAATGTCGAGGCACGTGCGCTGGCTGAGATCAATGTTCCAGTGGTCGAGAGCGGCCTCCAGCTTCAGGCCGCCGCGGCTCACATACCGCAGGTCCTCGCCCAGAAGGCGGATCTCGGCATCCGCCTCGAATCCCGCGCCGGCTTTTTCCACCTTCTGCCCGTTGACCAGGACTCGCCCGGCGAGCACCATGGCCTGCGCCCGCTCGCGTGAGGCCACCATTCCACGATCCACCAGAAGTTTGTCGATGCGAATTCTCATCGCGGCCACGCTCCCCATGAATAAGCTAGCAGATGAATTTGGAGTGGAGTGCCGAGAGACCGGCAATTGCCAGGATTGCCAAGATTGCCAGGATTGATGATTGCAGGCTGTCTTCGGCAGTTTTGGCAATTACCGGAAGCCGTCTTACAGATTTCATTATTCAACTTGCAATCATCAATCCTGGCAATCATCAATCCTGGCAATCAAATCAATTCTAGCTGCGTCAGGATCCTGCAAGAAAAGAGAAGCGGCAAGAGAATTCACTAATTATTAATACACGCACATGATCCAGTGCAAAGCGCGCGAAGATGCAATGCGACGTCGAGTTACATCTGTAACTCTGGTTTTTTCCACATTGTTATGCACCGCTCTGTTGAAAACGGGGATCGATTCTGGAAGTACACTTGCCTCGCCTGCCACGGAGATACACGGAGGAAAGATCGGTTCATCGGGAGATCGGGCCATCGGATCATTGGCGAGATTGCTAATTGAGTAATCGGGTAATCGGGAAATTGAAAACCGATAGAAACGCAGGTTTTCGATTACCAATTACAAATTACCCGATTACAAATCTTTCTGATGTTCTGAAGACATTCTCGATTTGCGGGTAAGATAACTTTTCAGAAGTGGAAGAGAATATGGAGCGCAAGAAAGCTGCACGTTCGCAGCGTGGAAAGCGGAAACCGCATTCTACTACCAGGGTCGCACGAAATCCTGGCATCGGCTTGCTCGGGCCAGATAAACTCAGACAGCTCTACACTGCAATGCTGCACTGTCGGCTCATCGAGGAGGAAGTGTCGCGCCTGTCCAAGGACGGCCGGATCGCGGGAAATCATAGCCCCTCACGCCAGGAAGCGACTGAGGTTGGCGCGATCATCGGACTCCGGCCGCACGACTGTTGTGCTCCAAGGCGACGCGATGTCGTGGCCGGTTACATCCTTGGCAGGCCGCTCAAAGCGGTATTCACCCAGCTCCTTACTCACTCCGGGCAGGCGAGCCCGGCAGACTTGGAACGGGCGCCAGGCACATCAAGCGCTTTGATCCTAAGTGGCGCCGCGGCGATGGCCGCGCGGATCAACATTAGCACCGGCGTGGCTCTGGCTTACAAGACTCAAAAGAAGCCGGGTGTGGTTGTGGCTTTTTCCGGCGGCGATTCCACAGCGCTCGCTTCTTGGCGCGAAGCTGTAGACTTTGCCATCCAGCAACGGCTGCCTATCGTGCATGTTGTGCAAGACGATCTGAGCAGCGAGTCCGCCCATTCCGGCCGTCAATCGACTGCCGACAAGAGCAGTATCCCCCGGCTGGTAGTCGATGGCAATGATGTCGTCGCCGTCTATCGCGTAGCACAAGAAGCAATTCGACGTGCGCGAGAGGGACACGGGCCGACCTTGATTGAATGTAAGACGCCTCGCTGGCCGGGATACTCCGGCATTGCGCCGGCCCAGAATCAGTCTTCCGCCAAACGACGGCCCGATGGAGCCGCCCACGATGCCATTGCGGTAATGGAGGCTTACCTCGCGCAAAAAGGCCTGTGGTCGCATGCCTGGAAACAGAAGCTGGTGCAGACGTTCCGCAAGCAGTTGGATGCAGCGATACAAGGCAGCCGTTAGTACTTAGCTTTTTCTGAAACCCGGAATCCCGGCTTTGAGCCGGGTGAGGGATCGCTATGACCACCATAGGCCACGTGGACACAAATTGGAAATCCGTATGGATCCCTCACCCCGGCAAAAAACGCCGGGGACTCGGGACTGCAGAAAAGACCGGCGATTTTGGCAATCCTGGCAATTATGGCAATCTCCTATGGGTTGGCAGTTCGTTGGCGTTGGAGCATACTAATCTTATGACCACAACATTGTTAAACGGACAGCCAGTGGAGGCTGTGCAGCCCGATCTGCAAGAGGTCGACGAGTGGCTTGAGGCTTTTGACCAGGTCGTCGACGCTGAGGGGCCCAGTGGCGCGGCCCGCTTACTGGACGCCTTGACCCGTCGCGCCAGGCTAGCCGGAGTGGATGTGCCGGTCCAGTTGAACACTCCTTACGTCAACACCATTCCTGTTTCCGAAGAGCTTCCCTATCCAGGCGATCGTACGATGGAACGGCGGCTCAAGAGCCTGATCCGCTGGAACGCCTTGGCCATGGTGCACCGGCAGAACAAAAAAGATCCCGGCATCGGCGGGCATATTTCTACGTACTCGTCCCTGGCCACGTTGCTCGAAGTCGGCTTCAATCACTTCTTTCATGCGGAATACGGCGATCAACCGGGCGATTTTGTCTACTTTCAGGGCCATGCGTCGCCGGGCGTGTACGCTCGCGCATTTCTGGAAGGGCGGTTCACGCAGGCGCAGGTGGAAAACTTCCGTCATGAACTGCGCGACACGCCTGGACTCTCGTCGTATCCGCATCCGTGGTTGATGTCGAATTTTTGGGACTTCCCTACCGTCTCCATGGGACTGGGCCCGCTCAACGCAATCTATCAGGCGCGGTTCATGCGTTATCTGGAACATCGCGGCATTATTCCGGAGACGCCACGCAAGGTGTGGGCGTTCATCGGCGACGGCGAAACCGACGAGCCCGAAGTCCTGGGCTCGCAATTGACTCTGGCCTCGCGCGAAAAACTCGACAACCTGGTTTTCGTGGTCAACTGCAACCTGCAACGCCTGGATGGTCCGGTGCGCGGCAACGGCAAGATCATCAATGAGCTGGAAGCGGCCTTCCGCGGCACGGGATGGAACGTGATCAAGGTGATCTGGGGTTCGAACTGGGATCCGCTGCTGGCTCGCGACCAGTCGGGCATGCTGCTGAAGCGGATGGAAGAATGCGTCGACGGCGAATACCAGACCTTCAAAGCGAAAGACGGCGCTTTCGTTCGCGAACACTTCTTTGGCAAGTATCCGGAAACACTGGAGCTGGTTTCCGGTATGAACGATGATGAAATCTTCCGTCTGCAGCGTGGAGGGCTGGATCCACAAAAGGTCTTTAACGCTTATCACCGCGCTGTGGAGCATAAGGGCGGACCCACCGTCATCCTGGCAAAGACCATAAAAGGCTACGGTCTGGGGTCGGCCCAGGCCCGTAACGCGACCCACCAGGAAAAGAAGATGACCGACGAAGCGCTCACCGCGTTCCGCTCGCGCTTCGAGATTCCCATTCCCGAGAGCGCCGCCAAAGAAGGCGCCCTGTATCGCCCTGCCGACGATAGCCCGGAGATCGTCTATCTGAAGGAGCGACGCAAGGAGCTGGGTGGCTTCGTCCCCACACGAAGTGTCACGGTGCCAAAATTCGAAGCGCCGTCGCTGGAACTATTCTCCGAATCGCTGGCCGGCTCGAAAGGCCGGCCGGTATCGACCACCATGGGCTATGTGAGCATGCTGCGAAATCTGATGAAGGACAAGCAGATCGGCAAGCTGATTGTGCCGATCATCCCTGATGAAGCCCGCACCTTCGGCATGGAGTCCATTATTCGTCAGGTCGGCATTTATGCCAGCCAAGGGCAGCTCTACAAACCGCACGACGTCGAAATGCTCCTCTACTACCGGGAAGAGCGAGACGGCCAGATTCTGGAAGAGGGCATCACCGAAGCAGGATCGATGGCATCGTTTACTGCCGCCGGCACAGCTTATTCGAACTACCGTGTTCCGATGATTCCCTTCTTCACCTATTACTCCATGTTCGGGTTTCAGCGCGTCGGCGATCTGATTTGGGCCTTCGCCGATGCGCGTGGCAAAGGCTTCTTGATGGGCGGCACCGCGGGCCGGACAACATTGGCTGGTGAAGGGCTGCAACATCAGGATGGACACAGCATCGTCCTTTCGAGCGTGGTTCCAACCTGCGCTACCTACGATCCTGCCTACGTGTATGAGATCGCGGTGATCGTGCAAGACGGCATGCGCCGCATGTATGAGAAGGGCGAAGACCGCTTCTACTACATCTTGCTCTACAACGAAGATTACGCAATGCCGGAGATGCCGAAAGGAGTCGAGGACGGAATTGTTCGCGGGATCTACAAGTACAAAGCTGCGGACGGCGGAAAAGCAAGCCTGCAGCTTTTCGGTAGCGGTCCGATCCTGAATGAGGCACTAACCGCGCAAAGTATTCTTGCCGAGAAATACGGTGTTCATGCCGATGTATGGAGTGTCACCAGCTACACTGAATTGCGCCGCGAAGCTTTGGCTGTCGAACGGTGGAACCGCTTGCATCCCGCAGAGGCACCCAAACAGCCCTATATCGTGACCACGATGGCAAAGGCGGAGGGTCCGATCATCGCCGCCTCCGACTATATGAAAGCCGTTCCCGACCAGCTTGCCCCGTGGCTCGGCACGCGCATGGTGACGCTTGGTACCGATGGTTTCGGCCGTAGCGACAATCGCGAACATTTACGCAGACACTTTGAGATCAACGCGGAGTCCATCGCGACCGCCGCGCTCTCGCGCCTGGCTCGCGACGGCAAGTTCGACGCTCAGCGGGCGCAGAAAGCGCTGCAGGAGCTCGGCGTCAGCGCCGAAAAGATGGATCCTGCGCGAGCTTAGAGGCTTTCTTTCTGAAATCCCGAAGCGGAGCGAGGGATCTCTATGCTTGGAGCGCCGAAGGCGCGATAGAGCCTAGCCCATCGCGTGAGCGGTGGGGAAACGTATGTTTAAGATTTCGAGCGCCGTAGGCGCGACACATCTCTTATCAGTGCCGCGCCTCCGGCGCTCAATTCTTTATTCATCCTGCACCCACCGCGTACGCGGTGGGCTAGGCTCTGCCGCGCCTCCGGCGCTCGTGCATAGGGATCCCTCGCTCCGCTTCGGGATTTCAGAAAAACTCGTTACCTACGGTCGCTGAAGTTTCGGCCGATCTTCCGTGGTCTCGCCTGGCTCTGAATCGTCAGTGTCTCGGCGTCGCAAGACCGGCTTATCTGCAAGGGGATCCGTGCTTCGCAGCAGGCGCGTGTTGAATCGCTCCAGCAGATGTGCCCTGA
>Ga0209648_10000657_pt1 | contig 26740 bp, 25 predicted proteins | sample GraSoi2013_115cm_FD_185830 | JGI IMG/M metagenome (GOLD analysis project Ga0209648, IMG submission 185830) | Grasslands soil microbial communities from the Angelo Coastal Reserve, California, USA - Sample 9_17_2013_115cm (SPAdes) (version 2) | ecosystem: Environmental > Terrestrial > Soil >... | reverse complement strand
ATTCATCTTCCCAGCCGGGCGTGCTCGTGAATTCGGACCAGCCGGCGATTTTCTTCAACTCCTCGATACGCGTCAGCAAAGTGTGCGATGGATGATAGTCGTCACTCTCCGACGGCGCATTTAAATGATGCAGACCGGTGTTTGGCTCCACCCAATCAAGCAGCGAATCTACCATGGTGTCACGTTCATGGAGATCGATTTCCTTAATCTCGAGAAATCGCCGTAAGATTTCGAGTCGTTCGGGATCTTCTCCCGCCAGCAGCCAGTTCAAATTCAAACGTCCGCCTTCACCGCTGAGTCGCGCCTCATAGCTCGCCCCGTTATCCAATTGCCCGCTCAGATTTCGCGAACCTGGAGTGACTGCTGGATGCAGCGCCACTTCTGCTCCGGAACAGGCCACGGCCTCCGCCTTCAACATTCGCGCTCCCTCGCCTGAAAGCGATAACCGCGAATCGATGTCGAGCGCCCACGAAATCACCAGCGCGCTCAACAAAAAAATCGCCCAGAGTGCCAGCATGATAGCTGCGCCAGAAATCAATTTCGAATTTGATGAAGGCATCTTCATAACATCGACGTCATCACATCGGCGTCCGGCCAAGCGGAATAATCGCCTCCCATGGCACGCCGGCATCCGTCCGACCGACCGTTAATTTCACCAGCCGCGGCAACGTTCCGGCGTCCGTCCACCGTTCCACCCACACATTTAAACGCGCATCAAAATAGCGAACTTGGAAACTGCGCACATTTTCAATTAGCGGAACCCAGCTTTCGTTCGCGTTGGTGAGCGACGAGTCGTCTTTCGGTTTTCGCAGAAAGCCGAGATCGAGCCGATCGCCATCTTTCTCTTCCGATTGCAACCGCAACGCCACTACAAAATCGGCCGCAGCATAGCGCGTCATCAAACCTGGACCCGCACTGCAAATCCATCGGATTTCGTCCCGCTCGCGATCATTCAATTTGAAGGCCTCTCCCAGCAGCGCGCCTTTTCCGGGAGGCAAGCTCTGCCACTGCGCCGCCAGCACTTCGCGCAAGCCGTCGTAACGCGCGTCGACCGCGAGCGCTTCGGAAGAAAGACGAATCGCCACCAGATTGGATTGGACGAAACGATAGATGGCCAACGCCATCGTGGCCAAAATCGCAACCGCCATGATGATCTCGAGCAAGGTAAATCCGCAGCGGCGATTAACCGGGGCGATAGACATAAAATTCGATTTGCTGCGATTGGTCGGCGCCGCCGCGCGTCCACTTCACCGTGAGCGTAACTCGATTCACACCGGCGAGTTGCGTTCCATCGTTTTCTTCCAATTCAGCGGGGACGCTTTTTTGAACCAGCTTCACAATTCCGTAACCGGTGTCGACGTTGAATTCCTTCGCCGGATCGGGAAATCCGGGCGTGGCCTGAACCTCGGCCATTCGATTGGATAAAATTTGCCGGACACGGTCTTCCTCCGCGTTGAGGGTACTGGCGTTGAGACAGTTTTGCACCGCGCGGCCGAGTGCGAGCACGCCGAGAGCGAAAATCGCCAGGCCCATCAGCACTTCGTAAAGCGCGAAACCTTTTTTACTTCGCCTCATAGTTTGCCAACTGGCCGTAGCCTGTAAGCGGCGAATAATTTGCCGTCCACGTTCCCGCTCTTCCGACAAACCGAACCATTGCAGGCTCGCAGGTACCCGTCGGCCAGAAAATCCACTCACCCGCGGGCTTGGCCGTGAGTGCAGCCGGCAAAGTAAGCGTCAACGCGCTTCCCCGTTCCAATCCAAATGTCGCCACCACTTTCTTCTCCTCGCCTTTGGCGAACGCCTCCGGTTGCACAATCACATCCTTCTCGCCCCAAACGATCAAGTAAGCGCGATGCTCGGCTACGCTTCGTTCCTGCGCTTCTCGAACGAGCTTGTTAAATCCGTCCAGAGATGCGCGCAATTTTCTGTCTGCGAAAACGCCTTCCAAGCTGGGCACCGCCATCAAAAGTATAACGGTCAGAATCGCGACCGCGATAATGATCTCGATCAACGTAAATGCCCGGCTTGCCCCAGGACGAGCCCGCTCCGCTGGCGAAAACTTTCGGAGTTCAACGGGCGGATAATTTTGCACCGACGAAGTTACGCCCCCTGCGCGAAATCACAAGACGCTACGGCCCGGCCCAGCCAAGCCATCCGATCAATGGCGTGCCCAAATTGCCTTGCAAGTTGGGTCAATGGGTCTGAATGTTGTAATTGAATATGAGTTTCCTCGCCAGTTTCATGAATCTTGGCGGGCCAGACCTGCTCGTCATTCTGGTCATTATCCTCGTTCTCTTTGGCGCCAAGAAACTGCCGGAGCTCGCTCGCGGTCTTGGTCAGGCGATCAAAGAATTCCAAAAGGCCAAGGACGAATTCACGGATGAGCTACATAAGGCTGGTCACAGTGACGACGCGGCCAAAGCTAATCCGCCGCCAGCATCGACCGTTGCCCGAACCGACGCTCCAGCAAGCAGCGCCGTCCGCCCCGATCCGAACCAAGGTGCCACTCCCGGCGGCAAGGCCGATCAAGTCTGAAGTCCGAGCCGAATGGTATTTCCGCTCGGCATGATAAAGCGCAGTTGACCTCTTGGGCCGATTACGACAATTTCGCCGCCGCTGATTATGTCCGATGTCGACCTACGCACGCGCATTAAGGAGATGCTGGTCAAAAATTTGATGCTGCAAACAACGCCGGACCAAATCGGCGACGATCTGCCGCTCTTCGGCCCGAATGGCCTCGGATTGGACTCGATTGATGCTCTTGAGCTCGTGGTCAGCATGGAAAAGACATTCGGAGTGGGGGTGCCGAACTCAGAGGTGGCCGGCAAGGCGCTACGGACGGTTAATACGATCCACGATTATATTCTCGAAAAACGCGGGGAAACTGATCAAACTGCCCAAAAGGTCGATAATCGCGCGTGAATTTACTTCATCTCGAGAGCAGTGGCAGTTGGGGCGGACAGGAATATCGCACCTGTCTTGAAATCAATTGGCTGAACGCAAACGGCCATCGCGCCTGGCTCATTTGCGACCCGACCAGTGAAGTGCTCACCAAGGCACGCGAGTTGGGCACTCCGGTAGTTTCGATGTCGCTCAAGCATCGGATCAATCCGGTTGTCTCCTTACGCATCTGGCTTTTCTGCCGCCGCAACCGCGTCGACCTGATCAAAAGCTACAGCTCAAAAGATCACTGGCTTTGCCTGCCGCTTTTTCTCTGCGGCTGGCCGGTGACACGCGCTCGTTGTATTACCGATCCGCTCGGCAAGAAGAACCGCGCCTTCATTTATCGGCACGGTTGCGCAAAAATCGTTGCCGACGCCCAAATCATTAAAAAAGAATTCATCGAACAATATGGGATCGCCCCTGAAAAAATCGAAGTGATCGGGTCGGCGGTCGATTTAACAAGATTTTCTCCGACGCGCGACCCGATGAAGTTCCGGCGCGAAGTCGGACTGTCGGCAGAAACGCCGATCATCGCCAACATCGGCATGATTCGCCCGGACAAAGGCCAGTTCAATTTGGTCGAAGCCGCGCGAATCGTCCTTCATCAAAGGCCCGATGCGCGCTTCGTTTTTGTCGGCGAAGCAACTGGCGGCCGGAGCCGGGAGAAATGGGTCCGCCGCGCTATCGACCGCGCCGGTCTCAACGGCAATGTCCTGATGATGGGATACCGTTGGGACACGCCCGACATTCTGGCAGCGGCGAACATGGTCGTGATCGCCTCGCGTCACACGGAAGCATCGCCTATTGTCCTGCGCGAAGCATTTGCGAGCGGTCGTCCCGTCGTCGCCACCCGCGTCGGCGACGTTCCGGAAATTATCGTTCATGGCGAAAATGGTCTCAGTGTCCAACCGAACGATAGCAACGCGCTCGCCACCGCCATTCTCCTCTTTCTTTCCGATGAAAATCTGGCCGCGCGCTGCGCCGAGAACGGTCTTCGCTACGCCCGCGAGCATTTCTGTTTCGACCGAATGATGCGGACTAAGCTCGATGTCGACCTTGCCTTGGTCGAAGCGAGCCGAAAACGCCGTGTCCGCGTTCAGGGCCGGGCCGAAACTGCGCCGCTTGCGCCAATCGTAAGCCCAGAGCCGATTCTACCCGACTGACGCGAGATTGATCGCGTCGATCAATTGACGGAGCCGGCCGAAATTGTTTCGATACGGCGTCAGAACCAACCTCGGCAGGTTCCAGATTTCCGGCTCGTTTTTTTCTTGTCGCAACGCGCTCCCATGAACAATCGCGCCCTCCCGAAGAAGATCTGAGAAATTCTTGTTAAGATCGGCGACCGCGTTTTTCGATAACGGCTGGCAGATGCGTAAAACCAGCTGTTCCCCGACCCAGCGCGCGGAGTGATAGACTTTGTAAAACTGGAGAATCTCGCGCACCGCTTCATCCACATCGTGCGCAATCTTGAAGAACGAAAAATCTTCCGATGAAACCAAGCCAAGTTTGAGAAAATGCTCGGTGAGAAACCTCAGCCACGTCTCCCAATAAGTACCACCTGGCCCGTCGAGCAGAACAATCGGAATAATCCGTGCCTTGCCGGTCTGCATCAGAGTGAGGATCTCGAAAGTTTCGTCCATCGTGCCGAACCCGCCGGGAAAAAGCGCGAAGGCGTGTGATTCCTTCACAAAGTTGAGTTTGCGATCAAAAAAGTAATTGAAATTGATCAACTTCGGATCGCCTTCGATTATTTCGTTGGCTTGCTGTTCAAATGGCAAACGAATGTTGAGCCCGAAACTATGCTCGCGCCCCGCGCCTCGCTGGGCCGCACCCATGATCCCCTCCCCGCCGCCGGTAATGACCATGTAATCGTGCGAGACCATCACTCGCGCAAAATTTTCGGCGACCTTCGATTCGGGAGCGTCTGAGCTGATGCGAGCTGAACCGAACACAACAACTTTGCGGAACTGCGAGTAGCGCGCGAAAACCTTCGCGGCATACCGCATTTCTTTGAGGGAGCGATTGATCAGTTTGAGATCCGCTACGCCCATGTCGTCCCGCGCCATTTTCAGCGCGGTTACAATCATCTCCTCGATCAACTCCGGATTCTTGTTGGCGCCCCAATCGCGAATGAGAGCTTTTACCCTTTCATCGAACGGCGGATCGACCGTCCAAAGTCGTCGAGCCGGCTGATCGTGAATTGCTCCCGCAGTAAAATCTTCCACGTCAAAACACTTACCGTGCGCTCTAATGAGCGCACGGGATTTTTCTGCCTGGCCGCGCCGTAACTTCAGTGAAGGCGGGTAGAGGCAGCTACACCGCGATCAAATCGGCCAGGATTTCGCGCATATGCCGGATCGGGAGCGAATAATGGCCTTCGCCTTCCACATAGCGCGCCTCGCAGTTGGGAAGTCGCGCCGCGACGTACTCGGCCACGCGAGTAGAAAAGGCGCGATCTTTTGTTCCGTGCCAGAGACGCACCGGAACATCGACATCTTCCAGGCGAAATCCCCATGGCGCGACAAAAATTTCCGCGTCGACGGTGAGTCCTTTAACCGATGCTCGCCAGGCGCTGCGTTGACTTTCGAAACACGCCTCAAATGCGACCGAATCTTCCAGGGACGCCGCGTCGCACGGTTGTAATTGCAAAAGCTTCAATATAAGCGGACGAAAACGAACGGGCGGACGAATCCTCGCAACTGCGCCCGCCAGATAAAAAAGACCCCGCAGCGCTTGTGGCGAACGGCGATAGAGCCAGAGCAACCGGCGGTAGAGCGAAAGCAATCCCGAATGATCGCTCAGATCGACAATCGGCGGGGCGCCGCTTGCAATCGCGACTGCCAGCACTCGCTCCGGAAGTTTCCACGCGGCGACATAGGCGTAAGGCGCTCCGCCCGAGATCGCCAGAATGCGAAATTGTTGAATCCGCAAGTGATCCGCCAACTGCTCAACGATTTGGGGCCAATCGATCAATTTGCGATTTGGCTGAAAACTGGAATCGCGAATGCCGGGGCGATCAGCTGAAATAATTTTCACGCCCAATTCACACGCGGCCGTGTCGGTCAACTGTGCCATCGTGCGCGAGCTTGGCCAACCGTGAAAAAATAGAACGGGCGCGCCCGTGGCGCAGCCGTACTCGACATAAGCGAGTTCGCCGCCATTTTTCAGCCGGAGTATTTTGCACTCGTCCATCAAACTCCTATTATTTCCGAAACGCGCCTTGCGCAAAATCCTCTTTCCTGCCGAAGTTTGCGGCTGTAACTTTTTGCACGTAAACCTGATTCGGTTTTCGTAATTTAAGTGTATGAAGGAAAAGAGACCGAGTAGCGGCAAAATCGAGCTTCACGGCAACGGAATGGGAGTTCCATCCCCCGAAGACATCGAACGACGTGCCCGCGAGATTGCAATGATCGACGAGCGCACTCCGGACGAATTTACCGATGCCGATTGGAGCCAGGCACGCGAGGAATTGATGGGCTCGGAAAATAACGAGCCGCCCGAAGAAACGCCGGACAATTCGAACGTCACCGGAGAATGGGAAGTCACTCCGGACGACCGGGGTCGTCGTGTGCCCCGTTCCGGGATCGACGACGAAGAAGAGACGGTGGGTGAAACTCTCGTCAGCGATGGCCGGGAGGAAGCAGCCCACGATCAAATGCTCGAGGCGCGCAGAGAAGAGCTTGAGCAGGAAGGCGGAATCACTTGATCCAGGCCGCGGTCGCGACAGTAAATCGAACGGCGGCCGCGCAATCGCGCTCGCGGCCGGATTCTTCGCCGGCAAAGAGCCTGCTTGCGCGCTTTCGCGAAGTTCGGAATTTCACCGCCAGGTTGGCCGAAAATCTCGCGCCGGAAGATTGCGTCGTTCAATCAATGCCGGACGTCAGCCCGACGAAATGGCACCTCGCGCATACCAGCTGGTTTTTCGAGACCTTCATCTTAAAAAAATGGGTGCCGGGCTATCGCGATGCCGTTCCGGAGTACGCGTATCTATTCAACTCTTACTACAACGCCGCCGGCGCGATGCATCGCCGCGACCTCCGTGGATTGATCTCGCGGCCAACGGTTGAAGAAGCGAAGAAATATCGCGTCTCTATCGATTCAGACATTGATGCTCTGGTTTCCAATGCCGATGAGAAATTGTTTCGCGAGATTGAACCGATCCTGACCCTTGGAATCCATCACGAGCAGCAACATCAGGAGTTGCTCATCACCGACATCAAACATGTTTTCGCGCAGAACCCGCTCTATCCGGTGTTCCGTCAGCGCAAAATCGAAAACGATAAGGTCGATATTGACCTGCTGAAGTTTGTCGAATTCGATGAAGCGACGGTTGAGATCGGCCACGACGGGAGCGGATTTGCTTACGACAATGAAGGACCACGCCATCGCGCACTGGTTCTGCCCTTCTCGCTCGCGGATCGACTGGTCACTAACCGCGAGTATCTCCAATTCATGGCTGACAATGGTTATTCACGCCCGGAGGTTTGGCTGTCGTTAGGCTGGATCACCGTTAACGAACAGAACTGGCGCGGGCCGCTTTATTGGATCGAGCGCGACAGCGAATGGTGGAACTTTACATTGTCCGGTTTGCGCAAGATCGATCCGAACGAACCGGTCACGCACCTCAGTTATTTCGAAGCTGATGCCTACGCGAACTGGGCCGGCGCGCGGTTACCGACAGAATTTGAATGGGAGCGGGCGGCGGCAAAGATCGACATCGACGGAAATTTCGTCGAAAGCGAGCGGTTTCACCCGGCACCGACGCGGCGGCGCACCAGCTCCAACGGCGATTTTCAACAAATATTCGGAGATGCCTGGGAGTGGACCCGAAGCTCTTACTCACCATATCCCGGTTATCGGGCGGGTCCGGGTGCGCTTGGCGAATACAACGGCAAGTTCATGTGCAATCAATACGTGCTGCGCGGCGGTTCCTGCGCGACGTCGCGCACCCACATTCGCAAAACCTATCGGAACTTCTTTCCACCCGATAAACGGTGGCAATTCACAGGTATCCGTTTGGCGCGCGATTTCTCGTGAACAACAAAATCACTTCTGTTGTTGCAGGCGCGACGAAAGAAAACTTTCGCGAGGAAGTCCTGGCCGGACTTTCACAATCGCCCCGGCAACTGCCGTACAAATTTTTCTACGACGAGCTTGGCGCCCAGTTGTTCCAACAAATTTGTGATTTGCCCGAGTACTACGTTACTCGAACAGAGATCGAGATTTTACGTTTGCACGGCGCAGACATGGCAAAGGCGCTCGGTCCGCAAATCGAATTGATCGGCCTCGGCACCGGTGCCGGAACAAAAACACGGATCCTGCTCGAAGAGTTGCCGGATCCGGCTGTTTACGTGCCAATCGACATTTCGAAAGAGCAGCTTGAAAAATCGTCCGCTCGGTTTCGGGAAATGTTTCCCACCCTGCAAGTCCTGCCGGTCTGCGTTGATTATCTGGAACCATTCGAGTTGCCATTGCCGCGCCGACTCTCTTCTCGGAGCGTCATTTACTTTCCCGGGTCGACCATTGGCAATTTTGAGCCCGAAACCGCGTGCGAGTTTCTCGCGCGCCTGGTGGACCTCGCTGGCGACGGCGGCGGTTTGCTCATCGGCGTTGATCTCCAGAAAGATCGAGATGTTCTCGAGCGCGCTTACAACGATGCCGCCGGTGTGACGGCGCAGTTCAACAAGAACCTTCTCGTGCGTGCCGATCGTGAGCTGGGTGCGGATTTCGATCTAAATCGTTGGCAGCATCATGCGATCTACAATTCAACTGAGGGCCGGATCGAGATTTACCTTATCAGCGACAACGAACAAACGGTTCGCATCGGCGACCGGGAATTTCATTTTCGCGCCGGTGAAGAAATTCTCACCGAATACTCCTACAAACACACCATCGCCGGGTTTATCGAGCTGGCGCGCCAGGCCGGTTTTCATTTCGAGCAAGTGTGGACCGACGATGCACGCTGGTTTGGCGTTTTCTATTTCACCGTGGCAAACTAGCCGCGGTGAGCGCGTTGGTTCAACTGGTCGGTGTTTCAAAAACATTCGGTGATGCTGCCGCCGTTCATGCGATCGATCTTTCGGTTGAGCGCGGCAAAACAACGGTGCTGATTGGGCCAAGCGGTTGCGGCAAATCAACGCTGCTGCGTTTGATCATCGGTTTGCTCCAACCTGACAGCGGCCAGATCATTTTCGATGGCGCGAAGATTGACGCGGACAAGCCTGCCCGCCGTAGCCTCGGCGGAGGCGGGATCGACATCGTCCGGCGGCACGTCGGTTACGTGATCCAGGAAGGCGGACTCTTCCCGCATCTGACTGCGCGGGGAAATATTTTGCTCATGGCGCGCCATCTTGGACGCCTTGAAAATGAAATGCTCGCGCGACTTTCCGAACTCTGCGCACTGACAAGGTTTCCCGAGAATTTGCTCGGCCGATATCCGCTCGAGCTCTCCGGCGGACAACGCCAGCGCGTGAGCTTGATGCGCGCGTTGATGCTCTCGCCGGAATTACTCCTGCTCGACGAACCATTGGGTGCGCTCGATCCGCTCGTGCGCGCGGCGTTACAAAAAGACTTGAAGGAAATTTTCGCCCGCCTCCGGCAAACGGCGCTTCTGGTCACGCACGATCTTGCTGAAGCCGCTTATCTCGGAGACGAAATCGTGCTCGTGGATGAAGGCCGAATCGTCCAACAGGGTTCGCTCGCCGATCTTCGTGAAAAGCCGGCCAGCTCCTTCGTTTCCGAATTTATCAACGCCCAACGAAGTCTCGCAGTGATATGAGACGAATTTGGAATCCAGGAGTCCAGGAATGGTTTGGTCGAATTCTGATCTTTTCCTGGGTTCCTGGGTTTCTGATTTTCTCTGCATCTGCTGCTGAGCAGGTGCAGATTGGATCCAAGAAATTTACTGAGTCGTATGTGCTCGGCGAAATTGCGAAGCGCACTTTAACTGATGCCGGAATTTCAGCTGAGCATCGCCAAGGAATGGGCGGCACGATCATTCTCTGGGAGGCGCTGCGCAGCGGCCAGATCGATATTTACCCGGAGTACACGGGAACGATCACGCAGGAGATTTTGAAACGCAGCGATGAATTGACGTTCGAGCAAATCGCGAACGAGCTCGGCAAAGCCGGCATCGGCATGACCGAACCTCTTGGCTTCAACAACACCTATGCGCTGGTGATGCTGCGAAGCCGCGCCGAGGAGCTCGGTCTTCACACAATCACCGATTTGAAAAATCATCCGGAACTGAAGTTTGGGCTCACCCACGAATTTTTGGACCGACAAGATGGATGGCGACCGTTGGCGCAGCATTACCAATTGAATCCGCAAAACGTAATCGGAATCGATCATGCGCTCGGTTACGGGGCGCTCGGCAAAGGCTCGGTCGACGTGAAAGACGCCTACTCAACCGATGCCAAGATTTCGGAGAACGATCTGGTCGTGCTCGAGGACGACCGGCAATTTTTCCCGCAATACAAAGCGGTCTTCTTGTTCAGGTACGCGCTTCCAACACCGGCAATTGAAGCGTTGCGCAAGCTGGAAGGAACGATCGAGGAAGCAAAGATGACGCGCCTAAACGCGGAAGCAGAACGCACAAAAAATTACACGCGGGCGGCGAATTTGTATTTTGAAGATTCCTCAGGATCGAGCCGCCTCCGCCAAGGCTACGGCGTGGCAAGCAACACGTTTGGCGAAACTTTTCCGCACAAACTCGCGCGGTGGACGGCGCGTCATCTCGAGCTGGCCGGGTTTTCTCTGCTGCTTTCAGTGCTAGTTGGAATTCCGCTTGGGATTTTCGCGAGTCGCGGCGGCGCAATTGGACACGTCATTCTCGGTTTTGCCGGAATTGTGCAGACGATTCCGTCGCTCGCCTTGCTGGCGCTGCTTGTGCCGTTGCCATTTTTTGGAATCAGCGTCCGCACCGCGATCGCGGCGCTTTTTCTCTACGGTCTCCTGCCGATTGTTCGCAATACCGCGACCGGTTTACAGGACATTCCACGCGCATTACGTGAGTCGGCGATCGCGCTCGGACTAAGTCCAGCCGCCCGGCTTTGGCAAATTCATTTGCCGATGGCTTCACGTTCCATTCTCGCCGGAATCAAAACGAGCGCCGTGATCAATGTCGGGACCGCCACTCTAGCGGCGTTAATCGGCGCCGGCGGTCTGGGCGAACCGATTCTGAGCGGCCTCAATCTGAACGATCACGCTACGATCCTACAAGGCGCGATCCCAGCCGCGATCCTGGCGTTGCTGGTGCAATCGCTCTTCGATTTGCTCGACCGCGTTTTGATTCCAAAAGGACTTAGGCTGTAGCGAAATCTTCATCCGATTTTGACACCTGGCTTCAGCCAGGTGCGCTAGGAACTTCCCGCGCGTTCAGCCGTTTCAACGGCTTGATCGGCGATAGAAAAATTATGCGACGGTCGTAGACCGCCACTACAGTAAAAGCATGGCGATCGCGTCGATTAATCCGGCCACGGGCGAGAAGCTCAAAGAATTCGCGCTCTTTAACGACGCCGAGATCGAGAAGCGGCTGAAACGCGCGGAACACGCCTTCCAACAACATCGCCGAGAATCTTTTCCCAAACGCGCGGAACTGCTTCTCAGCTTGGCAACATTGCTCGACCGCGAAAAGAACGAGCTCGCCCGCACGATGACGCTTGAAATGGGGAAATTATTTCGCGCATCCGTCGAGGAGATCGAAAAGTGCGAGCGCGGATCTCGCTACTACGCCGAGAATGCGGAACGCTTTCTGGAAGACGAAGTCGCGCAAACGAACGCGCGTCGCAGCTACGTTCATTATGAGCCTATGGGACCGGTCCTGGCGATCATGCCTTGGAATTTTCCGTTCTGGCAGGTCTTTCGATTTGCCGCGCCCGCTTTAATGGCCGGCAACGTCGGGCTTCTCAAACATGCCGCCAACGTTCCGCAATGCGCCCTCGCGATTGAGCAATTGTTCTGTCGCGCCGGATTCGACGAAGGAGCTTTTCAAACGCTCCTCATCGAGTCTGATCGAGTCGAAAGATTGATTGTCGATCCTCGGATCAAAGCAGTGACTCTGACTGGCAGCGAAAAAGCCGGCAGCGCGGTCGGCAGCACGGCGGCACGCGAAATTAAGAAGAGCGTACTCGAGCTCGGCGGCAGCGATCCGTTCATCGTCATGCCGAGCGCCGATTTCGGACTCGCAGTCAGCACCGCGGTCAAGGCGCGCACAATCAACACCGGGCAATCGTGCATCGCGGCCAAACGATTTTTCATCGCCGACAAGATTTACGATAATTTTCTAAAGAAATTCGTCGAGCAAATGCGAACGTTGAAAGTCGGCGACCCATTCGACGAAACGACCGAGATCGGCCCGCTCGCGACCGAGCAGATTTTGAACGGCGTGCACGAGCAAGTCCAAAAGTCGATCGCGGCCGGCGCGAAGTTGTTAACGGGCGGCAACCGAATCGCCGGTCCCGGGTTTTTTTACGAACCAACGGTGCTGGTCGATGTACCCAAAGATTCGCCCGCTTATCGCGAAGAAATTTTTGGTCCGGTCGCGGCTGTTTTTCGGGTGCGCGATTCCGCCGAGGCGATCGAATTGGCAAACGACAACCGGTACGGCTTGGCTGCCAGCGCATGGACCAACGATCCAATCGAACAGGAACTTTTCGCGTCCGAACTGGAATCAGGAATGGTCTTCATCAACGCAATGTCAGCGTCAGATCCGCGATTGCCATTCGGCGGAGTGAAGCGCTCCGGGTTCGGTCGCGAGCTCGGCGCGGCCGGCATTCGCGAGTTCATGAACGCGAAGACGATCTGGATTTCCTAGATTAAGGCCCGCTGCGGATCGGTTGATTTAATCGATACGCTGCGATATTTCTTTCGAGATCGGCGGCCAGACCGTCGTTGCCGGTTGCTTTCGCGATTGCGATTGCTTCTTGCGCAGTTTCAATTGCGTCGCCGAATTCGCGGGTCTCCGCATAGGCCGCCGCCAGCGTTCGCAGGACAGTGGGGTTACCGCGGCCTGGTCCCTGCGCGACGCTGGTTGCCAGCTCGACCGCTCTTTCGCCATTTCGCCGGGAAGGATCGGACGATGTTGCCAGGACCCACGCGAGATTGCATCGAGCGTTTAAGTTTCTCGGATTGCTCGCGAGACTTTGCTCGAAATGAATGAGAGCGTCGGCTTCGTCGCCTAACTGGAGGTAGGCGAGTCCAAGATTGTTCTGTGCGTCGGTGTCGTTCGGTTGAATCCTGACCGCTTCCTGACAATGCGAGATCGCGTCGTTAATGCGTCCCTGTCTCAATAGAAGGTCGGCCAAGTGGGCATGCGCGACATGATTGTCTGAAGTGTTGGCGATAGTCTGCTGCCACAACCGCTCAGAATCTTTCCAGTAACTCGCCTGAACACGAGAAGCGCCAGCCAAACTGGCAATGATCACGATCGCGGCGGTCGTTAACGCCACTGGAGCGTTGCGCCAACGCGACAATAATTCCGAGATCCACCAGGTCACGCCAAGATAAAGACCAATCTGAGAAAGGTAAGTGTACCTGTCAGCGTGGCCTTGCAGTCCTACCTGAACGATCCCGATCACTGGAATTAACATGCACACATACCAAAGCCAGCCGACCATGAGATAGGGTCGTTTCTTTCGCACCAAAAATGTCAGAATCGTAATCGCGGCCAAAGCTGCCCCGGCCAGTAGAACCTGCCACAGAACCGATCCGTTCTCGGAGTGCGGGTAGAAGACCGCTAGCTTTGTCGGCCAGAACATTTGTCGAATGTAAGTCAGATAGCTAAGCAACGCCTGGCTGACGCGCGACGAAAGCGGGAGCTGTTCAAAAGAACCAATCGCTCGCGTCTGTGCGATCAGCGTTGCCACGCCGGACGCGATGCTCAACAGAAATAGCGGAAACTTTTCCGCGACCAAGTTTCTAAAAGTGCGCAGATCGACCATGCGTTTGAGAGGCCAGTAATCCAGGAGCAAAAGAACAATTGGCAGAGAAACCAACATCGGTTTCGACATCAACCCGCAGGCAAACAAGATCGACATCGTCAGGTAGCGGCCGATCGATGGTTTGCGCGTGTAATGCAGATACGCGGCGAGCGTAAGCATAAAGAAGAATCCACTCAAAACGTCTTTGCGTTCGGCGATCCAGACGACCGACTCCACCCGCAACGGATGGATGGCAAAGATCGCCGCCACGAATGCGCTTCGCCAAAGCGCGCCGGTCAGCCGACGAAGCACGAAAAAGAGAGCGATAGTAGTCGAGGTGTGGAGCAAAACATTACCGAAATGATGAGCCCCAGCGCGGAGGCCGAACACTGCACAATCGAACATATGCGAAATCGTAGTGATTGGATGCCAGTTACCTCCATGAGCATGAGCAAATGCCCAAACCACTCCATCCCAACTCAAGCCCGCGATTATTTGCGGAGCTTCATAGGTGTAGGTCGGATCATCATAGTTCACGAAGGGAAAGTGGATGGACTGTCCAAAGACGAACCAAACGAGCGCAACAAGACCGACGCAGATGCCGGCGACGAGCCAACATCCGGAAATTTTATCGCGCATTTCGCAAGCTTGGATCGCGGAATGGTGTGCGCCGCTGATAAAGATCGACATCCTCCCGAATCTGAACGGCGAGATCATGCGCGCCTTGAGCGTTCGCCTGCTCCGATGCGCGTCGCGCAGTTTCGATGGCTTTCTCGAATTGGCCGGCCTGCGCGTAAGCCGCCGCAAGTGTCCGAATGAAGACTGGATTACTTTCTTTAGAGAGCTGATTCGCTTTTGTTGCGAGCTGCACTGCGATTTCGTTGTTTCTCAGCGAATCATCCGGGCCGGTCGACATCACCCAGGCGAGATTGTTGAGGGGAAGAATGGAGTCCGGATCCGATTGCAAAGCTCTTTCATAATGATCGGCCGCCTCACGCAACAGACCTTTTTGGACGAGAGCGTTGCCTAAACTCGTGTGCGCGCCCGAATCGTAGGGATGGATCGACAACGTGGTCCGCCATTGCGCAATCGCGCCGTCCAAATCTCCCTTCTGAAAGAGCGCGGTGCCAAGATTGTAATGCGCGTCAGGAAAATCGGGCCGTAACTCAATCGCCTGACGAAAATGGGCGATTGCGTCATTGAGCCGGCCTTTGCGTGCGAGCACATTGCCGGTGCTGTCATGAATAAGCGCGAGACTTAAATTGTAGTGACAATGTTCGCTCCGAGAACGGACTGCGAGCGCACTTTGAAAATGGGAGAGCGCATCGTCCAGTTGGCCGCGTTCCATCAGCAACGTGCCGAGATTTGTCAGGGCGACATCGTTATCGGTTGTCACTGCAAGCGTGTGCGTCCAAAGCGTTTCGCTGTTTCGCCAGTAAGTCGTTTGCTTCCACGCGCACGCACTCAAGATGATGACAACGACGCTTCCTACGCTAGCGAGAATTTCTTTTCGATAACGTAACGACCTCGCAACGTCAGCAGTGAGCCAGGTCAGAGCGATGTACAAGCCAACGTGCGGCAAATAAGTGTAACGATCGGCGTGGCCTTGAAGTCCCACCTCCACGATTCCGATTACTGGCAGGAGCATGATCAAATACCAAAGCCAGCCAACAATGAGATAGGGGCGAGTCCGCCGCAGTGCGAAGACCACCCAGGTCGTGACAATCAAAAACGCGGCCGCGAGCGCGACTTGCCATAACGCGAAGCGATTGTCGGGGTGGGGGTAAAATACCGCGAGATTTGCGGGCCAAAACATTTGCCAAACGTAAATGACGTAAGTCACGAGCGCATTCTGAAGCCGCCAAGCGAATGGCAACTGGCCGACTGACGTGGGCGATTGCACCTGCAAGGCAATGGCGACGATCGATGCAGCAGCTGAAAGCGCGAAAAGCGGAAGTTTTTCCAACGTCATCCGCCAGAATGATTTCCTATCGGCAATGCGTTTTAGCGGCCAATAATCAAGGAGCAATAACACGACTGGTGTCGTCACCAGCATCGGCTTCGACATCAATCCGCCGGCAAACAAGATCGACATCGTGAGATAACGGCCGAACGAGGGCGCACGTGCGTAGCGGACGTAGGCTCCAAGAGTCAGAAAGAAAAAGACCGCGCTCAAAACGTCTTTGCGTTCCGCAATCCAGGCGACCGATTCAACCCGGAGCGGGTGGATCGCGAAAAGCGCGGTGACAAAAGCGCTGCTCCAGTCCGAGCCGGACTGGCCTTTACCGGTGATGTTGCGCAACCAAAAGAAAAGCAAAACCGCGGCGATCGTGTGCAGGAAAACATTTGTGAAATGGTGGCCGCCGGCTTTGAGATCGTAGAGCTGGCAGTCGATCATGTGCGAAACGAGCGTAAGCGGGTGCCAATTGTTGGTTTGGGTGTCGAAGAACGCCCGCGACAAGCCATGAAGAGTCAGACCGCCGGAAACTAACGGATTTCCGTAAACGTAGGTCTTGTCGTCGTAATTTACAAAGTCGTAACTCAGCGTTTGGCCGAAGACGATCCAAATTGGAACAACGATCACACCGCAAACGGCAAACTGCGCCAAACGCGACGATGGGGTCGTTTCAATCTTTCGAGCACGAGCTTTCATGCAAATACCGCTAACAATCTCGTGAAGCTACTGCGGTGGCGATTCGCGATAAGGCGTGTGCGCCTGATAAAGCTCGATTTCATGTCGCAATGTCGACGGCAACGAAGGGTTGTTTTGCGCGGTGGCCAAATCCAAAGCGCGTTGCCCTGTCTCGATCGCTTTCGAAAAATCGCCGGCCTCGGCGTAGGCCGCGGCCAGGGTGCGAACAACAATCGCCACGTTGCCGCCAGGAAGAGTTATCGCTTTCGCCGCTAGTTCAACGGCGCGCCTGCCATTACGGATCGTGTCCTCGGGATAAGTTGCCAGCACCCAGGCGAGATTATTGAGCGCGTTCCCGTCATCCGGATTCAGTTGCAAACTAATTTCCCACTGCTCAATCCCGGCGCGGACATCTCCATTTTGAATGAGAAGAACGCCGAGGTCATTATGCGTCGCGACATCGAACGGATAATCCTTAAGCGTGGTGCGTGCGTGCGCGATGGCAGCCGCGCGCGAATGTTTGTTCGCTTCCGCTGTTCTACCTTTCGACCACAATGCTGTCGCCAAATTCTGATGCGCGGTTTGGTTGTCCGGCGTCACGGCTAGGGCGTGCTCCCAAAGTGAAATGCTGTTACGCCAAAAAGTTGTTTGCTGGTAAGCCACGACGGTCGAGGCCGCGAGCGTGAATGTGGCCACTGAAATCAGAACAATCCGACGATGTCGCCATTGTTGCGTCAAATCGGCGCACGCCCATGTCACCAACATTGTGATTCCGATATGCGGCAAATAAGTGAACCGATCGGCCCGCGCTTGCAGACCGACCTGAACAATGCCGAGCACTGGAGCGAGCAAAATCAAATACCAAAACCATCCGACGAAAACGTAAGGACGTTTCTGTCTGAAGAATATTGCGAGCAAAGTAAGGACGACAATCACCGCGGCACAGGCTAGGACCACCCAAATATTTAATTGATCGTGCGGATGCGGATAGAATACCGCCAGGTGAGTCGGCCAGAACATTTGATAGAGATAAGCGATCACACTGACGGCGGCGTTTTTGAGGCGGGGCAAGAGCGGCAACTGCTCTAGCGAAGCCATCGTGACTGTCTGAGCGAAGAGGGTCGCCACTGAAGCGGCCGCCGACAGCGCCAGCAACGGAATTTTCTCCGCTACGAGCGATAGCCAAATCTGAATTTCTGATCTCTGACCTCTGACTTCTGATTTCTGACTTCTGCCCAGCGGCCAGTAATCCAACAACAACAGCACGAGCGGCACGGCCACGAACGTAGCCTTCGACATCAATCCGCACGCGAGAAAGATCGTCAGAGTCAGGTAACGGGAAATGCCCGGCGCGCGCACGTAACGCAGATACGCGCCGAGCGTCAGCATGAAAAACACGCCACTGAGCACATCTTTGCGCTCGGCGATCCACGCCACCGATTCGACCCGCATTGGATGAATCGCAAAAATTGTTGCTACAAATGCGCTTTGCCAAATGGAGCCGGTCATTCCCCGGAAAACAAAAAAAAGCAGAACCGCTCCGAGATTGTGTAAAACAACGTTAGCAAAATGGTGGCCGGCAGGCCGCAGTCCATAGATTTGACAGTCCGCCATGTGACTGAGCGTTGTGAGCGGGTGCCACAGGCTTGCGTGGCTATGAGTGAGAGCCCATTTCAATCCGTCGAGAGTGAGTCCACGACTGACCTCGTTGTTTTCGTAAACGTAGCGGTCGTCATCGAAGTTGATAAAGTCGTGGCCGAGTGTTTGTCCAAAAACGAGCCAGATGATGGCAGTGAGAAAAATGCAGACCGCGAGCGTGATCCGGCGATCGTCTCGCGAGTTGGCCTGCGCCGGAACTGTCGCCATCGTTAAACTGGTGGCGGAAACAATCGCCAGCGGGCCAGGCGGAAACGCAACGCCGTCCCAAGACAACCGAGACCGTAGCGCACGCTTCGGCGAAAATTAATCGACGATCCTTCCGGTAAATATTTGGCCGGGCACGTGACCTCGCCGATTTTCGAACCCAGCCAAATGATTTGGGCAAGCATCTGGTTGTCGAACACAAAATCGTCCGAGTTTTGTTCAATCGGCACACGTTCGAGCAAATTTCGCGCGAATGCGCGATATCCGGTGTGATATTCCGAAAGCTTGGCACCGATCAAAAAATTCTCGATGAAGGTGAGGAAACGGTTCGCGACGTATTTCCACCACGGCATCCCGCCATCGAGCGCGCCGCCGCCGAGAATGCGTGAAGCAAGCACGCACGGATAAAGGCCGCTCGCGACCAGCGATGCCATCGCCGGAAGAAGCTGCGGGGTGTATTGATAATCGGGGTGAATCATCACCACGATGTCAGCGCCGGCGGCGAGGGCGAGACGATAACAGGTCTTTTGGTTGCCGCCGTAACCGCGATTCTCCGGATGCACTTCCACTTGCACGTCTTTCAGCGTCCGCGCGATCGTTACCGTCTCATCGTGACTGGCGTCGTCGACCACAATGATAAGATCGACAATTCCCTGCGCCATCACTTCGTCGTAGGTTCGTTGCAACGTGCGAGCGGCATTATATGCCGGCATCACCACCACAATTCTCTGGCCGTTCAACATTCGAGGTAGTCGAATATGCGCACGAACGACATCTTGCAACCCCGATGATTATTTTTCACGATCCGCATTGTGTTGAATATTCAAGCCCCGGCCATCCTGAGCGGCCGCAACGGATCACAAGTACAGTTCCGCTGTTAAAAGATCGACATCCGAACTGGAAATGGCGCGAGCCGCGACCGGCGACAAACGATGAATTGCTGCGCGCACATTCACCCGAACACATCGCGCGCATTAAAAATCCAAGTGGTGATTTTGATCTCGATACGCCGGCGGTCCCAAAAATTTACCACTACGCATTGAAATCTGCCGGCGCCGGAATCGAAGCGGCGCGCGCTGCGTTTGGTGGAGAAAGCGCGTTTGTTTTGATGCGACCGCCCGGACATCACGCCACGCGCGATCGTGCCATGGGGTTTTGTTACTTCAGCAATGTCGCCCTCGCCACCCTCAATGCGCTCGAGAACGGTGCTGAACGCGTGGCGATCTGGGATTTCGATGCGCATCACGGCAACGGAACGGAAGCGATCGTCGCGAACAATCCGCGGATCCGTTTCGCGTCCATCCACCAATTTCCCGCCTATCCCGGAACCGGCGCGAAATCGTTCGCTAACATTGACAATTATCCGGTCGCGTCGCAGACACCGCACAAAGAGCACGTCGATGTTGCAAAACGCGCGCTCGATAAATTGCTCAGCTTCGAACCGAGTCTGATTTTAGTCTCCGCTGGATTCGACGCCTACGCGCGGGACCCGCTCGTGGAAATGACTCTGGAGCGCGAAGATTTTGTGTCCTTCGGGAAATGGCTCCGTCAGATCGACATCCCGACAGCAGCCGTTCTTGAAGGTGGCTACAGCGAAGATTTACCGGAATTAATCGACGCGTTTTTGACTGCGTGGAGTTCGTGAATTGATCATTCCAAGCAGATCGGCCGCTGCGCTTTCGATATCGTCATACTGATATTCGCGAGCTCTGCTTTTTACCGCCAGCAGACCGCAGCGATGGATGCTCTCAAAGTCGCCGTAGGGAAATTTGTATCGGGCTTTGCTGTTCATGGCGTGCCTTTCGTCAATACCAAGGTGCCATTTCGCATATTCAGGAAAACCGTAGAGGCGAATAAATTCGTTTTCCTGGTCCCGAGAAGGCCGGTGACCGGCCCATGCGCCTTTTCGATCCGACACTACGCGACCTTTTCTGATCAGCTGTTGTGCGAACTCGGGCGCCGCCGGATTTAGTCTGATTGCCGGAACGTTTGGCCGTTCGGCCGAAAAAGCGCATGAAATAATGCACAGAAAAACCAGCGGCAGACGCAATTGCATCGGGGGAAACGTTTGCCCAATTTTAGTCGAAGTACCGCGCGAAATCTATGCCGAATCGGTGGCGATCTGCGCCCGATTGGTCAATAGTTCGGTTCACATCGGGCTGTAGTTCAGCTTGGTAGAACGCTTGAATGGGGTTCAAGAGGTCGTGGGTTCAAATCCCGCCAGCCCGAGAAATGTTGTAGCGGCGCTCTGTGAGCGTCGCATTATTATTTTCCGGCGGTCAGAGACCGCCGCTACAGAAGAAGAATCATGCTCAGCGCTGGAATTGTGGGACTGCCGAACGTCGGAAAATCGACGTTATTCAATGCCGTCACCCGGACGCACAACGCGCCCGCGGAAAACTATCCGTTTTGCACGATCGATCCCAACATCGGCGTCGTTACCGTGCCGGACCCACGATTGGAAAAACTCGGCCAGATGTCCCAGTCGAAAAAAATCGTGCCGACCGCGATCCAGTTCGTGGATATAGCCGGTCTGGTGAAAGGCGCGAGCGCGGGCGAAGGACTCGGCAACCAATTCCTCAGTCACATCCGCGAAGTGGACGCGATCGTCCAGGTCGTGCGCTGCTTTGCGGACGCGGACGTCCATCACGTCAGCGCCACGATCGATCCGATTCGAGACATTGAAGTCATTAACACTGAGCTGGTGTTGGCCGATCTTGCGTCGCTCCAGAAGCGGTCCGATCGATTGCAAAAAGAAGTTCGCGCCGGCGAGAAGAGCGCGAAAATCGAAAACGCCGTCGCCGAAAAACTTTTGCCGCATCTCGATTCCGGGAAACCGGCGATTACGGCGCCGCTTGAGCCCGAGGAAAAAATCGTGGCGCGAAATTTCTTTCTCCTGACATCAAAGCCGACTCTTTTTGCCTGCAACGTCGCTGAGACCGATCTGGCAGCGGTGGCAAAGAATGATCAAACAAATGCCGCCGCGAGGTATGTCGATCTTGTCCAGGATTACGCGCAACATCATTTCGGAACGGAAGCTTTCGTAATTAGCGCCAGGATCGAAAGCGAACTTGCCGATCTAAGCGAGGAGGAAGCGCTCGAATATCTGCGCGGTCTTGGCGTTGAAGACAGCGGCGTTCATGCGCTCATTCGCGCGGTCTATCATTTGCTCGGCTTGCGAACATTTTTGACGACGGGTGAAAAAGAAACGCGCGCCTGGACTATTCACGCCGGCGAAAAAGCGCCCGCTGCCGCGGGTGCGATCCATTCCGATTTCGAACGCGGTTTCATTGCAGCGGAAACGATTGCTTATGGCGATTTGATCGCGCTTGGCTCCTTCGCAAAAGCACGCGAAGCAGGGAAACTCCGCATCGAAGGCAAGGATTACGAAGTCCGCGACGGTGACGTGATGACGTTTCGGTTCAACGTCTGAGCGCTATCGCGCGACGTAAAGGATTCGGCCGCACTGTTCGCAATTGACAATTTCCTTGCCCGCCTCCGCGTCTTTCACCGTGGCGGTGGTTAATTTCATGTGGCAACCGGTGCAAACGCCATGCTCGACCGCGACGATGGCTGAGTCGCCTTTGCTCGCAAAGAGTCGTTCGAATCGATTCAGTAAATCCTCGTCCATCTTTTCCGCCAATTCCTTTCGCTCCTTTTCTAGCTCTTGCAGCCGCGTTTCGAGCGCTTTCGATTTCTCGCCGAGATCGTTCATTTGCCGCGAGATCGAATCCTTAGTCGCACCCGCTTTTTTTTCCTCAGCCGTGACTTCAACCTTCAGTTTGTCCGTTTGCTCCATCAACTCGAGTTCCTGGTCCTCCAGTTTCCGAATCTCATCTTCGTAACGTAGGATCTCGTGACCCATCGCCTGGAATTCGTCGTTCTTGCGGGTCTGATACTGCTGGGTCTTCAAGCGCGCGATACTCTCGTTGCGTGTGCCGACATCGAGCTCCAGCCTTTTGCGTTCGATTTCGACTTGTCGCGCTTTCTGCTTGAGGGCCTCCAAACTGGCAGCGCTTTCCGCCAGCTGCAACTCCAGATACTTTCGTTGCAACGGCAGGTTTTTTATCTCGTTCTCGATTTGCCTGATCTTTTGCTGTCGATCTTGAAGGACGAGTAGTTGTTCCAGTTCCGCCTGCACGTGCGCTGAAGTTATTAAGTCGGCGGAGCGGCGTCAATCGCGCCGGCCACCTTTGGCCGCATCGATCGCGCGCAGTGCTTGTTCCGGTCGCGCGCGCACCCCGATGTTCTCGGTCAAGTTCACCCACTGCACTGTGCCGCTTGCATCAACGTAAAACTCAGCTGGACGTGCGATGTCCGCGTTCTTTGGCCCGGCCCCGCGATGAAGCAGATCGTAACGGCGAATGACTGCCGCGTCCGCATCAGAAAGAAGCCGAAAGGCGAAGCCAATTTTCTGAGAATGCCCGCGATTTATTTCGACGGAATCGACGCTGATGGCCGCGACATGCACACCGCGCCCAGTGAAATCCGAAAGGTGATTCTGAAAACTCCGCAACTCGGAGTTACAGAGCGGTCACCAATGTCCGCGATAAAAGATCAGGACGGCGCCGTTAGGTGAAAGGAGATCGGCCAACGCCACTGACTTTCCATTCTGATCAGGCAACGCGAACTCCGGCGCTTTTTCACCCAGGCGCGGCGCTTGTGCTGAGATTGGTACCTGCCGAAGAACATAAAAAATCTCGTAGGCAAAAAAAGCGAAGAGAAAAAGGCTGATCGCGACGAAGATCGAGCCGAAAACTTTGCCGCGGTAAAGTTGCGGTCGACCAAAGGCGCGGAACAGACCCACCAGCAGCAGAGCGGCGCCGATGCCGAACAACAAAAGATTCGCCCACGGAAAATCGCGCGTCATCGGAAACTCCGCGAAAAATTCGTAACTAAACAGGCCGCCGACAGCGACAACGAACCCAACCGAGAGCGGCCAATTCCATTTCCGTTTCACAGACTCACGGATACCGAGTCAGCATTCGATTGCAAGATCGACATCGGTGCAGCCACGCTGCTGTGCGACGTCACACGGCCCACAGGGCCGCTGCCACAAAGAAACACGCTTGCGCTTTATCGAACTTTTCTGAAAGGTCTCCGCCAGTGGCGACTGTCGACATCGAGCAGGAATATCCCGATATCGTCGGCGCGCGACCGACCAATCCGCTCGCGGCGAACTTCAAACCGTTCATTCCGCCGTCGGTGCGTTTGCCAGAATTAACGCTGCCGCATCTCATTATCGGCACCCTTCTCGGAATCGTTTTTGGGGCGTCGTCGCTTTATCTTGTTCTCAAAGTGGGATTGACTGTGAGTGCGTCGATCCCGGTGGCCGTAATTTCGATCACGATCTTCCGACTCTTCGCCAAGTTTGGATTTCGCGACGCGAACGTTTTGCAGAATAACATCGTCCAAACCGCGGGTTCGGCTGGTGAATCAGTCGCGTTCGGTCTCGGCGTCACCATGCCCGCGATCATGATTCTCGGTTTCGATTTGGAAATTACCCGTGTCATGCTTGTCGCCATCCTCGGCGGTTTGCTGGGCATTCTCATGATGATTCCGTTGCGGCGCGCGTTGATCGTCGACCAACACGGCCTGCTCAAGTATCCCGAAGGCACTGCCTGCGCCGAAGTGTTGAAAGCAGCCGGTTCCAAAGAATCGCTCGCCGTCGCCGACCAAACGCATACGACCACCGGTGCCGAGATTGTAAATGAAGAAGCAGCCGGTGGCGGCAAAGTGATCTTCTCCGGTTTCGGGATCGGCTTCGCTTACCAGGCGCTGATGGGTGCGTTCAAAATGTGGAAGAGCGATCCGGTCAAAGTGTTCGACGCGCCGTTCAAAGGCGGATCGATCTCAGCCACGATCGAGCCCGCGTTGCTCGGTGTTGGCTATATCATTGGACCACGCATCGCTTCGATCATGTGCGCGGGCGGCGTGCTCGCTTACCTCGTTTTGATTCCGGCGATCAAATTTTTCGGCGAACACGTGACCGGGGCGGTCGCTCCCGGAACAATTCCGATTTCGGAGATGAGCCCGGACCAAGTCCGCGGCGCTTACATTCTTTACATCGGCGCGGGCGCAGTTGCCGCCGGCGGCATCATCAGCCTGATTCGTTCGCTGCCCACGATCTGGCACGGTTTAAAAGGCGGGCTGGCCGATTTGCGCGGCGGCCACGCTGCGAGCTCGCGCGCGCCACGAACGGATCAGGACTTATCGATGAAGATTGTCATCGGTGGCGTCATCTTTCTCCTCCTTGTGATGATGGTCGCTCCGCAGTTGCATCTGCAATGGAATCTGCTCGGCGCACTTTTGATTGTCGCTTTCGGTTTTCTTTTCGTAACCGTTTCGTCGCGCCTGACCGGCGAAATCGGTTCGTCTTCAAACCCGATTTCTGGAATGACGGTTGCAACGTTGTTGCTGACCTGCCTGGTTTTCCTGATCGTTGGCTGGACCGGGCCGCATTATTTTGTGACCGCGCTTTCGATCGGCGGAATCGTCTGCATTGCCGCATCCAACGGCGGCACGACGTCGCAGGATTTGAAAACCGGTTTTCTGGTTGGATCGACACCGAAGTTTCAACAAATCGCGATCCTATGCGGCGCGCTTGCCTCGGCGATTGCCCTTGGCCCGATCCTGTTGATGCTAAACGACCGCAACAACGTCTATGTGCCGGTTCCGTCGAGCACCGAGTTGCATGCGCCGGCCGAAGAACTTGGTCGATCCGAAAAACTACAGGGACCGCAAGGACAGACTGATCAGAAAACATATCGGGTTTGGCAGCGGCTCGATCCCGGCGGTGGCGCCGCCCAGCGCTACCTGGTGAACGACCAAGGCGTGCCCGTTTACCTTGTCGATCCTGGAATCAACGGCACCCACAAAATACGACCCGACGGTTCCTCGGTAATGAAATTCGACGCGCCAAAAGCAACGCTAATGTCGTACATCATTAAAGGAATTCTTAGCCGCAAACTTCCGTGGGCACTTGTGTTACTTGGAGTAATGATCGCAATCGTGCTGGAGATGAGTGGGATTCCTTCGCTTGCGTTTGCGGTCGGCGTTTATCTTCCACTGGCTTCTTCCAGCCCAATTTTCATCGGCGGAATGATCCGCCTGCTCGTTGATCGCTACTTAAAAGTAAAATTCCGTCACAAGAATTTGTCCGACGTTGAACTGACTGCCGAAGGCGATAAAAGCCACGGTGTGTTGCTTGCCTCCGGATACATCGCCGGTGGTGCGCTGGCCGGGATCGTGATCGCGTTTATGGCCGGCGTGCCGAGCCTTGTCGATGTAAGCAAACGAATCGAGGATTGGTCGACCGCGAAGAATCCCTTCTTCGATGGCGCGAACGCAAATCTCCTCGCTTTACTTCCATTCGCGGTCCTGTGCGCTCTGCTCTATCTCGTCGGCCGGGATGTGTTGCTCGCCGCTAGGCCGCGCCACGGAAAACTTCAGTAAGTTTCTACCGGCGAGCGCTTGCCGTCTTCCACGCTGCGTTGTTTAGCGCGTTCTTCGCCCAAAGTCGCGACGCGCAACTCCCAGATCTCATTGTCGATCTTGCGAAAGGCGGCTTCGGAAAATTCGTGGGGCGGCGCGATCTTTTTCTTAAACCGCGCTACGCTTGAAAGCGCGCGATCAATCTGCTCGCGCGGCAAGCTGCCAAGGATCCGCTCCACGTTTTCGACTTCCGGAATCCGATGGCAAATCATGACCAGATCATTTCCAGCCCCGATCGCGAATCGAATTGTTTGCTCGAGGCTATATCCATTTAAAATCGCGCCCATGTCGAGGTCGTCGGTCATAACGAGCCCGTCGAAGCCGAATTCGCTTCGAAGAAGATCGGTGATCACGCGACGGGATAAGCTCGCTGGAGTTTTTTCTGGCACCAGAGACGGATACCAGCCGTGACAAATCATCATGCTGTCCACGCGATCGATGACCTGCTTGAAAACCGCGAGCTCGTTTTGATCCAGCTCTTCGCGCGTCCGATCGATCCTCGGCAATTCGAAATGCGCGTCCGACTTCGCGCAGGTGTAACCGGGAAAATGTTTGCCGCAGCTCGTAATCCCCTGCTTGCGCATCGCGTCGTTGAAGGCTCCGGCATTACGCACGACCTGCTCAACTGTTTTGCCGTAACAGCGGCCGCGCAACGAATTGTCCGCGCTGTCGTCGAAAGAAATGTCGAGGACCGGACAAAGATCCAGATTGAATCCGAAAACGCGCAACAAACGTCCGGTAATGTCGCCGTGCCGGCGGATAAGATCGACATCGTCCTTGTCGCGCAACTGCTGCGCGTTCGGCGGTTCGCTTCCGATCAATCGCAGGCGCGATACGCGCCCACCCTCCTGATCGATGGTGATGATCGGTTCCGTTTCGCTCAAATCGC
>Ga0209648_10000656_pt1 | contig 26742 bp, 20 predicted proteins | sample GraSoi2013_115cm_FD_185830 | JGI IMG/M metagenome (GOLD analysis project Ga0209648, IMG submission 185830) | Grasslands soil microbial communities from the Angelo Coastal Reserve, California, USA - Sample 9_17_2013_115cm (SPAdes) (version 2) | ecosystem: Environmental > Terrestrial > Soil >... | reverse complement strand
CGATGGCATCGGCGTCGTGTTTCAGGAAGATGCGAGCTTTCCGTGGCTGACGGTGTGGGACAACGCCGCGTTCGGCTTGCGTCGCAACGGCGTGGCCGCCGCCGAGATCCGCCGTCGCGTCGATGATACGCTTGCTTTCATGGGGTTGATGGAGTTCGCCCGCGCCTATCCCGCGCAGCTTTCGGGCGGTATGCGGCAGCGTGTGTGCATCTCCCGCACGCTCGTGCTCCAGCCACGCCTAATTCTGCTCGACGAGCCGTTCGGCGCCCTCGATGCGCAGACAAGGCTGCTCATGGGGGACGAGGTGTTGCGCCTCTGGCGGCGCACCGGCGCAACCATCCTTCTGATCACGCATGCGCTCGACGAGGCAGCAATGCTCTCAGACCGCATTGGTGCGATGTCGGCCCGCCCAGGCCGGTTCCTTGACATTGTCGCGACCGGCTGGCCGCGCGAGCGCGACAGCACGATCGTCAGCGAAGCCGCGTTCGGCGAGATCACCGGTCGGCTGTGGGACAACCTCCGCGGCGAATCTATGAAATCGCTCGGCTATTCCGGGATGGCGGCCGAATGAGTCGAGTCGGCTGGATCAGGATTGCGGTCCTGGTGATCGCGATCGGGCTGCTCGAATTGTGCTGCCGCCTCGGCCTGATCGATCATCGCGTCGTGATTCCTCCCTCGCAGATGGCCGACGCACTGGTTCGGCTTCTGATCTCGGGGCAGGCCAATGACCAGATCGTCCGCACATTCGGCATCGTCGTCGTGGCGGCCCTGATTTCCGTGGTGGCGGGCTTCGCCCTCGGCGTCGTCATTCATACGCTGCCGCGCGTGCGGCAAACGCTCGATCCGTTCTTCGCTACCTATTATGCGGTTCCGATCTTCATCTTCTATCCGGTGATGATCGTGATCTTCGGGCTCTCGGTCATCCCGATTGTGTTGATGGGAGTGGCGACCGCGATCGTGGCGATGATCATCGCAACCTTGAACGGGCTCGACCGCGTGCCGAAGGTGCTCTCCAAGGTCGCGCGCGTCCATCGCATGGGGACCATCGCCACGGCGCTGCTGCTGAAACTTCCGGCGGCGGCGCCGCATCTCTTCACCGGGGGCAAGCTCGCCGTCAGCTATGCTTTCATCGGCGTCATCGCCAGCGAGTTCATCCTTGCCCCCGCCGGACTTGGGCGCGTCATCTCCGATGCCTACACTGATTTCAATAATCGGCAAATGTATGCGTTGATGCTGCTGTTGATCATCGTAGCTACCGTCGTCAACATGCTGCTGCATGTGGTGGATCAGCGCTGGGCGGAACGGCGCGGGATCGCCAAGCCATGATCGCGACCAAACGCGCAACCGACACTCTGATCATGCTGATCGTCCTGCTGCTGGCATGGCAGGCGCTGCATCAGGTGGTTGGCGCCACCGCGCTCCCGGGTCCGGTACCGACGCTGGCTTATCTCGCCAAGCTCGTGCCGAGCGAGCGTTTTGCCGAAAACGCGTGGGCGACGCTCGTCTGCTTTTTCTACGCGCTGATGTTGTCCTACGGGATCGGGCTCGCGATCGGCGTGTGGATGGGTATCCATCGAATGTCCGGGGCGGTCGGCGAGCCGATCCTCATCTCGCTCTACACGCTGCCGAAGGTGACGCTTTACCCAGTGGTGCTGCTGATCTTCGGGCTCAGCCTATCGGGCCGGGTGACATTCGGTGCAATGCACGGGGTGCTGCCGGTCGCGCTTTTGACCATGACTGCGATCCGCAATATTCCACCGGTCTATTTGAAGTCGGCACGAACGCTTCAGCTATCGAGATGGCAGACGATTCTCACGGTGCTTTTTCCAGCCACCCTTCCAGAGGTGATCGCGGGGCTCCGAATCGGCTTCTCTCTGACGCTGCTCGGGGTGCTTCTGGCGGAGATGTTCGCGGCCAAGCATGGACTAGGCTTTCTGATAATCAACGCCATGCAGCTGATGCAGGCCGAGGAGATGGTTACGGTTGCTGTCGTGCTGTTTGGATTTGCAGCGCTCGCCAATGCGATGCTTCTGTGGATCGAGCATCAGCTTCATCCCCGAGTGTAACGGGCTGAAGACGGAGCTTGCGCAGAATGCATGGTGGACTGGCCGGCGGCGGCCAGTCTTGCCATTAACCGATGCGCCGATGGCGTGGCACGCGCTCGAAGTATCCGATGCCGTTGTGACTGCGCTTTCCTGCCAGCGCGAAGATGGCGCCCTGAGGATCCGTGCATCGCAGGATCCATCTGTTGCCCAGCACTTCAACCGGGCCGCTGAGGATTTGGCCGCGACCAGCCTTCACGCGCTTCATCGCCACGTCGATGTCGCCGACGTTGAAGTAATAAAGCCAGAACGGGACCGGCTCCATCGCGGGCTTGGTGAACATGCCGCCGATGGTCTCCCCTCCGGCGGAGAACAGTTGGTATGTGCCCACCGGGCCCATATCGGCCTCGGCTTTCTGCCAGCCGAATAGCTCGCGGTAGAAAGCCCATGCCTTCTCCCAGTCGGCGGCGAGCAACTCGTGCCAGCCGACGCGGCCGGGCGCGTCCAGCGTGGGGGGCTGCTCTTGGCCGCCCTCCAGCCACTTGAACAACGCAATCGTTGCCATTTGCGGGTCAACGGCGATCGAAAAGCGGCTGATGTTGGGGATGTCCTTCGGTGGGACGTGCACGGCGCCGCCAAGCTCTTTGATGCGGTCGGCGGCGGCGTCCACGTCGCTGACGCCGACATATCCGAGCCAGCTCGGCCGCAAGCCCGATTTCCTTGCGTCCTCCGGTAGGTCCATCAACCCGCTGACCGAAGTTCCTCCAGCGGTAAACAGGGTATAGGCCATGCCGGGCATTGACGCGTCCTGCGTGCCCCAGCCCACGACATCGGCATAGAAGGTCTTGGCGGCTTCCATGTCCGTCGTCATCAACTCGTACCAGACAAAGCGGCCATGAGCATTGGCCATGTCTGTTTCTCTCGTTCGCGCCTGCAAAGGCATCGCGGCCGCGCATTTTTTGCGCCGACCTAGCCTACTCCACAATCGAGGCAGCGACGACATCATTCATAAAATCGGGGAACTCGCTGCGCGCCGGCACGTTTTGTGAGGCCACGCCCGCCGCGATTCGCGTGTCTTATGAACGGTTGTTCACGTCGCCTGCAGCGTGAGTCAGGCTCGTGTAAGCTACGCCGATCAGCATGTGTAATCGGTCTTGCCAGGTGCGCAGTCAAAGCGTACCAATAGTGTTTCGGGCGTCGAATATTCGCTAGCAGGCGTGGGAGGACTTAACTATGCCGCAGACGAAACGTGCTTCGAAGCGAAAACATCCGAAGGAAGCCGTACCGGTGCTTGGCGTTGTCGGTGTGTCTTTGTCGTTGGCAGGCGGCGCATCCGCGGCAACCGCTGTGCCGGCGGCGGATATACCGTCGTGGGATACCTCCCCACCCCAAATCACTCTCAGTGAGGAAGAAATCGCCGACGTCAGCTTGGGGACGTTCTACGTCTTCGACAAGGAAAACGCCGGAACGCCCCGACTCGGCGAAAAGTTTGCCCGAGGCTGCGGCAGAGGCTGCGGCGGCAGAGGCTGCGGCTGCAGGGGCTGCGGCAGAGGCTGCCGCTGCGGAGGCGGCGGGTGCGGAGGCTGCGGCTGCGGAGGCTGCGGCTGCTGCTTGTCGTGGGGAGTTTGCCGTATCTGCTAGACTTGGCGCGCTCCGATTTAGTTGACAGACGCAAGATCATGGCCGGGTTGATCAGGTTCGACCCGGCCAATTATGTGTTGTTTGCGGCGCCACATGATGGCCGAGTGAATGGTCAATTCTAGCGAGAAACGCCAGCGTGCGAGCGAGACGGCGGCGCTCTCGCAAGCGCGAGAATACGTGTCCTGCAATGGCGATCCGGACTGGTCGCGATAAGCGTAGAGTCGCGCGTGCTCACCGCATGACAGGCGATCACCGCGATCGCATTGCGCAGCACGACAGCAAGGATGTTCCGCGGTTCGCGCCGAATTTCACCGTCTATGTGCTGCCGTCCAAGGTCGTGTGCCTCTATTCCGAGGACCGCAAGTTCTTTCTTCACGGCGAGCTCTATTGCGCGCTCGCTTCCGCGATCGGCGAGGGTAGAAAGAGTTTTCGGGAGCTCGTTCGCGCGCTGGAAGGGAATTTCCCGTCCAACAAGATCCACGAAGCTCTGAAGCGGCTGGTCGATCGCCGCTTTATCATCGCGAAACCTCGCGCTTCGGCGGATACCGTAGCCGCCTATTGGGCGAGCCTGGGCCTGTCGCCCAAGATCGCGGACAAAAATCTCCAGAAATGTCGCGTGCGCATTCATTCGATCGACGTGCAGGGTGCAGCCGAGCTCGGCGCCGCCTTGAGGGGGCTGGGCGTTCGCGTCGTGAAGCGTTCAGCCGACCTGACGGTCACGCTGGTGAGCGATTATCTCGAAGGACAGCTCGCCGAATTGAACAGGCAGCATTTGTCGGACCGCACACCTTGGGTTCTCGTCCAACCGTGCGGCATTTTCCCCTTGGTGGGACCAGTGCTCAGCCCGGGCAAGAGCGCGTGCTGGGCTTGTCTTGCCGAACGCATGAGACGCAACCGAGAGATCAAGGCGCTTCTTGACCGCGGAGGGGCGCGCCGCGTCGCCACTTCGCCGCTTGCCCGCGATATGGTCGGACAGAGCGGCATTCAGCTTGCGGCCGTCGAGATCGCAAAAGCGATCGCTACCGACTTCCGTACGGACGTGCGCGATCACATCATCAGCCTCGACCTGCTGGGCGCGACCATTGTGAAGCATTACGTAGCGGCCCGTCCGCAATGCGCGGCCTGCGGTCGCAAGAAGTTGCGCGACCCCCGCCGTGCGCCGGTGCCGGTCGAACTCGGCGCCGGCGGCAAGCTGGTCATGACGAGCGGGGGCTATCGGACCGTTTCGTCGCGGGCCACGGTCGCCCAATTCCGCAAACACGTGAGCCCCCTTACCGGCGTGGTCTCGCGGCTCGAGCGGATTGAAGCCGATTTGCCCATGAATACCAATTACCTTGCCACGCACAATTTTTCGGGGCCGGCCAGGACGGTCAATGAGCTCAAGGCGGGGCTGAGCGGCGGCAGCTTCGGCAAGGGCAGCACTGCCGAGCAGGGTGAAGCCAGCGCGCTCATGGAGGCGATCGAGCGCTATTCCGGGATTTTTCAGGGCGACGAGATCAGAGTGACCCGGCGGTTCACGGATTTCCCATCGGGCGATGCCATTCTACCCAACGATGTCTTGCTGTTCAGCGACGCGCAGGACCGACAGGATCAGGTGCAGACGATCGACGCAGACCCGTCGATGCCGATGCCGACCCCCTTCGATCGATCGGCCGAGATCGAATGGTCGCCGGTCTGGTCCCTGCGCGACGAACGGTTCAAATATCTTCCGACCAGCCTGTTATATTTTTTCTACCGGGGCCCGCCTGCCGCCTACCATGTCCATGCGGATTCCAACGGCTGCGCGGCCGGCAACACGCTCGGGGAGGCAATCGTCCAAGGGTTCCTCGAACTAGTGGAACGGGATGCATACGCGATCTGGTGGTACAATCGATTGCAACGGGCGGAAGTGGATCTCGGCCAGTTCGATGAAGCCTACATCCGTGATCTGAAAATCCAGCTTGCCGAAACCGGACGCCGCCTCTGGATGCTCGACGTCACCAGCGATCTCGGGATTCCGAGCTTTGTGACCATAACGCACTGGATGGAAAACTCGCAAGAATTTGTCGAGTTCGGTTCTGGCTCGCATTTCGATGCGCGGATCGCGGCATTACGCGCGATGACCGAGCTCAACCAATTTCTGTCCATCGGCCTCATGGGCGGCCGGGACCCGAACCCGTCGAGCCAAGAATCGAACGATGGTGTCGCCACGCCTCCGTTTCGGCTGCAGGACCATCCCTATTTGACGCCGAGCGGCGCAGCGGCCGTCCGACCAGACTTTGGCTCGAAGTTCGGCAATCTCGACGCGCGCGAGCAGGTGACCGCCTGCGTGAACCTCGCCAAGCGCGCGTGCCTCGATTTCCTCGTCCTCGATCAGACGCGCCCCGACATCGATGTCCCGGTCGCCAGAGTGATCGTTCCGGGACTGCGGCATTTTTATCGCCGCTTCGCACCTGGCCGACTTTACGATGTGCCGGTCAAGCTCGGATGGCAAGGCCGGCCGCTGTCGGAAAGCGAGCTCAATCCGCTTCACCCCCAGACCTGAGGGTCAATTGGCTTGCGCGCTCCCGGAATAAAGCGAGGGCGGCGGGCTGTAACCTTATCCGCCCGGCTCGGCGGTCACGTCACGCTCGAGGCGCGCGCGGATGGAAACATCGTCGCCTGCTTCGGCGGCTATTCGGTGGGTTTTGGACAGTTCGGCGCAGGTGCGGCGGCCGGCGTGCAGGAGCTGCGCAGGGGTTTGCCGCTTAGCTCTTTTGCATCGGAACGCCGAAGCGTCGAAAAAGAGATTCACCTGCTGGTCCGGCGATTGGCACGGCACGGGCTATTGGAGTACTCCCTCGGCCGCCCCCACGGCGAGGATCAAGTCGTCATCGAACCGCAGCTTCCCGACTATTGGCCGCAAACGCCGCCGCTCGGCAGCGCCGATGTTCTCGTGCTGTCGCGGTTTGCGTATATGCGCCGGCGGGGTAACGAGATGGTTTTGGAGTCACCGCGCGCCGGCGCGCTGTTCAGAATTTGCAATCCGAAAACTGCGGCCGCCCTGGCGAGCCTAGCTTCACCGCAACAAGTCAAGCAGCTGCGCCGGGGCGACGGTTTTCGCGGATTGGAGCTTCTCGCCCTGCTGGTGGATTGCCAGATCCTGTTCAAGGTCGACGCCGCTCGCGACAGCGGGCTGCGGCCGGCCGAAGGCGACGATAACCTCATTCTCTGGGATTTCCACGATCTGCTATTCCACGCGCGCAGCACGGAAGGCCGACACGCCAACCCGCTGGGCGGAACTTATCCGTATGCAGGGGTCATGGCTCCGCTGCCGGCGGTGCGGCCCCGCTGGCCCGGAAAGCGGATCCATCTGCGCAAGTTCTCGGCCGCGCAGCCGGAGGAAATCTCGCCAGTGGCGAAGCTCTTGCGCGCGCGCCACTCGACGCGCAGCTTCGATGATCGGCGGCCGATCACGCTCGCTGAGCTTTCGCGGTTTCTCGACGGCAGCGCGCGTGTGCAGACGAGATTTAGCAGCAGCGCCTACGACGGCGGCCCGGTGGTGGCCTACGCGCCGAGGCCGTATCCCTCGGGGGGCGGCAGCTATGAGCTCGAGCTCTATCTGGCTGTCGATACATGCGAAGGGCTGGCACGAGGATTCTATCATTACGACGCTGGGGGACACGCGCTAGTGCCGATCAGCGTCCGCCCGCATGAGTTCGACGCGCTGTTGAGGGGAGCCCAATTCGCGATGGACACGCCCGCCGCGCCTCAGATCCTGATCACGACCGCGGCCCGCTTTGGGCGGGTTTCATGGAAGTACAGCTCGATCGCCTATGCGCTCGTTCTCAAGGATGCCGGCGCACTGATGCAAACATTCTACCTGATGGCGAACGATCTGGGGCTGGGCGGATGCGCGATCGGGATCTCCAACATTGATCTGTTCGCGAAGATGACGGGTATCGACTTCCACATCGAGGGTCCGGTCGGTCAATTTGCGATCGGTCGCGGCATGAAAACGGAGCCTTCCGACTGAAACAACGCGCCTCAGCGACGGGCGGCGAAAATGGCCCGCGGGAGCGCGCGATCCGCGAAAGGAACTTGTCGACTCTCCGGTTGAAGCGGCATCTCCATGCCGGGAAACCTGGGTATGCCGGTTTGATTCTTTGCAAAGAATCTTCTCATTTCCGCCTTTATTGAGCCCCGGAAGCGACGCTTGTCGTTGCTGTAGTCGCGGCGCTGCCCGGGGGTGGGAAGCTGCACAAAAAACATCGATTAAGAAATTACTTCCAGCCGGCGGCCACGCTTCCGGTGCGCGTTTGGCGTTGTGCAGGGGGAGGGGGACTATGAGCTTTGAAGTCGTGTGTCATGAACATCCCAACATTTTCGTGGTGAACAGACAAACTTACGAGACGTACCGGTTCACCGTCGGCGAGGACGGGGCTCTCGCGCACGCCGAGCCGCGGTCCGACTTGGGTGAAGCCCGTCAGACTGCGATTGCATTTTTAGCTCGGCGCCAAACAGCACGCGCGCCGCGTCGATAGCGGGTCGTTTTTCGAGGGGCGGTATCGACCAAGACAGCCACCCACGGCGAAATGGTGCGCGTTGCATCCCATGCGTGAAGCCAGGCAATTGTCCCAGCATAGAAGCCAGCACGGCTCTCGGCACGGCGCCGCCGATGCCGATCTCAATCAGAAGAGCCGGCGCGATCTGAGACTCGACCTTTTTCGCGGTCTGTCGCTCCTCTTCATCTTCATCGACCACATTCCAAATAATGTCTTGTCGTATGTAACGCTGCATTCGATCGCATTTTCCGACGCTGCCGAGGTCTTTATCTTTATCTCGGGTTACGCCGCGGCCACAGTTTATGGAAGGGCTTTTCAGCGACATGGAGGAGTCGCCGCAACGGGCCAGATCTGTCGCCGGATTTGGCAACTCTACGTCGCTCACATCTTCATATTCGTGATCCTTGCCGCGGAGGTGTGTTACGCAACCCTCAGCCTTCATCAAACCTATAGCGAGGACTTTGGGATCGATAATTTTATCGACGAACCGCAAGTCGCGATCATCAAGGTTCTTTTGCTGCAGTATCAACCTCAGTTCCTCGACATCTTGCCGATCTACATGATTTTGTTGGGGGTGTTTCCCGTGGTGCTGCTGCTGTTGCAGCGGTGCCTGCCGCTGCCATTGATCCTCTCCGGCGCGCTCTATCTCTTGACATTGCGCTTCGGTTGGCAGCCGCACAGCTATCCCGACAATGAGGCGTGGTTCTTCAACCCCCTCGCCTGGCAGTTCCTTTTCGTCATTGGCGCGACTGCCGGATATTCCCGACACAGTCGTTGGGCGTTCCCGGGGCAAGGCTCGTGGCTACCGAAACTTGCCATCGCCATTACGGTTGCGGTCGGCATCATCAGTATCTCGTGGACCATCCACGGGGCCTATGACGCGTTCCCGGGATTGTTGTTGCGTGAGCTCTCGCCCTTAGTCGCGGACAAAAGCAATCTCGCACCGTTACGCCTAATCAGCTTCCTTGCACTTGCGGTAACTGTGGCACATTTCGTCGGTCGCGACAGTGGCGTCCTACGTTGGCGTGTCGCTCAATTGATTATCCGCTGCGGCCAGCATTCGCTGCAGGTGTTCTGTCTCGGTATCGTTCTCTCTGTGCTCGGCTATATCCTGCTGACCTTTTTCCGCGACGATATTCTGACTCAGCTTGGCATCGATCTCGCCGGAATCGCGGCGATGATGGGGATCGCCGTGCTTCTCACCTGGTACAAGGCGAACAACGCAACGAATGCCGACGCCGTCATTGCGGCAAGTGCGAACTTCGAGATTCAAAGGCGGAGCATCGCGGGGATCGAGCGCCACGTGATCGTATGGATCCAGGACCTCGGACGGCTGTGGGCGCGATCGAAGCGACCCCGAACGGAGGTGAGGTGGCGTTCCCAGCCTTACCCTATGAGCTGACGAAGAAAAGATAGCGTCGCCACGGCTGCGCGCGCTTGCGCGTCCCCACTAACTACTGCGAATCCACCGCGTCGGTGCGGTGCCCCGTCAAATCCCGACACTCGGCAGCCCGTATCAATGCGCTTGTACCGTCGCGCCACGGGCGCCGACGACCAGCCGTCGAAAGCGCAAGACGCTGTGGCAGCCTCCCCGGACGAGCTTGCGTTCGAGTGCCGAGCCAAACAGAATGTACCGGGAGGATGAGTTTAACGACAGCAATAGGACGTCGCGCCTTTTGCAAGCGGAGAGATACGCCATGAGCGAGATTCAGACTCTGGATGTGCGAATTCCTGCGGAGATCATCCATAACTGGGGCTGGTTTCTGGCTTTCGGTATCAGCTTGGCGCTGCTCGGGATTCTCGCAATCGTGCGCGCCGTGGCGGCCACGGTCGTCTCCATGCTGTTTTTCGGGTGGCTGCTGGTGATTGCGGCTGGCATTGAGATCGTCCAAGCGATCATGGTTGGCAAATGGGCCGGCCTGTTCCAACATTGGCTGGGCGCGGTCCTGTTCGGGGTGATCGGTATTCTGATCCTGTGGCGGCCGCTGGTCACCGCCGAGATTTTGACCTTGCTGATGGGAGCGTTCTTTCTGGTCGCCGGCCTGTTCCAATTGATCACTCCGTTCGTGATTTCCCTGCCGGACTGGGGCTGGCACACTCTCAATGGTCTCATCACGTTGTTGCTCGGCATCCTCGTCCTGGCGCAATGGCCGGTCTCGGGGCTGTGGGTCATCGGCCTATTCGTCGGAATCGAATTGGTCTTTTACGGCATCGCTTGGATCGCGCTGGCGCTCGACCTGCGCTCGTTGGCTTAGTCAGAGTATCGATACAGATTCGGCCAAGCCTCGGCTGCGCGAATTCTGCGCTTGCTCTGCGCCAGTTCGTCCGGCATAGCTTTTGACATGACTGATTCGGCGAAGGCCCGCGCGCCGATTCTGGCTGCGGGTGGGATTTTGCTACGAGAAGGCTCCAGGCCGCGCATCGCCGTCGTGCGATTGCGAAGGGACAAGTCCTGGGTCCTGCCAAAAGGCAAGCTCTATCCCGGCGAGCAGGCGGTTGCCGCTGCCAGGCGAGAGGTGATGGAAGAGACCGGACACCGGGTTTCGGTTCACCGATTTCTCGGTTCGATGTCATATGCGGTCGACGGCAACATCAAGATCGTTCAGTTCTGGCACATGCGAGCCGTCGGCGGGCCGGTGCGGGACTTGATGTACGACATCAAGGCGGTGAAATGGCTGTCGTTGAAACAGGCCATCGAGACACTCACGCGCGCCCATGAAAAAGTGTTCCTTGCGAATGTGGGGCCGATTGCGCTCAGGGCGGCCAAGCAACATGCGCGCGACAAGTCGATCAAGCGACTTGTCCGCAATGGGAGCAGGCGGCGGGACCGAAGCGCCGCGCTTGCATCAGCCGAATATTCGCATGCGGCAGGCTAGCGCGGCGAGCTCCGTTGCATCTGGGGTCAGTGACCGAGCTCCGCGTTGGCCGGTGCCCGACGTCTTTGCCGCTGACCCGTGGCGGCGACCTCACTTCGCGCGCGTTGCCTGATTGGTCTCTTGGCGAGTGCCCGCCAGGGCTTTGGACCGCCGTTTGGGCTCGGCGGTCGCTCCGGATAGGTCGCGGACTTCCGCCCCGAGGCGGAGCAGGCGCTTGTGCGCGAGGTCCTCGTTGAGGCCCTTTTTCAGGGCGTGAGCCAACCGGCCATCCTCTCCTCTAGGATGCGGCCAAGGACCCGTCTAAGTTTCCAGGTCACGCGATGTCCGACCTGCCGCGTTAACTTGGCCGCGCCGGCGCGCCGCGTGCAACGATTAGGACGACACCATGGCATTCAAGGTCCAAGTCGGCCCCCCCCAGATCGCCATCCATCAGGGTCAGACGGTTCTCGTCAGCGAGCCGGACGGGCACATCAACTGGCCGAGCGAGAAGGGCCTTTACTTTCTCGACACGCGGATAATCAGCAACTGGACGATTTATGCCAACGGCGAACCGTGGGAGCTATTAAACGGTGGTCCCGTCAATTATCATGCCGCGCGCATCTTCCTCACCAATAAATCCATTCTCACCGAAGACGGTCCGATCCCGCCACGCACCATCGGCCTCACGATCAGCCGATCGATCATCGGCGGCATGCACGAAGATCTCGATGTCACCAACAACGGCTTGAAGCCGGTGCGCTTTCAGCTCGAAGTCGCGCTGCGATGCGACTTTGCCGACATTTTCGAGGTGAAGTCGGGCAAGATCGTACGCCGCGGCCAGATCACCACCGAATGGTCGGAACGCCGGCAGCGGCTTCGTACCGCGTATTCGAATCGTGATTTTCACCGCTCGCTGACGATCACAGTGTCGCGTGCAACGAGCAAGGCCGTTTCCGCCAATGGGCGGCTCAGCTTCGAGGTCGCGCTTGCGCCGGGCAAGGCTTGGCATGCCTGCCTGCTGTATACGCTCGAGGATCGCCAGCAGCAGCTTGACGCGCCGCGCGATTGTGTCGGGAAAACTCACGAGTCCCGCCTTTTCCCGACGATGGCGGAATGGCTCAAGACCGTGGTCAAGATCAGAACAAGCAACGAAGAATTCTACCGTCTCTTTCACCAAGCGCTGGAGGACATGGCTGCGCTGCGTCTGCCGATCAAGGGCACGGACCATATGGTGTTCCTACCTGCTGCTGGGCTACCGTGGTTCGTTGCCCCGTTTGGCCGCGACAGCCTGATCGTTTCGCTGCAGAACGTCCTGATCTATCCGGAATTCGCCCGCGGCGCGTTGGAGATTCTGGGCTCGCTGCAAGCCAAGGACGATGACCCATACCGCGATGCCGAACCAGGCAAAATCCTCCACGAACTACGCTATGGCGAGCTTGCGCATTTCAAGCTCGTCCCGCACACACCCTATTACGGAACCGCGGATGCGACGCCGCTCTATCTGATAACCCTGCACGCAGCTTGGCGCGCGACCGGCGACAAAGGGCTGCTGGAACGGCATCTGCCGACGGCGGAAGGATGCCTCGCCTGGATCGACAAATACGGCGACCGCGACGGCGATGGGTTTCAGGAGTACCAGACGCGCTCTCCAGTCGGCTACGAGAACATGGCCTGGAAGGATTCGGGCGATTCGGTCATGTATCCCGATGGCTCGCTTGTGAAGGGGCCGAAGGCGCTGTGCGAGTTGCAGGGCTACGTCTACAGTGCCTGGGTCCGCATGGCTGAGGTTTTCGAGGCGCTCGGAAAGCCTGACCGCGCGAAGGCGCTGCGTGCCATGGCTGCCGCTTTGTTCGAGCGGTTCAACGACGCCTTCTGGGATGAGGAATTGGGGTTTTATGTCTACGCGCTCGATGGAGACAAGAACAAGGTGCTGACGGTCGCATCCAACCCCGGGCATTGCCTCTGGTGTGGGATCGTGCCCCCCGAGCGTGCAAAGAAGGTGGTGGACCGCCTGATGGCACGCGACATGTGGACGGGCTGGGGTATCCGCACGCTATCCGCCGATCATCGGGCATTCAATCCGTACAACTATCAGACCGGCTCGGTGTGGCCGCACGACAACGCCATCATCGCCATGGGGTTCAAATTCTATGGCTTTAGCGCGGAGGCGGCGCGGGTCGCGCACGACGTGAGCGTGGCGGCGAGCCATTTCCTGCTCAATCAGCTGCCGGAACTTTACACCGCGGCCGAGCGCACGGAGACCAACTTCCCGGTCCAGTATCTGGGGGCGAACGTGCCCCAAGCGTGGGCGGCGGGCTCCGTCTTCATGCTGACCCAGGCCCTGTTGGGATTTCTCCCAGATGCCCCGCGCGATAAGCTCTATGTCGACCCGTCGCTTCCGGCTTGGCTGCCAGATTTGACGATGCGCGATCTGCGCATCGGCAAGCATAAACTCGACATCCGGTTCTGGACCAAGGGCGGACAGACGGAGTTTGAAGTCATCAAGGGAGACCCCGCCGTGGTCGAGCGTTGCGATATAACGTCCAAGCTCACGCAGCTGAAGGTTGCTTCCGATTCGATCTAGCCGATGAACGAAATCGCGGCCGAGGGCGTTGATTTAGCGTAAGGAGAGCCGACATGGGCCGAGAAGCCAGCGCTCCCTCGCCACGCAACACAGGCCCGATAACATCGCTGAGCGGTGGAGGAGCGCGATGACAACGATCGCTGCAGATGCGGCGGCAACTGTCGCAAAGAGTTTCCCCGGCCACCCGCTGTCCCCCGCCACCATGACGATTTTCGGCGCTGGCGGCGATCTGACCAAGCGTCTCATCGTGCCGGCGCTCTACAATCTTGTGAGAGCCGGGAAGCTCCCGGACGACTTGGTCATCATCGGCGTCGATCACAACGACCTGACCACCGAGGAATGGTGTGGGAACCTGGCCGAGATGATGCAAGCCTTCACGCGCGCCGCGGGGGGCGAGCGCCACGGCGATGCGATCGACCAGCGGGCGTGGTCCTGGCTTATCCATCGCATGCACTACATGCGCGGAGACTTTATGCAGCCCGAAACCTTCAGCCAGCTCAAGAAGCTGCTGATCGATCAACGCGGGAGGCAGAACGACGCAGGCAACGTGCTGTTCTATCTGGCGGTCGCCGACCGGTTCTTTGGCCCTATAATCGAGCAGCTCGGCCGCGCCGGGCTCGCGCGACAGTCAGAGAACGCTTGGCGGCGAGTAATCGTCGAAAAGCCTTTCGGTCATGACTTGGCATCGGCCGAGGCCCTCAACGCGCAGATCCTCAAGGTGCTGTCCGAAGACCAGATCTATCGGATCGATCACTTTCTCGGCAAGGAAACGGTCCAGAACATCTTGGTGCTGCGCTTCGCCAACGGCATCTTCGAGCCGCTGTGGACCCGCGACCATGTCGACCACGTCCAGATCACCGCCGCCGAGACGGTCGGTGTCGAGCACCGCGGCCGCTTCTACGAAAAAACCGGCGCGTTACGGGACATGGTGCCGAACCACCTGTTCCAGCTCCTCGCCATGATTGCCATGGAGCCGCCGATCTCATTCGACGCCGATGCCGTGCGTGCCAAGAAGACGGAGCTGTTCCAGGCGATCCATCCCATCTCGCCGGCCGATGCCGTTCGCGGCCAGTATGGCGCAGGCGTGGTGCTGGGCAAAAAAGTTCGCGATTACCGACATGAGCCCGATGTCGCGCCGGATTCCTCAACCGAGACTTATGTCGCCCTCAAGCTCGGCATCGACAACTGGCGCTGGGCCGGCGTGCCATTCTATCTCCGCACCGGCAAGTCGCTCTGCGCCCGCAACACCGAGATCGCGGTGCAATTTCGTCAGGCGCCCTATGCGCTCTTCCGCGACACTCCGGTTGACCGGCTGCCCGCCAACATTCTGACGCTGCGCATTCAACCGGATGAGGGGCTGTCGCTCAGTTTCAGCGCCAAGCGCCCTGGCGCCGAGATCAAAATCGACGGCGTCGACATGGACTTTGCCTACCGGGACTATTTCGAACCGCTGGCGTCGGTGGGTTACGAGACGCTGATCTACGATTGTCTCATCGGCGACGCTACCTTGTTCCAGCGGGCCGATACGGTCGAGGCCGCCTGGTGCGCCGTGCAGGGTCTGCTCGAGGCCTGGGCGCGCACCCCCGCTGACGATTTCCCCAACTATGCCGCCGGCAGCGTCGGTCCCGCCGCCGCCGATCGCTTGCTCGCGCGCGATGGGCATGCATGGCTGCCGATCGCGACCGGACATCCGCACGCGCGACGCACCGCGTAAAATGCGACTTACTGAAGTCGGGGGCGCGACGGAGGTCATAGCATGAAGGCCACTCGAATCCTGCACGATCTGGGTCAGAGCCTCTGGCTCGACAACATCACGCGCAACTTATTGCGGACGGGCGTGCTCCGCCGCTATATCGACGAGTTCTCAGTTACCGGGCTGACCTCGAATCCGACGATCTTCGACCACGCGATCAAGAACAGCAGCGACTACGACGACGCCATCAAAAGCAAGCTCGCCGAAGGTAAGTCGGGGGAAAAGCTTTTCTTCGAACTCGCGCTGGAAGACCTTACGCGAGCGGCGGACTTGTTCCGGCCGGTTTATGACCGAACCTGCGGCGTCGACGGTTGGGTTTCGCTGGAAGTCTCGCCTTTGCTGGCGCACGACACCAAATCGACGATTGCCGCCGCCAAGGACCTGCACGCGCAGGCGCGACGGCCCAATGTCTTGATCAAGATTCCGGGCACCCCCGAAGGCCTCCCAGCCATCGAAGAAGCGATCTTTGCCGGGGTCCCGACCAACGTCACGCTGCTGTTCTCTGACGATCAGTACTTGGCGGCCGCCAATGCGTTCATGCGCGGCATCGAACGGCGCATCGAAGCAGGATTGCCACCCGACGTGCGCTCGGTGGCGTCGGTCTTCATCAGCCGCTGGGACGTCGCGGTCACCGGGAAGGTGCCGGAGGCGCTCAACGATCGGCTCGGCATCGCTGTCGCCAAGCGGACCTACAAGGCCTATCTCGGCTTACTGAGTTCGCCACGATGGATGCGCGCCTACAATGCCGGCGCGCGTCCGCAACGGCTGCTGTGGGCCAGCACCGGGACCAAGGACCCGAAGGCGTCGGATGTTCTCTACGTCAAGGCCCTGGCCGCGCCGTTCACGGTGAACACGATGCCTGAGGGGACACTCAAAGCCCTCGCTGAACACGGCGATGTCGGCGCAACCATTCCCGCGAACGGCGGCGACTCCGAACAGGAGCTGGCGCGGTTTGCGGAGGCAAAGATCGACGTCGATGCACTATCGAAGCAGCTTCAGGACGAAGGTGCCAAGTCCTTCGTCAATTCCTGGAGCGACCTGATGGGCGTGATCAGTTCCAAATCCGCCGCACTCAAGCGAGCGAGCTAGCGCGGTGAAAGCGATGTCGCGGCCCGCCCAGCGCCGACGAGTGCGGCAAGATCGAGCTGACGTCGCAAAGGCGTCCGCGGCCGGGAAAGTGTTGGTCGTCGATGTGGGCGGAACCTCGGTCAAGATCCTCGCCACAGGGCAAAACGAGGAGCGCTCATTTCCATCCGGCCCGACATTGACCCCCAGGCAGATGGTGTCCGGAGTGAAGAAGCTTGCCCGAGGTTGGACCTATGACATGGTGTCGATCGGGTATCCCGGCCCGGTCCTGCACGCCTGCCCGATTGCCGAACCATATAACCTTGCACGCGGATGGGTCGGGTTCGACTTCGCGGCAGCGTTCGGCCGCCCGGTGAAGGTCGTCAACGACGCCGCGATGCAGGCTCTGGGGAGCTACAACGGCGGCAAGATGCTCTTTCTAGGCCTCGGAACGGGACTTGGATCCACCCTGATTGCGAACGGGATTGTGGAGCCCATGGAACTCGGTCACCTGCCCTACAAGAAGGGTACCTATGAGGACTACGTGGGCCGTGCCGGACTGGACCGCTACGGCAAGAAGAAATGGCGCCGTCACGTGGCCGACGTCGTGGCCCGCTTCATCGCCGCGCTCGAGCCCGACGATACGGTGATTGGGGGCGGCAACGTCAGGAAACTCGATACGCTGCCGCCGCATTCTCGCGCAGGCGACAACGCCAACGCCTTCCGCGGCGGATTTCGCCTGTGGGAGCAAGAGCACGCTCGCCCGCACACCGGAACGCGTTCGAAACCACGGACTTGATCAGAGAGGGTGCCGCAGATGGCTGCACGATCGGAGATAGCTCGCGGGGATCCAACGAGCAGACAGGGGGCGTGGCGCGCTCTCGAAGATCACTATGGGACGATGCGGGGGCGGCACCTGCGCGACCTGTTCGCCGGCGATCCAACGCGTGGCGAGCGGATGACGGCGGAGGCCGCCAGCGTCTTCCTGGACTACTCGAAGAATCGCATCGACGACGAGACGGTAAGCTTGCTCGTCCAGCTCGCCGAGCAATCCGGGCTGCGCGAACGAATCGACGCGATGTTCCGGGGCGAGAAAATCAACGTTACGGAAAATCGTGCGGTCTTGCACGTTGCGCTGCGTGCACCGAGAGGTGCGTCCATCGTCGTCGACGGCAAGAACGTCGTACCGGACGTTCATGCCGTGCTCGACAAGATGGCCGATTTCGCCAACCGCATCCGCAGCGGCCAATGGAAAGGCCACACCGGAAAACGCATCCGCAACGTCATCAATATCGGCATTGGCGGCTCGGATCTCGGGCCGGTGATGGCGTATGAGGCGCTCAAATACTACAGCGACCGCGCCATGACGTTCCGCTTCGTATCCAATGTCGACGGCACCGATTTTGTCGAGGCGACGCGCGATCTGGATGCTGCGGAAACGCTGTTCATCATCTCCTCGAAGACCTTCACCACGCTGGAGACGATGACCAACGCGCAAAGCGCGCGCGATTGGTCGCTGCGCGGCCTTGGCGGCGACACCAAGGCGGTCGCCAGGCATTTCGTCGCGGTTTCGACAAATACCGAAAAAGTCGCAGAATTCGGCATCGACACCACCAACATGTTCGAGTTCTGGGACTGGGTCGGCGGGCGCTATTCCATGGACTCCGCTATCGGCCTGTCGACCATGCTCGCGATCGGCCCCGACCACTTCCGCGCCATGCTGGAAGGGTTTCATGCGATCGACGAACATTTCCGCTGCGCGCCATTCGGGCGCAATCTGCCGGCGCTCATGGGTCTGCTCGGCGTCTGGTACAACGACTTCTTCGGCGCGCAAACCGTCGCCGTGCTGCCCTACGACCAATACCTCAAGCGCTTCCCGGCCTACCTCCAGCAGCTGACGATGGAGAGCAACGGCAAGCACGTGACGCTCGCCGGGACGCCGGTCGACCATCAGACCGGTCCGATCTACTGGGGTGAGCCTGGAACCAATGGCCAGCACTCGTTCTATCAATTGATCCACCAGGGCACGCGGCTCATCCCCTGCGACTTCATCGCCTTCGCACAGCCGCTCAACAAGCTCGGCCGACATCACGATATGTTGCTGGCCAACGTATTTGCACAGACCGAGGCGCTCGCCTTCGGCAAAACGCGCGAGCAAGTCAAGGCCGAAGGCATGCCCGATTGGCTCGTCCCACACCGAGTGTTCGAAGGCAATCGGCCGTCGAACACCATCGTGTTGGATCGTTTGACCCCAGCCGCGCTCGGAAAACTCGTGGCGTTGTACGAGCACAGCGTGTTCACCCAGGGAACGATTTGGGACATCGACTCGTTCGATCAGTGGGGCGTAGAACTCGGCAAGGTCCTGGCCCAGCGCATCATCCCGGAGCTCGAGAGCAAGAGCGAATCCAGGCTCGGCCATGACAGCTCGACCAACAATCTGATCCGGCGGTACCGCAAGCTCAAGGGCGCAATGTGACGACCAAGGCAATCAAGCTCGCTCCATCGATCCTCGCGGCAGATTTCGCCCGCTTGGGAGAACAGGTGGCCGAGGCCGAGCGTGCCGGAGCGGACCGCATTCATGTGGACGTCATGGACGGACATTTCGTGCCAAATCTTTCCATGGGCGCGGCGGTCGTCAGATCGCTGCGAAAGGTGACGCGCCTGCCGCTGGAGGCGCATCTGATGATTTCCAATCCCGATTTCTTTGTCGAAGAATTCGCGCAGGCAGGAGCCGATTCATTTCTGGTTCACTGGGAGGGTAACAACGACCTGTCACGTACCGTGCAATGCATCAGAGCGTTGGGAAAACGCGTCGGCGTCGCCATTAACCCGGCGACTTCCGCGACGGTTCTCGAAGAAATCATGCAGGAAGTCGACCAGATATTGGTCATGACCGTGAACCCGGGATTCGGGCATCAGCATTTCCTCCCTACGACCGTCCCGAAGATCGGGCGCGCGCGGGCGATGATCGATCGAATCAAGCCCGAGTGCGGCCTCGAGGTGGACGGAGGGGTCGATGCGACCACCGCCCCGCTGGCGGTTGCGGCGGGAGCCGATGTGCTGGTGGCAGGGTCGGCAATTTTCGACGATGGCGAAGGCATCGCTGCCGCCATGCAGCGGCTGCGCGCCGCGGTTCAGCGCTAATGGAGAAGGATGTCATGCAGCTCGCGATGATCGGATTGGGCAGAATGGGCGCCAACATGGTGCGGCGCCTCATCAAGGGCGGCCATGCGTGCGTAGTCTTCGACATGTCGCCGAAGGCGGTCGCGGATTTGGCGCGGGATAAGGCGGTCGGGGCCGCATCCCTCGCCGACCTGGTGCGCAAGTTGGAGAAGCCGCGTGCGGTCTGGCTGATGGTGCCGGCGGCCGCCGTGGACAAGACCATCGCCGACCTCGTGCCTCACCTCGAGAGCGGCGATATCCTCATCGACGGCGGCAACTCGTATTACGTCGATGACATCCGCCGTGCCCAAGAGCTTGCGCCCAAAGGGATCCACTACGTGGATGTCGGAACCAGCGGCGGCGTCTGGGGCCTGGAGCGCGGATACTGCATGATGATCGGCGGACCAGATGCCGCCGTCCGGCATCTCGATCCGATCTTCAAGACGCTGGCGCCTGGCACGGGAGACATCCCGCGTACGCCCGGGCGCGAGGGCATCGGCGGCACCGCCGAGTTGGGCTACCTGCACTGCGGGGCGAACGGCGCCGGCCACTTCGTCAAGATGGTCCATAACGGGATCGAGTACGGCATCATGGCCGCCTACGCGGAAGGCATGAGCATTCTGCGCCACGCCAATGTCGGCGAGCAGCAGCACGCGGTCGACGCCGAAACGACGCCGTTGCGCAACCCCGAACTCTATCGATACGACCTCAATCTGCGCGACATTGCGGAAGTGTGGCGGCGCGGCAGCGTCATCGCCTCCTGGCTGCTCGATCTCACTGCAACCGCGCTGACCAAGGATCCCGCGCTCACGAACTTCGCCGGCAGGGTCTCCGATTCCGGGGAAGGGCGCTGGACGATCAAAGCCGCAATCGATGCGGCCGTGCCGGTGCCCGTGCTCTCGACCGCGCTCTACGAGCGTTTCAGCTCGCGGGGCGAAGCGACGTTTGGCGACAAGCTGCTTTCCGCCATGCGTTACGAATTCGGTGGTCACGTGGAGAAAACCGCGGGTTGAGCAAAGGCATGCGTCAGGGCGCCGGCGAAACCGGAGATCGTCGCGTGAAAATCGAAGTTTATCCCGATGAGGATGTGGTCGCCCGCAAGGCGGCTGTGGTGATTGCGGCTGCGGCGCGCGCGGCGGCAAGCTCGCGCGGGCGCTTCATCATGGCGGTCAGCGGCGGCCGTACCCCCTGGTCGATGCTGCGCGCATTGGCCGCCGATGAGCTGCCCTGGCCACAGGTGCACGTCGTTCAGGTGGACGAGCGGGTCGCGCCGGCGGCTGATCCTGATCGAAACCTCGCGCATTTGCGCGCGAGCCTACTCGATCGTGCGCCGCTGCCCCCCGATCACATCCACGCCATGCCGGTCGAAGCCGCGGACCTCGATCGCGCGGCCGAACAATACGCCCGCACGCTGCGAGAGGTGGCAGGTTCCCCGCCGGTGCTCGACCTCGTCCATCTCGGCCTCGGCCCAGACGGGCACACCGCATCGCTCGTGCCCGGAGATCCAGTCCTCGACATCACGGATGCGGACGTCGCAGCGACCGGTTCCTACCACGGCCGACGCCGGATGACCTTGACGTTTCCGACCATCAACCGCTGCCGCCTCGTGCTGTGGCTGGTGACCGGCGGTGAGAAGGCCGCGGCGCTTGTGCGCCTGCGCGAGGGCGATCGGTCCATTCCAGCCTCGCGCGTGCGTCAGGATCGCTCGTTGGTGCTCGCCGATCGTGCCGCGGCCGAACAGCTTGGCAATAAGGAAAAATTGGAGGCGCAAGAATGAGTGCTATGGCCAGCCCCGCGCTGAATTCGCCCCAGTCGATGACCGACGCGCAATTGGACCAATTGTCGATCAATTGCATTCGCACGCTGTCGATCGATGCGGTCCAACAAGCCAAATCCGGGCATCCCGGCACGCCGATGGCGCTGGCGCCGCTCGTCTACACGCTCTGGAACCGCGTCATGCGCTTCGATCCGCAGGACCCGATTTGGCCCAACCGCGATCGGTTCGTGCTCTCCAACGGTCATGCCTCGATGCTGTTGTGGTCGGTGCTGCACCTCACGGGCACCCGCGCCGTGAATGCCGAATACGAACGCCTCGGGCAACCCGCGGTTTCGCTCGACGACATTCGCCACTTCCGCCAGCTCGGCAGCAAGGCTCCAGGTCATCCCGAGTACCATTTGGTTTCGGGAGTCGAGGCGACGACCGGGCCGCTCGGGCAGGGCGTTGCTACCAGCGTGGGCATGGCCATCGCGGAGGCGTGGCTCGCCAACCGCTACAATCGCCCCGACTTCGAGATCTTCGGCTACAACATCTATGCGGTGTGCGGCGACGGCTGCATGATGGAGGGCGTGAGTTCGGAGGCCGCGTCGCTGGCGGGGCATCTCGCGCTGGATAACCTCTGCTGGATCTACGACAACAACCACATCACGATCGAAGGCAACACGCGCATCACCTTTACCGAGGACATCGCGGCCCGGTTCCTGGGTTACGGATGGAACGTCCTGCGCGTGGGCGACGCCAACGATATCGACCGGATCGAGCACGCCTTGGACGTCTTTCACAAGACCAAGGATCGCCCGACCTTCATCATTCTGGACAGCCACATCGGCTACGGCTCGCCGCATAAGCAGGACACCGCCGCCGCTCACGGCGAGCCGCTGGGTGAGGAGGAGGTACGCCTCACCAAACGCGACTACGGTTGGCCTGAGGACGCCAAGTTCCTCGTTCCCGACGCCGTGCGCGCCCATTTCGCCGCGGGGATCGGCACCCGCGGCGCGCAGGCCCGCGGCCGTTGGACCGAACTGTTCGCGGCTTACCGATCGAAATATCCGCAGCTCGCGACCGAGATCGACTTGATGCAGCGGCGTGAGCTGCCGGCCGGATGGGATCGCGGGCTTCCCGTCTTTCCCGCCGACCCCAAGGGCATCGCGGGTCGCGACGCGTCGGGCAAAGTGCTCAACGTGCTTGCGCAGAACATCCCCTGGCTCATTGGCGGATCGGCGGATCTCGGCTCGTCCAACAAGACGACCTTGACGTTCGAGGGCGCCGGCGACTTCGAGCCGGGCACCCCCGGCGGCAGGAACCTGCATTTCGGCATCCGCGAGCACGCCATGGCCGCCGCCGTCAATGGGCTCTCGTTGTCGAAGCTCCGCGCCTTCGGCGCCACCTTCTTCATCTTCAGCGATTATGCGCGGCCGGCCATTCGGCTGTCGGCCCTGATGGAACTGCCCACCATCTTTGTGTTCACCCATGACGCCATGGGTGACGGCGAGGACGGCCCGACCCATCAGCCGGTAGAGCAGCTCGCGTCCTTCCGCGCCGAACCCGGCTTGGTAGTGCTGCGGCCGGCGGACGCCAACGAGGTCGTCGAGGCCTATCGCTACATCATGCAACTGCGGCACGAGCCGGCGGTGCTGGCGTTGTCGCGTCAACCGCTGCCAACATTGGACCGCAGCAAGTACGCGCCTGCATCTGGCCTCGCGCGCGGCGCCTATGTGCTCGCCGATGCCCCCGGGGGAAAGCCGGAGGTGATCCTCATCGCGTCTGGCAGCGAGGTCAGTCTCTGTGTCAATGCCCACGAGGAGCTACTAGCGGAGGGCATTCGCTCGCGCGTGGTCTCGATGCCGTCCTGGGATATTTTCGAGCATCAAACGCAAGCGTATCAGGACAGCGTGCTGCCGCCCGAGGTCACGGCGCGCGTCGCCGTGGAGCAGGCCTCGACCTTCGGTTGGGAACGCTATGTCGGCAGGTCGGGCCGCGTCATCGGCATGAAGACATTTGGCGCGTCGGCCCCGCTCAAGGAGCTGCTGCGAAAATACGGGTTCGAGCCCGAGCGCGTCGCCGAGGTCGCGAAGGAGTTGCTCGGCAAAGGGAAGAAGAACTGAAGGGCGTGCAAGAGCAGGCTGGGATGCGATGGACAAAACGATCGTCTTCCTGTTCGACGTCGACAATACGCTCATCGACAACGATCGCGTGCAGGCCCATCTGAGCGAGCACCTCGAGCAAACCTACGGCGCCGCGACCCGCGACCGGTACTGGGAAATTTTTGAGCAGCTGAGGAGCGAACTCGGATATGCCGATTACCTCGGCGCGCTGGAGCGCTACCGGACGGAGGATTTGCACCGTCCGGAGGTGCTGCGGATGTCGGGCTGGCTCGTCGATTATCCGTTCGCCGATCGCCTTTATCCTCGCGCGCTGGATGCCGTGAGGCACGTGCAGCAATGGGGGGCCGTCGTCATCCTCTCCGACGGCGATGCCGTGTTCCAGCCGCGCAAGGTGGAACAATCCGGTCTGTGGCACTTATTCGAAAATCGCGTCCTCATTTACATCCACAAGGAGCAGGAGCTCGACGATGTGGCACGTCTCTACCCTGCGGACCACTACGTCCTGATCGACGACAAATTGCGAATCCTGTCCGCGGTGAAAAAATTCTGGGGTGAAAGCGTGACGACCGTGTTTCCGAAACAGGGTCATTATGCGCTCGACTCCAAGGCACTGGCCGAGTATCCACCGGCCGATATCGAGCTTGCCAATATCGGCGATCTGCTCAACTACGATTTATCTGCCTTCCTGCAGAAGAATTGAAAGACAGGCGTCACCTACGCGCACGCAGGGGAGCGAGAGGCGGCCACCTTCGCTTTGTCAGGGGCACACGATGGAGAGAACGCATGACATTCACGGTCAGGAGCAACAGTTTCAAGGACGGCGATTATCTCGCCAACACCCATATTCTCTCCGCTGACTTTGGCTTTGGCTGCGCGGGAAACAACCAATCGCCGCATCTGGCGTGGTCGGGAGCACCCGCCGGCACGAAGAGCTTCGCCGTCACTTGCCTCGATCCGGATGCGCCCACGGGCAGCGGGTTCTGGCACTGGCTGGTGGTGAACATCCCGCCGAATGTTACCGAGCTTGCCGTCGATGCCGGCAATCCGAAAGCCCCGCAGCTGCCACGGGGAGCGCTGCAGACCCGTACTGACTTCGGCACGCCTGGCTATGGCGGTCCCTGTCCACCGGCCGGCGACCATCCGCACCGTTATCTGTTCACGGTTTTCGCTGTCGGGACCGACAGCCTGCCGGTGACGGCGGATACCTCAGCCGCGGTCATCGGCTTCCAACTGCATTTCAATACGCTCGCCAAGGCGGCGATCATGGGCCTCTATAGGCGATGACCGTACCTGCGAAAGAGGTAGCGGCAGCGACCAGCACAGTGGAGCAAAGGCCCTCTGCCAAGATCACCGGGGCCGGAAGCCGCTCGCGCAAGTCTCGACCTTAATCTTAATCCCGCATCAGCTTGTCGAGCGTGATCGGCAGATCGCGCACGCGTTTGCCGGTCGCATGATAGACCGCATTCGCCACGGCCGCCGCGACGCCGACGATACCGATTTCGCCCACGCCTTTGACACCGAGCGGATTGATCTCGTCATCCTTCTCTTCGACGAAGATGACGTCGATCGCGTGCACGTCCGCATTCACCGGCACGTGATAGTCGGCGAGATTATGGCTCATGAAGCGCCCGAACCGGTGATCGGTGACGGTCTCCTCATGCAGCGCCATGCCGATGCCGCCGACCACGGCGCCGAGAATCTGGCTACTCGCGAGCTTCGGGTTGAGGATGCGGCCGGCCGCCACGGCGCTGACCACGCGCGTGACCCGGATGACGCCAAGCTGCTCATCGACCTTGACCTCGACGAACACCGCCGAATGCGTCGAATGCGAGTATTTGCTGCGCTCGTTCGGCACGGCGCTGGCTTCTTTTTCGATCCGGTCGGCTTTGCCGGCCCGCATCGCGTCTGCGACCGAGACCTCCCGGCTCTCGTCGTCCCTGTGCCGGATCTTGCCTTCGGCGAACACCACGTCGTCGAGCTTCGCACCGGCGAGCGGCGATCGTGCCATCTTCTGCGCCAGTCCGAGCAGCTCCTTCTGGACGGCGCGACAGGCCGCGTGAATGGCAGAGCCGACCGATGAGACGGTGAACGATCCGCCTTCGACCGGCGCATCCGGCAGCGCCGAATCGCCGAGCTTGGCCGTGACATTCTCGATAGGGACCCCGAGCATCTCGGCGGCGAGCTGAGTCATCCACGTATAGGTCCCGGGGCCGATATCGGCGGTCGCGCTTGCGATCTCGACGCTGCCATTGGCGGTCAGCACCGCCTTGGCGCTCGCGGGCATCTGCATCGCTTCCCAGATGCCGGTCGCCATGCCCCAGCCGATAAGCTCATTGCCATCCCGCATCGAGCGTAGCTGGGGATTGCGATTGGACCAGCCGAATTCTTCCGCGCCCTGTCGATAGCATTCGCGCAGCTGCTTGCTGCTATAGCGGCGATCCTCGATCTGGTCCTTGTCCGAGTAGTTGATCAGCCGCAGCTCGAGCGGATCGATGTCCGCGGCAGAGGCGAGCTCATCCATCGCGCATTCGATGGCATAGGCGCCTTCCGCTCCGCCCGGCGCACGCATGTCGCAGGGCGTGTTCTGGTCGAGCTTGACGAGTCTTTGACCGAGATCGACGTTTGCGCACCGGTAAAGCAGGCTCGACCAGTTGACGAAATTGCGCTGGAAATCTTCGAATTGCGAGGTCATCGAGACTGCCTCGTGGCGGAACGAGGTGAGGCTTCCGTCCTGATCGGCTGCAAGCGTCATTTCGTGCACGTTCGCGGCCCGATAGCCGAGCGTGAACATCTGCTGGCGGGTCAGCGTCACCCGCACCGAGCGCTTGAGCGCGCGCGCCGCCAGCACGGCGAGCGGTAATTCATATTGCGGGCGCAATCCGGATCCGAATCCACCTCCGACGTAGGGCGACAGCACGCGCACTTTGTCACGCGGCATCCCGAACACGCCGGCAACGTAGTTGCGGCAGTTCTGGGGTCCCTGCGTCTTGTCGAAGACGGTAATGCGGTCGTCGTCCTCCCACACCGCCGTTGCCGCGAATGGTTCCATGGGATTGTGATGCTCAACCGGCATGCGATATTCCGCTTTGATCCGCACGGCGGCCTGCTCAAACGCCGGCGCGGGATTGCCGCGCGCGACGGATTGGGCCGGGTCGCGCTTCGAGAGCGCGCCGCGTTTGCGTTGCGCCTCGAAGTCGGTGACGTGCGGCTTGCGCTCATATTCGACGCGGATCAG
>Ga0209648_10000653_pt1 | contig 26768 bp, 18 predicted proteins | sample GraSoi2013_115cm_FD_185830 | JGI IMG/M metagenome (GOLD analysis project Ga0209648, IMG submission 185830) | Grasslands soil microbial communities from the Angelo Coastal Reserve, California, USA - Sample 9_17_2013_115cm (SPAdes) (version 2) | ecosystem: Environmental > Terrestrial > Soil >... | reverse complement strand
CACGCAAGCCTTCGACGGCGCTGTCGAACACAACGACCTTCACCTGCTCATCCCTCTCGATCGCGGTGATGATATCGTTGAGCTGAGGGAGCTCCTTCGGACCGAAAATGTTGACCGGCGGAATGTCGAAGGTGACGCGCCAGTATGACGGCAGGCGCCGTTCCAGCCGGATATGCTCGGTCGTAAAATTTCGCTCGGGGCGGTTCATGATGTGCACTCCTGGTGCGTGCTTGAAGGCAGAGGCGCGCGCTTGCGCGCGCGTTGCGTTCGTCCTCAGATCGACTGGCGCAGCGGCCGGAACGCGGTACGCATTTCCGCGCAAAACAGCTCGGGCTGCTCCCACGCCGCGAAGTGCCCGCCCTTGTCGAGCCGGTTGTAGTGGATCAGCTTGGGATAAGCCCGCTCGGTCCAGCTTCGCGGGGCGGCGTATATCTCGTCCGGGAAGACGCTAACGGCCACCGGGATCGAAACATGCTTGGGCTCGAAGAAGGCCAGCTTGTTTTCCCAGTAGAGACGGGCCGACGAAATCGCCGTATTGGTGAGCCAGTAGAGCGTGATGTTGTCGAGGACATCGTCGCGGGTCAGGCCTTCCGTCTTGCCGTCGAAGACCCGTGCGATGAGCTCGCCGCTGCGCGCGTCGTGATCAAGTATCCAGGACGCGAGGCCGGCCGGCGAATCCACGATTCCATAGAGCGTCTGCGGCCGGTTCGCCATCTCGATGGCATAGCCGAGGCCATGCTTGTAGAAGTCGTCGAGCTGGTCATAGGCGTGCCGTTCGTCGGCCGAGAGGCCAGACGGCGGCGAGCCGCCGGGCTGAAGCGCTTTTGCGATATCAGCCGGCACCGTCGCGGGCATGTTGGTATGAATGCCGAGCAATTCCGGCGGCGCCTGCAGCGCCATCTGCTCCGTGATCGCATTTCCCCAATCGCCGCCCTGCGCCACGAACCGGGTGTAGCCAAGGCGCTTCATCAGCACGATCCACGCACGTGCGATGCGGGTGGGCTCCCAGCCGGTCGTCGCTGGCTTGCCCGAGAAGCCGTAGCCCGGGATCGACGGGATCACCAGATCAAATGCGTCCGATGCGTTCGCGCCGTGCGCCGTGGGATCGGCCAATCGATCGACGATCTTGAGCTGCTCGATGATCGAACCGGGCCATCCATGCGTGACGATCATCGGCAACGCATTCGCGTGCCTGGAGCGGACGTGAATGAAATGAATGTCGACGCCGTCGATCTCGGTGATGAACTGCGGCAAGGCATTCAGCCGCGCCTCCACCTTTCGCCAGTCGTAGTCGGTCTGCCAATAGCGTACGAGTTGCTGGATCGTCCCGAGCTGGACGCCCTGGGACTGATCGGTAACGATCTCTTTGTCCGGCCACCGGGTCGCCGCAAGGCGCCGGCGCAAATCGACAAGCTCCTCCTCGGGGATGTTGACGCGGAACGGCCGGATTGCGTTGCTCGGACCTCCTGCCGCTGGATGAACCGGGAACAGACTCGCTACGCCCGCCGCAGCCACTCCCATGGCGGCCGTGCTCAAGAGTTGCCGTCGGTCCGGATTGATAAGGTCGACGCCTGATTGCGCATTCATTGTCGTGCTCCCTTTGCTTCGTTCGGTGAAATGGGCCGAGTTCGGACTCAACAGGTCCGTTGTTGCGCGGATACTGTGGCGCAGGCGTCGTCAGTTTGCTCGTTATGGATTGTTAGGCGTCGTTAGCCGTTGCGAGTCCCGCGCTAGGTGCTGCGATGTCACAAGAGAGCGCACTCGCGCGCCTTCGATGCTTGCAACGACAACGAAGCTCTTGCGGAAGTGATGAGCACCCACCATCGAAATGAGCTGGCAGAGCCCACATGCTCGGCATTGCCGCCTGGATCGCGATCTCATGCGCGTCACGCACGATCAGCGTCGTCGCTGAGCTGCCGACTCTCTGCAGGAGACTTGTGTCAGCAGATCTGCCGGACTTCGACGAACGATTGCCGAAAGCGCAGGTGCCTTGGGGCCTTCGAACGACGTCGACTCGAGCTCGCCGGTCAAGAATTGCGCACGGCCGTTGCCGAACGACCAGTCCTCGTCGGCATTCGTCACCATCGACACGACGACGTCGGATGGCTCGATGCCGCACTCCTTCTGAAGGCTCTCGCAAAGCAAATGGTAAAATGCTTCCTTGGCCCGGCGCGATCGCGGGCGCGTCGTGATTTGTACAAGGATCCGGTCCTGGGTTCGCGTGATCCCAAGCCCCGTATCTTCCATCACGAAGTGGGAGGCGGGATGCTCGCGTACGATCTGATAACGATCGCGTTCAGGTATCCTGAATGCGGCCACCAGGGAGCTGTGCGCCGCATTGAGCAACGCTTTCACCTGATCGGCACTACGGCCCTCGACGAGGTCGAATTGGACGAGCGGCATGGAGGCCTCCCAAATCGATTCCGCTGGTTCCGCCCTGACACACCGGAATGTGACGCCGCGCGCCACCGCGGATGGTCATGACAGAAACCGACGCTGTCTCTTCAGCTCAGGATGGCAATGGCCCGCCCGTCTGCTCACGAACCATGAAGTCCGCGTACCAATCCGACCAGTTCTCATCGTGCGCACCGATCCGCTTTTCATGATCTCCATGCGCCACCGCGGCCCGCCGGAGTGCGGCGGCAAGTTCGGCCGGTGTGGTGAATGTCGTGTTGGCCGTATCGATTCGTCCGGGCAATCGCGTCGTGACTTCTTGAAGCAGCCAGCCATTGCCATCCGGATCGCTGAACGAGGCAAAGGACCGGTAGCTGCGATGCTCCGGATCAGGACCACTGACCCGCAGCCGTCCGAAGAGGAAGGGCTCGTCCGGTCCGGTGTAGACGGCGCCAGCGTCGTGGAATATCTCGCTAATCTCAATGCCGCGGCCGAGCAGTTCCTTCCGCGCCGCCTCGAGGTCGGAGACGATCAGATACAGTCCCTCCGCCGAGCCGGGCGCCGCCGCGGTAACGTTCTTGCCGAAGATGATCGAACAACCGGAGCCCGGTGGCGTGAACTGGATCACGCGGTAGTTATCGCCCGAGGCATAGTCTGCATCCAATCTCCAGCCTAGGCCTGCGTAGAAGTTCTTTGCGCGGTCGACGTCTGAAACGGGGATGACGACGACTTCAAGGTTGAGGTCGACAGCAGGGGCCTTCGGCAGCTCAACCGGTGCTTGGCTGCGCATCTGCGTCACGGTCATGGCAAGCTCCTTCGTTTAGGTTCCGTGAGCCGAGGCTCAAGCACAACATCGCGCGATGACCTTTGCGCAAACGGAGGAATATTGCCTGTTATGGGTTGTTAGAGCCCGTTAGCTGTTGCGAGCAGGGCAAAAATCTCACCATAGCATGGAAAATGCCTGCGAACCGCTCACCCGCGTCGCCACAATTTTGCTCTGGTGCCGTGCCCTGACGTAAAATGTAAGCCAACTCAAAGCGCTAAGAACGACGCCATGACAACGACGCCATGACAACGACGCCAGCGCAGTGCCAAGAAAGGGTCTCGTTTGGCCCTTTCGATCTGGTCCCAAGTGAGAGACTGTTAACAAAGGACGGCGTCCGCATAGAGCTCGGTGCCCGAGCCTATGACATTCTCGTGACGCTCCTGTCCCGCCCGAACGAAGTGATCAGCAAGAATGAGCTGATCGCGCACGTCTGGCCCGGCATCACCGTCGAAGAAGGCAGCTTGCGCTTCCACGTTGCCGGTCTGCGCAAGGCGCTTGGCGACGGAAAGGAGGGCGCTCGATACATTTCGACGTCCTCTGGGCGTGGCTACATTTTTGTTGCGCCGATCTCGCGTTCCAGCATTTCGGCCCAGCCTACCATCGAGCCGTCCGCAAGCTTTCATCATTACAACCTGCCGGGCCGGCTGGGTGTCATGATCGATCGCGAGGAAGATCTCGAGAAGCTGTCAGTCCACCTCAACGCCTACCGGTTTGTGACCATCGTCGGGTCCGGCGGTGTTGGCAAAACCACAGTTGCCTTGGCTATCGCGCACCAATTGAACGCAACGTTCAACGGGGCGGTTCTCTTCGTTGATCTAAGCATGGTGAGCGATCCTCGCCTTGTGACAACGGGAGTTGCGTCCATGCTCGACCTGTTCGTCCAGAGCGAGGACGTGACTTCGGGCCTGATCGCCTATCTCAGAGACAAGCGGATACTGCTCATTCTCGATACATGCGAGCATCTGATCGAGGCTGTTGCGGCCCTGGCTGCGGCAATCTTCAAGACCGCTCCACAGGTCCACATTCTCGCGACGAGCCGTGAAACGCTGCAGGTCGACGGAGAACACGTCTACCGACTGGAGCCACTCGCCTACCCTCCCGACGACGGCCAACTTTCCGCCGACACCGCGCGAACATTTCCTGCAACGCAATTGTTCGTCGAACGCGCAATGGCAAGCGGAGCCAATCTGGACCTGAATGATGCCGAAGCTGCGATCGTGGCAGACATCTGCCGGAAGCTCGACGGGGTGGCGCTCGCAATCGAGCTGGCCGCACGCCGGGTCGAGGTATACGGCTTGAGCGAAACAGCCGCTCTCCTCGACCAGCGGCTGGCACAACTATGGGCAGGACCACGCACCGCGCCACCCCGACAAAGGACCCTCCAGGCAACGCTCGACTGGAGCTATGGTCTGCTCTCCGAAGCAGAGCGCATCGTGCTTCGCAGGCTGGCTATTTTTGTTGGGTATTTCGCCCTCGACGCTGCGCTGGCGGTTGCGACGGGCGACCGGCTTGACCAGGCGGAGGTTTTTTCGGCGATCGACAGCCTGGTTGCCAAGTCGATGGTTGCAACGCGCTCGCTCGGCGCCACGATGCGATATCGCCTGCTTGACACAACGCGGGCATACGCGCTCGCGCTCGGGGCCGACGACAACGAAACCGCCTCGCTCGCTATTCGCCATGCACTCTACTACCGGCAATGGCTCGAGCAAGCTGCCATCGAATGGTCCACGTTAATGTCCGGCACAGAGCGCGCTCCCTATTTCGCGGGGGTCAGCAATGTTCGCGCAGCCCTGGAATGGTGCTTTGGTCCGAACGGTGATCTGCGAACCGGCGTTGGCCTCGCCGCCGCGGCTGCGCCTGTCTTTCTGGCAATGTCCCTGCTTCCCGAATGTCATCATTGGTCGCACCGCGCACTGGTCGCCCTCGACGACAAGGTGAGCAGCAAGTCCGAGCAGATGCATCTGCAGGCCGGCCTCGGGATCTCATCCATGCATCTCTATGGGGAGAATGAGCAAACGCGAGCAGCTCTAAGCCGCAGCCTGGAACTAGCCAAAGAGGAGCAAGACGCTGCGAATGAAGCCGGTCTGCTCGGCATGTTGCACATGTTCCACTTCCGCGGCGGCAACTTCAATACAGCATTGTCGTTTGCCAAACGGTGCCGGGTCCTGGCTGACAACATAGATGACCCCGCAGCCGTTGCGTTGGCACACTCCATTTTGGGCCGCTCGCTCCTCATGATGGGAGACCTGAGCGGCGCGCGCGCTGAACTCGAAGCGCTGTTCACGAATTGGTCACCGTCCCAACAAAGCGACACGATTTATCTTGTCCATGATCGTCATTTCCGAGCCGGCATCGCGCTCGCGAGGACGCTTTGGATGCAGGGACATCCGACCCAAGCCGTTGAGCGCGCCCGGGAATTCATTGATGGCGCCAAGCGAATGGATCATCCGGCGTCGGTGACCGTTCTTCTCGCTTGGGCCGCATCGATCTTTCTATGGACCGGGGATTTTCGCAGGGCCGAGGAGCATATCGACGCCTCCATCGCTATCTCCGAATCCTACTCCCTTGGCCCGCTGGCTGCGGTCGGGCGCGCAAGAAAGGCGCAACTGGCCATTCGCCAGGGTCGGAACGCCATCGCGGACCTTCGAGCGTCCCTGACAGAAATTCACGCGGTCCGTTACGAGCTGATTACCACCGAGTTCAACATTTGCCTCGTGCAAGGGTTGATGGCCGACGGGCGGCGCGATGAGGCGATGGCTCTCCTGACTGACACGATCCTGCAAGTCAGCACGAACGGCGATACCTGTTACATGCCGGAGCTGTTGCGCATGAAGGCCGGGCTGCTCCGGGCGATGACCCCACCTCGCCCCGAGGAAGCCGAAGCTTGTCTTATGCAATCGCTGGAGCTCAGTCGCGGTCAGGGAGCGCTCGGCTGGGAATTGCGCACGGCGATCGATCTGGCGGCGCTCTTGGCCGGAAAAGGCCTCCGCCAGCCTGCAAAGGAGGTTCTCGAGCGGGCGTATGGTCGGTTTACGGAGGGCTTCGACACTGCCGACCTCAGAGCAGCTGAACGTCTGCTGGAGCAGCTGTCATGACGGCTCCCTGCGCGCCAGGAGTCGATTATGTCAAAGGTTACTGCGGATTGTGTATTGCGCGTTGCGGCACCGTTGCAACCGTGACGGACGGCCGGTTCACACGTCTGGATCCCGATCCCACGCATCCGACCGGAGCAGCCATTTGCGCCAAGGGCCGGGCGGCTCCTGAACTGGTCTACCACAAGGAGCGGCTGACACGACCGTTGCGCCGAACCCGTCCGAAAGGTGACACCGACCCCGGGTGGGAAGAGATTTCCTGGGACACGGCTCTCGATCAGGTCGCCGCTGCAATGCGGCGCACCGCTGCACAATATGGACCCGAGGCTGTTGCTTTCAGCCAATCGTCTCCGTCGACAACTGCTATCGCGGATTCCGCACCATTCGTTCGCAGACTGATGAACGCCTTCGGCACTCCGAACTTGGTCTGGCCGCTCGACTTGTGCGGCTGGGGCCGCGGGTTTGCCACGCGCTACGTCTTCGGCGTCGGCAGCGTTGCGACAGGAAGCGCGGGCGGCGCCATGCCGGACATCGCCGAAACCGGTTGCCTGATCCTGTGGGGCTACAATCCTTCGTTCTCGCGCATCACGCATGCGACTGCGGCGGTGGCCGGCCTCAAACGGGGGATGAAGCTTGTGGTGATAGATCCCCGCAATGTCGGGCTCGCCAACAAGGCCGACGTGTGGCTGCGGGTGCGACCAGGGGCCGACGGCGCGCTCGCATTGGGTCTCGCGAACATCATGATCGAACGCGGATGGTACGATCAGGAGTTTGTTCGAACATGGAGCAATGGACCGCTGCTGCTGCGCTCCGACACCAACAGGCCGCTGAAAGCTGAAGACGTACTCTCCGACGCCGGCCGCGGGTCGCTCGTTGCCTGGGACATGCCGTCGAAATCCATTGTCCGCTACGATCCGGCCTCGGGACGGTACAACCGTCCGGCCGGACATCTGGCGTTGCAAGGCGAATACGCAATTGAAACGACCGATGGGTCCGTCAATTGCCGTCCGGTCTTCGATCACTACGCCAATCTTTGCAAACGATACGCGCCTGAAACGATCGCGGAGACGTGCTGGATCTCTCCGGAGCAATTGACAGAAGCGGCGCGCACGATCTGGGAGTCCCGACCGGTCTCCTACTATGCCTGGAGCGGACACGAGCATCACGCGAACACGACGGAGACTGCGCGGGCCATCGCTATGCTCTATGCGTTGACCGGCAGTTTCGATGCACCCGGAGGCAACGTCCTTCTCCCCTCGGTGCCGACAGCGTCAATCACCGGAGAGGATCTCGCTGCGGCAAGCCGACTTGCGCCGGCGATCGGCTACGCCGAACGTCCGCTTGGACCCGCACGATGGAACAACGTGTCGACCCAGGACTTCTATCGGGCCGTTCTCGATGGCGATCCTTATCCAGTGCGGACGCTGATTGGATTCGGCGCCAATCTGATGCTTGCCCAGGCGGACCCCATTCGCGGCCGTGCCGCAATTTCGTCGCTGGATTTCTATGCCCACGCGGACCTGTTCATGAATCCGACGGCCGCGCTTGCAGATATTGTGCTTCCCATTGCATCTTGCTTCGAGCGCGAGGCGCTGAAGATTGGATTTGAGATAAGTGAAGATGCACAGTCCCACGTTCAACTGCGGTCGAGAATTGTCCCTCCACCCGATCAGGCTCAGCCCGATACCAACGTGATTTTTGATCTGGCCGCGCGACTCGGACTTGCCGAGCAGTTCTGGAATGGCGACGTCGACGCTGCCTATCGTGAGCAGCTTGCCCCTAGCGGCATTTCCCTGAAGCAGCTCAGAACCCGGCCGGAAGGACTGCGGAAGCCGCTGACAACCGTTCACTTGAAATATCAGGCACAAGACGAGCGGGGAAACGCCCGCGGTTTCCCGACCCCAACGCGAAGGATTGAGTTCTGGTCCGAGACATTCGCAGACCACGGCTACTCAGCGCTTCCCGACATCGCCGAACCTTCCTTGCGTGGCGTTTCCTGCGCAGAGCCCGCCAACCGCCTGCCTCTCGTTCTGACCTGCGCGAAACCGAGCTTGTTTTGTCAGAGTCAGCATCGGTCATTGCCAAGTCTGCGCCGGCGCGCGCCATACGCGGAAATCGAGCTGCACCCCGCAACCGCGGCTACCAGAAAGGTTCGGGAGGGCGATTGGGTGGAGGTTCGGACATCAATTGGGACGATGCGCGCCAAGGCCCGTTTTAACCCAACGCTGGACCATCGTGTCGTCGTCGGAGAACATGGCTGGTGGCAGGGTTGCGAGGAGCTTGGGCTCACGGCTTCAGATCCGACGGATCCAAAGGGAAGCAATTTCAATCTGACGGTCGACGCCGCCATGCGCGACCCAGTCAGTGGTACTCCGTCTCACCGTTTCAACTTCTGTGAAATCCGACCGCTGTGACTCGCATAGGGATCACCGGGGCGCTGCCTGAGAAGGTGCCGAGAGGAGATCGCGGGCGACGCGGAGGTCTGCCGTGCCAGAGCCTTCCGTAAAGCGCGCCAACGTTTGCGCCAGCTCGGAACGCGCCTGAGCTGCCGCTTGGCCCGAAACGGCATGGCGCGCGCAGCTGGTCGCGATCCGCAAATCGGTAGGGTTGCCGGCAACGGCGGCGCGGGCGCCACCTGAGCGGTGATCAGCGGTTTGCAGCGGACCAGACGCAAAACGGCCGATTTGGGGAAATGTCAAAATATTTTGCTCTTTTCGACCAGTTTACTCAAGGCCTCGTTCTGATAGACCAAGAGCAGTCTCTGGACTTCCCTCTCAGTGCGGCAACGGCGCGTGCCAGACAAGAATAATCAAGGCTCTGCCATTTCCTTTGGACCGTTCCGGCTGCTTCCCAACTCACGGTTGTTGGAGAAGGATGGCATTCCACTTCACGTCGGGGGGCGCGCGCTCGATATTCTCATCGCCCTCGCCGAGCACCCCGGCGAAGTCGTCGATAAGAGAGAATTGGTCAAGCGGGTCTGGGCCGACGTGAATGTGGACGAGGGCAGCCTTCGCTTCCACATCACTGCCCTGCGTAAGGCGCTGGGCGATGGCGCCGAGGGTGCCCGCTACGTCGTCAATGTCCCTGGACGCGGTTATTGCTTCGCTGCATCTCTCGCGCGTGCCGCCTCCTCGGCCACGCAGCTTCCCGGCAACGTATCGTCCCCTCCGGCTCTCCCCGCTCCGCTCGGGAGGATGATCGGACGCGGCGAAGCCATCGAGAAGATTTCAACCGAACTATCGCTGCATCGCTTCGTGACCATCGTCGGCCCTGGAGGCATCGGCAAGACCTCGGTCGCCGTCGCCGTCGCGCACCGCCAACTGCCCGCCTTTGATAGGCAGGTTTCGTTCGTCGATTTCGGTGCTCTCAGGGACGACAATCTCGTTCCTGCTACCATTGCCTCCGCGCTTGAACTGCCCGTCAGCTCCGATGACCCAATGCCGGGCCTACTGACCTACCTGCGCGGCCGCAAAATGCTTCTGATCTTCGACAGCTGCGAGCACGTCCTCGATGCCCTGGCGCCACTTGCTGAGCGCATTGTTCGGGAAGTGCCGGACCTTCACGTTCTTGCAACCAGCCGCGAGTCCTTTCGCACCGAAGGTGAGCGGGTTTTTCGCCTCTTCCCGCTGGATTGCCCACCGCAACGCGATGGGCTGAGTGGAGCTGAAATCCTTGCCTATCCGGCGGCTCAGCTTTTTGTCGAACGCATCGCGGAAGGCCTGAGCGAATTTCAGCTTGGCGAGGAAGAAGCCCCCCTCGTTGCCGAAATATGCCGGCGCCTGGATGGCATCGCGCTTGCGATCGAACTTGCCGCCGGCCGGGTAAATGCCTATGGCATCGCTGGGACCGCTTCTCTCCTCGACAGCCGCTTTTCCCTGCTGTGGCGAGGGCGACGTACCGCGATCCCGCGGCATCAAACGCTCAGCGCCGCGCTCGGCTGGAGCTACGATCTGCTCCCGGTCGTTGAAAGTACCACGCTTCGCCGATTGTCGGTGTTCGTCGGGCCTTTCACCCTGGAAGCCGCCCTTGCCGTCGCGTCCTTTCAAGGCATCAGCGAGCCTGAGGCCGTCGAGGCAATCTCAAACCTGCTGTCTAAGTCCCTCATCGCGACCGCGCCGGCAGAACGCCGATTGCGATATCGTTTGCTCGATACGACCCGCGCCTTCGTGGCGGATAAACTGGCGGAGAGCGGAGAAGCAGATCAGGTCGCTCGCGCCCACGCCAACTATTTCCGCGACTTCCTGCAGGATATTTCCCTCAAATCCGCTGGCCCGCAGAGCGCCGGCGGTTTCCTCCCCTATGCAGACCATCTGCCCAATGTGCGGGCAGCCTTGGAATGGAGCTTCTCCGACCGCGGTGACCGCACGATCGGCATGGATTTGGCCGCTTCGGCGGGACAGCTTTTCCTTGAGCTCTCGCTGCTCACGGAGTGCGACCGTTGGACGCGCCAAGCTCTCACGTCTCTTGAAAGCGCGTCGGTAGACCGCCGGCAGGAGATGCAGCTGCAGACCGCGCTTGGCGTTTCGGTGATGTTTACACAGGGCAACACGAAAGCCGTGCACGCCGCCTTCATGCGGAGTCTGCACCTTGCTGAGGAACTTGATGATCTCCACTGGCAATTGTGGCTGCTGCGTGGGCTGCATATTTACCTGACCCGGATCGGAGACTTCCGCGGTGCGCTTGGAACCGGCGAAAAGGCTGAAACAATTGCCCGGAAGCTGAACGATCCGACCAGCACGCTCAACGTCGAGTGGATGCTGGGCGTGGCGCATCACTTGATCGGCAATCAGAACAAGGCCGTTGCATTCTGCGAAAGCGCCATGGTGCAGAACCCGAGCTCGCAGCGCCTGAATATTGGGCACCTCGGTTATGACGACCGCATCGTCGCATTGGTCGCCCTTGCGCGTGGGCTATGGCTCAGCGGTCGACCGGATCGAGCAATCGAGGCGGCGAGATTTACCCTGCGTGAGGCCGAGCAGCTCGAACAGCCGTTGACGCTCGGCATTTCCCTGATCTGGACGATCTATGTATTTCTTTGGGTTGGCGATTGGGCCAATGCCGAAAGCTTGATTGAGAGACTTATCGATCATGCGGCGAAGCACTTTCTAGGCCCCTATCACGCAGTCGGTATCGGACAAAAGGGAGAGTTGCTGCTGCGCCGCGGAGATGTCGCCAGCGGAATTGAACATCTCCGGCGCAGCCAGGCTACACTGTACTCGACCAGGCATCGGATCATGACGACCGCGTTTGCGACCGCGCAGGCAGAGGGCTTCGTGCTGCAAAATCAATCCGAGGAGGCGTTGCGCCTGATCGACGACGCCATCGCCCAGGTCGGCGATCACGGTGAGTCCTTCGACATGCCGGAAATGCTCAGGGTCAAGGGAGACATTTTGGCACGTTCCGGTCACCCCGCGGAGGCAGAAAGCTATCTTCAGAAATCGCTGGACCTGTCGCGTCGGCAATGCGCCCTTGGCTGGGAGCTGCGCGGAGCAATCACCCTCGGCCAGCTCTGGCGCAACAACGGCCGTGCCGGCGAGACGCGTGCCCTGATCGAACCACTCCTGGCGCGCTACCAGGAAGGCCTCACGACACGCGATCTCGTCTCTGCCACTGACCTTCTGAATGCTCTGAATTGAGAGCGTCTTCAGCGCGATACCGCTGGACGTCCCCTCGCAAATCCTAACAACTTCTAACACGCCAAGCCGCGAATACCCCGCCATGATGGAAGGCCCTATGGCGGATCCAGTGAAGCATGGCACTCCTAGACGACGCAATTGACGCAAGTGGAGGCCTGGCTCGCTGGAATAGATTGAACCGATTTACGCTCCATCTTTCCTTCGGCGGCATGCTGTTCGCCCGGACCGGGCATGCCGGTCATTTCAAGGATGTCATTGCGGAAGGATCGACACGAACCCAATCCGTTCGATTCACCGGCATCACCGGTGGTCAAGGGTGCGCTTCGTTTCAACCGGATACGGTCACGGTCGAAAGCCTAGACGGCCAAATTCTGCGGACCTGGCGTAACCGGTATTTGGGATTTCCCGACCACGCGACACATCCGCTCGCGGATGAATTGCATCTCGTCTTCTTCTGCGGCTTTGCGATTTGGAACTACCTGACGACACCGTTTCTGCTTGCCCGTCCCGATGTTGTGGTCGAGGAACTGCCGCCCTGGTATGAGAACGCCGCGCTCTGGCATCGCCTACGCGTGCGATTTCCGTCGAACATTGTCACCCACGCCTCAGAGCAGGTCTTCTATTTCGACGAAAGGGCCCTGCAGCGACGGGTGGACCACGACCTGCTTGGAACGAGAGTCGCCGACTATTCGTGGGCGCATCAAACGTTCTGCGACATCGTGGTTCCGACGCTCCGACGCTCGCAGATGCTGCAGCCCGACGGAACTGTCATCGCCAAACCGGCGCTCATCGACGTTGAGATCTTCGACGCAGCCTTCGACTAGCTTGTCGAAGCGCCACACGCACGCCGCAAAATCCTCGCTCGCAAAGTCTAACAACGCATAACGTGCTAACAGCCCGCCTTGGGCGCAGGGTACGACCGAGAGCAACGACCAAATTCACGAGCTCTAACGAGATCGCGCCGACGCATCCATCGCTTAGAAGCACCTCATCCAGAAATGCAACCAAGGGAGAGAGTCATGAAGGTATTGATGGTTATCACGTCCCACGACCAACTGGGCAACACCGGACGAAAGACGGGCTTCTGGCTCGAAGAGCTTGCTGCACCCTACTACGTTTTCAAGGACGCCGGCGTTGAGATCACACTCGCGTCGCCAAAGGGCGGACGACCGCCGCTTGATCCCAAGAGCAACGAACCCGAATCCCGAACCGACCTTACGCTCCGGTTCGAGAAAGACGCGGCTGCGGAATCTCAGCTCGACAAGACCGTTCGCCTTGACAGCGTCAGGCAGGAAGACTTCGACACCGTCTTCTACCCGGGCGGCCACGGTCCGATGTGGGATCTCGCCGAAGACAAGCACTCGATCAAGCTGATCGAGTCCTTCGTTGCCGCCGGCAAACCAATCGCGATCGTGTGTCATTCCACGGGTGCGCTGCGTCACGTCAGGACACCGGACGGCAAGCCTCTGGTGCAGGGCAAGGAAGTTACCGGCTTCACCAACGGCGAGGAGGAAGAGATCGGCCTCACCAAAGTGGTGCCCTTCCTTGTCGAAGATGAGATGTTGAAACTGGGCGCCACCTTCTCGAAAAAGGCCAACTGGGAGGTTCACGTGGTCAGCGATGGCCTGCTGACCACAGGACAGAATCCACATTCTTCGGGCCCGGCCGCGAAGACGCTGATGGCAGCGTTGAAGCAAAAGACCAAACCGGCTGGCACCGCCCGGGCTTCGTAGATCCAATATCCATCGAGCGACTGCAGATTTTCGATGGATGCGGCCGCGGGTTGCCGTTGGAGAGGTGCTTTCGATGGGCGCCTCAATGGCTGGTTGAGCGAAACCAACGTCTGGCCGCGTCACCCTATGAACTGTCGTTTAACAAGAACCAACGCATGGAGGCTCTAATGCACGCAAAGACAGAGAAAGCGCAGATTCGGCTCACTCGCTTATCGAGCGCCTATTGGCGGGTCACGTTCGACAATCCTCCGTTGAACGTCTTGGGCCCACAGTTCGTTCGCGAGTTTAGAGAGATCATCAGGGACGTCGAGGCTGACGAGGAGGTCAGGGTCCTGGTCTTCGACAGTGCCGTTGAAGGATTTTTCCTGAATCACAGCGATTTCAACGCCGATTTCAAGGAGCTGACCAGCCTACCTCAAGGGCCGACGGGATTGGAGGCGTGGCCGGACATACTCGTCCGGCTTACGCGGGCGCCCGTCGTGTCGATCGCGTTGATCCGCGGGCGCGCGACAGGGAACGGAAGTGAGATCGCCCTGGCCTGCGATATGAGTTTCGCGAGCCGTGAGAAAGCGGTTCTGTCCCAATGGGAAGTGGGGGTCGGCTTGGTCGCCGGCGGCGGACCCATGGCGCGCCTGCCGAGGCAAATGGGCAGACAAAGAGCCCTGGAGGTGCTCCTGAGCTCCAATGACATCGGGGGCGACCTGGCTGAGGCCTATGGCTATGTGAACAGGTCGCTGCCGGACAGCGAACTCGACAGCTTCGTCGACGCGCTGGCGAGGCGCATCGCGTCGTTTGACAAGTGGGCGATAGCGAACACGAAGCGCCTCGTGAGTGCCGCGAGCCTACCGCCGGACGTCGAGATCGCCGCCGGCTGGGACACCTGCATGGCCTCGATCGGTCGTCCGGCTGCGCAGGGCAAGATCAAGGCTCTGTTCGAGCAGGGGTTTCATAAGCCCGGAGACGCAGAAGATCGCCTGGGATTCTATTTGGGGCAACTCGGCCACGGAGGCTGAGGCGCTCGAAGAATGCGAGCCTGAATTTTCGCTTCCACGCAACACTCATCAGAAAGGACACTGTCATGGATTTACTTAGCTTCGCGAAGAATATTGCGGACCGCGTTGAAGCGCAGTCAGCACGCGCCAAAGTACCGGTTGCCGTTTGTGTCATCGATATCCACGGCAACATCGTTCTCAAGCACCGCATGAGCGGAGCGCCGGCCTTCTCGATCGAGCTATCGGAGCGGAAAGCTTACACGTCCGCGCTGGTGGGACTTCGAACGGCCGACCTCTCCCCGCTCGTGCAGCCGGGGCAGGAGCTCTTCCCTCTGATGGGGCTGTCCGGGGGACGGTTTTGTTCAATGGGCGGCGGAGCGCCGCTCACCAGCGAGGGCCAATTGGTCGCGGGCGTCGGCGTGAGCGGTGGCACCGTTGCGCAGGACGTCAACATCCTTGAATCGGCGCTCCGAGAAACCGTTAGGCCTGCCCTCACCGCAACATCATGAAGGCAGTACATTACGTTTCTACGGTGCACCTGCAGCGGTGAACGGGGAACGGATAATCATCATCTCCAAGGAGCCAGACATGAACATCGCTGAAATGCAGAGGGAACCTACGGTCGAGACCTTGCGGGCGGGCACGATCGACATGAAGCTCGAGGTGATCGTCATCCCTGTCTCAGACGTCGATCGCGCCAAGCGCTTCTATGGCGACTTGGGTTGGAGGCTCGACCTCGACTACACGGCCGGGGATGACTTCCGGGTGATCCAGTTCACGCCGCCCGGCTCCGGATGCTCGGTCATCTTCGGCAAGAACGTTACCACGGCCGCGCCCGGCTCAGTGAGGGGGCTGCACCTGATCGTCTCCGATATCCAGGCCGCCCGCGACGAACTGCTCCGCCGTGGTATCGGGATCAGCGAGCCATTCCACGACGCCGGCGGCATATTCCACCATGCCAGCGCGGAAGGCCTAGTCAGCGGCCCAAATCCGCAACGAAAGAGTTACGCCTCGTACGCCTCGTTCAGCGATCCGGACGGCAACGGCTGGGTGTTGCAGGAGGTCACCGCGCGACTGACCGGACACATCGAGGCGGGCGACACAAGCTTCACCCCCGAGCTCACGAACGTGGTCCGACGTGCGGAAGCTGACGCGGTGCTTGTGGCGGGTGGCAATTTCTTATGATTGCTGCGGCGGTCGGCGAGGCCCTTTCGATCGGAGCTTCGCCTATGGTATTCGCCTGCAGATCAACATGATCGCGGCGCCGCGCAGTTGGCTCAGCCCGGCAACGATCCAAACCAAGGAATAATGATCGTACCAAGATATCTCTGTTCAGCACGCCGAAAAGAGCGATTACATGAACATTCCAGCCTTGCTTACCCTCTCGGCCGCCATTGCCTGCATGACGGTTCAAGCATCAGCCCAAGATTTGCGATCGAGCCGACGTTCGATTTCCTATCACACGGTCGAAATCGACGGGCTAAAGATCTTCTACCGAGAAGCCGGGCTGGCCGACGCACCGACCGTGCTCATGCTTCACGGCTTTCCGTCCTCGTCGCGGATGTGGGAGCCTTTGCTGCCGCTTCTCGCCGACAAATATCATCTCATCGCGCCCGATTATCCCGGATTTGGCAACAGCGACGCGCCATCCCCGTCCAGCTTCACCTATACGTTCGATAACCTCGCAAACGTGGTGGACCAGCTCACAGTGAAGCTCGGCATCACAAGCTATGTCCTGTTCATGCAGGACTACGGAGGCCCGGTCGGTTTCCGCCTGGCCCTTGCCCACCCCGAACGTATCAGCGCCATCATCATCCAGAACGCGGTCTCGCATGAACAGGGCCTGAGCCCGCTTTGGGACGCGCGCAGGAAGTATTGGGCGGACCCGGTCCACGAGCTTGCGAACCTCAAGGCCAACTTCACGTCCCTCGAAGCGACGCGCCTGCGACATGTCGGATCCAGTCCGCGCCCCGAGCGCTACGATCCGGACAGGTGGACCGACGAATTTGCATTCCTGTCCCGTCCGGGCCAGGCCGACATTCAGGCCACGCTGTTCCTCGACTACCGGACCAACGTTGCATCCTATCCGCATTGGCAAAAATGGCTGCGCGAAGTGCAGCCGCCGACCCTGGTCGTTTGGGGCAAATATGACCCCTCCTTCGCCGTCGCCGGGGCTACCGCTTATCGCGACGATGTGCCGAAGGCGGAAATCCACTTCCTCGACGCCGGACATTTCGCGCTCGATGAAGCAACCGATGACATCGCGTTGCTCGTCCGCAACTTCCTCGAAGACCTGGAATAACACGAGAGGTAGCGTCGACCGCGACTCTGCCAATGACCTTTGCAAATCCGACCTGAATAGAAATGTTGCTTGCTGCGGTGTTGAGTCCGAATCTGGCGCTTAGCTGATGTCAACCTTTTGGCGAACGTCCGCCGCCAAAAACGGACCTTCCCTCAAATGTGGCTTTTTACCCCAACCGGACATTGCGAACTCGATGGACACACCCCGGTTCTGGCCCCTAGACTTGCCTCATTACTACACGGGATCGGGTTACTCTAATGGCCGAGGCTCGGGTCGAACGCCGGCTGGCAGCCGTATTGGCGGCCGATGTTGCGGGCTACTCGCGACTGATGGGGGCCGATGAGGTCGGAACCCTATCCGCCCTCAAGGTCGTCCGACGCGAACTCGTTGATCCCGCAATCGCCGCGCACAAGGGCCGGATCGTCAAGACTACCGGCGACGGCATGTTGGTCGAGTTTGCAAGCTCCGTCGATGCCGTGACTTGCGCAATTGCAATTCAGCGGAGAATGGCGGAGCGGGCAGCGAGCGCAATCGGCCCGCAAATCCAATACCGGATCGGGATCAATATCGGCGATATCATTATCGACGGCGACGACATCTTCGGTGACGGCGTCAATGTTGCGGCGCGGCTGGAGGGCATCGCTGAACCCGGCGGCATCTGCATCTCTTCGTCCGCTTACGAGCAAGTTCAAGGCAAGGTCAACGTCGATTTCGCCGACCTCGGCGAGCACAGTTTGAAGAACATCAGCCGCCCGATCCGGGCTTACGCCGCCAGTCAAAAGGCGAACCCTGACCGACGTGCTTCGACATCATCTTCAGCTCCCCGGCTGTCCATCGTCGTCTTGCCACTCACAAACATCGGCGGCGATCCCGAGCAAGAGTACTTCGTCGATGGCGTCACCGAGAGCCTGACCACGGACTTATCGCGCATCAATGGTTCATTAGTCATTGCGCGCAACACCGCGTTCACCTTCAAGGGCAAAGCCGTTGACGTAAAGACGTTGGGACGTGAGCTGAACGTCCGCTATGTGCTCGAAGGCTCGGTGCAACGCGGTGGCAACCGCCTTCGGGTGAACGTGCAGTTGATCGACGCGGAGACTGGCAATCACCTTTGGGCCGAGCGTTTTGATAAGCCAGTTGCCGATCTATTCGATATGCAGGACGAAATCGTATCAAGGCTCGCCAACACCCTGGGCGCCCAGCTAATTGCGGTTGAAGCGCGGCGTGCAGAGTGCGTGGTGCATCCCGACGTGATGGACCTGTATTTCCAAGGGACTGCCTGCCGCAACAGAGGGCCGACCCCGGAAAATTTGGCGTCAGCGAAGCGGTTTTTTGAGAAGGCCCTGGCGCTTGAGCCAGAAAATGTCGAAGCGCTGGTTGAACATGCGCATGTCGATGCAATAAGTGCTGGCTCCTTCGTGACGGACGATCGTGCTGGACGTTTTTCAGTAGCCGAAACGACCTTGATCAAGGCTTTGTCCTTGGTTCCGGAACATGCACGGGCCCACATGCTGTTGGGCTTTGTCCAAATCTCGACGAACCGCGCGGCGCAAGGCATTGCTGAATGCGAACAAGCGTTGTCTTTGGACCGAAACCTAGCGGGCGCACACGGATGGATTGGTATTGCCAAGGTTTATATGGGGCGCGCCGAGGAAACCGAGGCTCATATCCAAGAAGCGCTTCGGCTCTCCCCCCGCGATACCGGAGCTTTTCGGTGGGTGCATTTTATCGGGGTCGCGAAAATGCACCTCAACGCCGACGCTGATGCAGTTGTTTGGCTGCGTCGCGGCGTAGAGCTCAATCGCAACTATGCCATAGGGCATTTCCGCATCGCTGCCGCCTTGACGCGGCTTGGCCATCTGGATCAAGCGCGGGCCGCCGCGCAGGCTGGACTGACGCTCGATCCGAACTTCACAATTCGTCGGTTTCGCTCTCACGTAGCGAGCGACAATCCGACTTACCTTGCAGGACGCGAGCGCGCCTGCAACGGCATGCGAATCGCAGGGGTACCGGAAGGGTAGGCGGTTGTGCCTCCCAGCCGTCGAGAGGACGTTTTGATCGAGCCTTGGGATGTCGGCTCGTGGCAGATATTGTTGCAAAAGTCGAAAATCGAACAACCCAAAAAATCTCGCGAAAGTTGATCTTTGGGCTTCTCTGCGGCTGCGTCGCTCTTTAGCGCCACGACGGAGACCCGTGATCGATTTTGGATGAAACGATATAGTCCCTCACGTCGCCGCGTGTAAAACGCATCAGCGGCTCTAAAAATTTTCGTTCGTCGCCCCAAAAAGACTTTTGCAACAATATCGGTACTTTTCGGACCTCACCGCTTCATCGAATGTCCGCTTCGCGCCAGAAGCAGTCGATCAGGTCCATCGAGACCGTTAAAGCTGATGCCGCGCGAAAGAACTGGAGCATCTCGATAGCTTTTTCGCGCTGGCACGAGGATCGATGGATGCACGATCCTCCAAAATCGCCGACAAGCGCTTGGCTTTGGAGATTTTTTTCCAAGGATAGCCAAAAAACTACGGCTGGAAGCTACGTTTTCGGCGTTCTCAACTCTGGTCCGCCGGAGACGTTCCGCAAACCGCCTGAGTGACTCACTGGGTTTTGGATTCGAATTCCAGTTGGATCGCCAACCCGTTTGACCCGTCCCATGGCTTCTAATCCGGCTACAATCCCGCTTATCACACGTTCTCGGTCAGTAGCGCTCATGGGAGAAATGCCGGCTTCACTTAGCCAACCATTTAGCGTCTCTATATAGACCCCAACCGAATTTCCGAAATCCACCTCAATCATGGCCTTGCGATGTGGCTCGACATATTCGACGCACCGTCTATTCGCCACTTGAACCAAATAGCCATCGCTATGCTTCACTTTGCCGTGGCCCGGTTGCCGCAGCGGCAAAAGTGGCACGCCAATTGCTTTATCCTGGGCACCATCGAGGAGCTTGCATTTTGGTTGACGATCCGCCTTTGAATAAAATCTCACGCCGCACTGCTCTGGCTTTGCCCCTCGGCTTGGCTGCATCGTCCAGCACGATCTTCAACAGTTTAGCCAAGGCCGATCAGCCGGTGCGAGGTGGCACGATGGTGATGATCGTGCAGCCCGAGCCCTCGACGCTCGCTCATTATGCCGTGACCGCCGGCAATATCCCGCCCATCGCCACGCAGATCTATGAAGGTCTTGTGACATACGACTGGGATCAGAATCCTCAACCCAATCTCGCGACATCTTGGGAGATCGCGCCCGACGGCAAGTCCATTAGCTTCAAGTTGCGCGAAGGCGTTGTCTTTCACAACGGCAAGCCTTTCACGAGCGCCGACGTCCAATTCTCCTTCATGGAGATATTGAAGAAATATCATCCCTTCGCGCCGCTCCTGCTCGCCGAGCTGACCGGCGTCGACACGCCGGACGAAAAGACTGCGGTTCTGCTTCTCGCCAATCCCGCGCCCTATCTCATGAAGGCACTCGCTGGGCGCGATCTCCCGATCATGTGCAAATCGGTTTTCGAGGGAACGCAGATCCTGCAGAATCCGTCGGCCAACAAGCCGATCGGCACGGGGCCGTTCAAATTCGGGCAATGGGACCGCGGACAGTTCGTGCGGCTCGACCGCAACGAAAAATACTGGAAGCCGGGGCTGCCCTATCTCGACCATATCATCGCGCGTTTCATCCCCGATGCCGCGACGCGCTCTGCCGCGCTTGAGACCGGCGAGGCGCATTTCGCCGGGTACAGCGCCGTCAATTACGCCGATCTCGCGCGGATGAAGACCAACCCGATGCTCGATACGACGATGAAAGGCTATGAGATGACGCCCGCCTTGAGCGTGCTCGAACTCAATGCCAAACACCCGCCGCTCGACAAGAAAGAAGTGCGCCAGGCCATCGCCTATGCGATCGATCGCAAGGTGATCCTGCGCGATGTCATGTATGGCTACGGCAAGCCGGCCACAGGCCCGCTCAGCAGTCTGTTCAAGACCGTCGGGTTCTATACCGACGATGTGCGCAAATACGACGTGCCCGACCGTCTCGACATTGCCAACAAGCTGCTCGACGGCGCGGGCCTGCCGCGCGGCGCGAACGGCATGCGCTTCGGCATGCATCTCGAAGTCAATTCATTCGGCGAGCAATGGCTGCGCCAGGCCGAATATCTGAAACAGGCGCTCGCGATCGTCGGGATCGATCTGACGCTACGCTCGGAAGACACCGCCACCTGGTTGCGGCGCGTCTATACCGATTACGATTACGACATTAACGAGCCCTTCCTGAGCCAGGGCGTCGATCCGGTCTACGGTCTAAACAAGCAATATCTCACGTCGCAGATCCGCAAGGGTGTGACCTTCGTCAACGACAGCTTTTACGCCAATCCGGAATTCGACGGCATTCTCAACGAGGCCATGCGCGAGCCCGACCACGACAAGCGCGCCGTACTGTACAAAAAGGCGCAGCAGATCCTTGCCGAGGATTGCCCGCTGGTCTGGCTCATCGACGTGCAATATGTCTCGGTCTTCAATCGAAAGCTTCGCGATCACACGACGGGGCCGCTCGGCACGCAGCAAGCTTTCGAACGGGCCTGGCTGGAAACGTAAGCAGTGCGATTTGCCCGCTATATGGGATACCGGCTCGTCACCGCGCTGCCGGTGATCTTCGGCATCATTGTGCTCAACTTCCTGTTGATCCATCTCGCGCCGGGCGACGCGGCCTCCGTGCTCGCCGGCGAGAGTGGTGCTGCGACGCCCGAATATATGGATGCGCTGCGCCATAAATTCGGCCTCGACCAGTCGCTCGGCATGCAGTTCCTGACCTATGTCTCGAACATGGCGCATTTCAACCTCGGCTATTCCTACCGTAACGATGCCGATGTCAGCAGCCTGATTTTCGAACGGCTCGGGCCAACCAGCCTGCTGATGTTGACGGCCTTCGGCACCGCCGTGGCGCTCGGCATCATCCTCGGTCTCGTTGCCGCGACAGGGCGCAATTCCTGGCGCGACAACATCATCTCGCTGATCAGCCTCGTCGCCTATGCGACGCCCGGATTCTGGCTCGGGCTCATGATGATCGTGATCTTTTCGATTGGCCTCGGCTGCCTGCCGACGAGCGGGTTCGACACGGTCGGCGCCGGTCACGAGGGCTGGGCCGAGGTTTGGGACGTCGCTCGCCATCTCGTGATGCCCGCCGTCTCGCTCGCGCTGTTTTACCTCGCGCTTTATGCGCGCCTCATGCGAGCCTCCGTTTTAGAGCAGACCGGCATGGACTACGCGACGACGGCGCGCGCCAAGGGCCAGACCGAGCGCCGCATCATGACAGGTCATGTCCTACGCAATGCGCTGCTACCTATCGTGACGATTGCCGGCGTTCAGGCCGGCAATCTGATCGGCGGCTCCATCGTGGTGGAAACCGTATTCGGCTGGCCCGGCATCGGCACGCTTGCCTTCAACGCGCTGCAATCGCGCGACCTCAATTTGCTTCTCGCAATCTTCTTTATGTCGGCCTGTCTGATCGTGGTCATCAACCTCGCCGTCGACGTGATCTACGTCATGCTCGACCCGCGCATGGAGATTTGACATGGGGCAGGGCTTGGCGCGGTTCGCGCGCAACCGGATGGCACTGTTCGGCGCGGCCGTGCTGCTGTGCCTGCTCCTGCTCGTCGTGTTCACGCCGGTGATCTACCCCGACGATCCGTTCAAACTCGCCGGACCCGCCTTGCAGCCGCCGGGCGGCCGCTTTCTGCTCGGCACCGACACGCTCGGCCGCGACGTCGCGGCCGAAATCGCATACGGCGCGCGCACCTCGCTCATCATCGGTGTCGGCGCGACCCTTGCCGCAATTGTGTTCGGCGCGGTGGCCGGAGGGGTGGCCGGCTATTATCGCGGGCGGACCGAGACCGTGCTAATGCGCATCACGGAATTCTTCCAGACCATCCCGGCCTTCATTTTTGCTCTGTTGATCGTCGCGATTCTCTCGCCCTCGGTCTCTAGCGAAATCATCGCCATCGCCGCCGTCTCCTGGCCAAGCATCGCGCGGCTCGTGCGCGGGGAATTCGTCTCGCTTGGCGGCCGCGAATTCGTGCAGGCCTGCGCCGGCCTCGGCGCCAGCGATGCGCGCATCATCTTCAATCATATGCTGCCGAACTGCGCCTCCTCCATCATCGCGGTCGGTTCGCTGCTGATCGGCACCGCTATCCTGCTCGAAGCCGGATTGGCGTTTCTGGGCCTCGGCGACCCCAATGTCATGAGCTGGGGGTTGATCATCAGCGCCGGACGCGCGGTGCTGCGCTCCGCCTGGTGGATCTGCACCTTTCCGGGCATCGCGATCCTGCTCACGGTGCTCGGTATCAATCTCATTGGCGACGGGCTCAACGAAGCCCTCAATCCGAGGCTGCGTGAGCGATGAACGAGACTGTTCTCGAACTTGAAAAGCTCACGATCGCTCTGCCGCCCGGCGCCGACCGCGCCAACGCGGTGAGCGATATCGATCTCGTTTTGCGCGCCGGCAAAGTGACATGCCTGATCGGCGAGAGCGGATCGGGCAAATCGCTCGTCGCGCGTTCGATCCTTGGCCTGCTGCCCCGCCCGCATGTGCGCGTCGGGAGCGGCCGCATCCTGTTCGAAGGCCAAGATCTTGCCGTCGCGCCGCAAGACAAGATGCGCGACATTCGTGGCGCAAAAATCGGCATGATCTTCCAAGAGCCGATGACGGCGCTGAACCCGCTGCACACGATCGGCCGCCAACTCGATGAAGTGCTGCGCATCCATACGCCACTCGGGAAAGCCGCACGCCACGCCCGCGTGCTCGAATTGATCGACGGCGTTCATCTGCCGGAACCCGGCCGCATCATCCGTTCGTTTCCCCACCAATTGAGCGGCGGTCAGCGCCAGCGCGCGATGATCGCCATGGCTTTGCTGCTCAATCCGCGGCTGTTGATCGCCGACGAGCCGACGACCGCGCTCGACGTCACGACCCAGGCGCAAATCCTCTATCTGATCCGCGAGCTGCAGCGCGAGCACGGCACATCTGTTCTCTTCATCACGCATGATTTCGGCGTCGTCGCCGACATTGCCGATGAGGTCGCGGTGCTGCAGCGCGGCACTTTAGTCGAACACGGCACGGCCGCCGCCGTGCTCGGCGCGCCGCGCCATCCCTATACCAAGGCCTTGATCGAAGCTGTGCCAAAGCTCGTGCCACCGGCGGCGCGGCCGGCGAATACGCAACCGTTCATCGTCGAGGCTCGCGATGTCGCCAAGACCTATGGCGCGCGAGGCCTGTTCGGCGGGCGTGTCACGCGTGCTCTGGCCGGCGTGACGATGGAACTGCGCCGCGGTGAGACGCTCGGCCTCGTCGGGGAAAGCGGCTCAGGCAAGAGCACTTTGGCGCGCGCCATCACGCGGCTCATGCCGATTGACGGCGGCGAAATTCTGCTTGGCGGCGCGGATATCGCGCAGCTCTCGCGCCGCCAGCTCCGCCCGGTCCGCAAACGCGTGCAAATGGTGTTTCAGGATCCCTACGCTTCGCTCGATCCGCGGCAGCGCATCATCGACATTATCGCGGAAGGCCCCATCATCCACGGCACCCCGCCCGCCAAAGCCCGCGAGGAGGCGCAAGCGCTGCTCGGCTTCGTCGGGCTCGACCCCTCCGCCGCACAGCGTTTTCCGCATGAGTTCAGCGGCGGCCAGCGCCAGCGGATCGGCATTGCCCGCGCGCTCGCGCTGCATCCAGAAGTGCTCGTCGCGGACGAGCCGGTCTCGGCGCTCGATGTGTCGGTGCAAGCGCAGGTGCTGGCTCTTCTCGCTGATATCAAGGCGCGGCTGCATCTCAGCATGCTTTTGGTGACGCATGATTTGCGCGTTGCGCTACAAGTCTGCGACCGCATCGCCGTGATGAAACAAGGCGAGGTGGTCGAAGTGGCGCCGACCGCCGAGATCTTTTTTAATCCGCAGCATTCTTATACCAAGGCCTTGTTCGCCGCCGTGCCTGGGGTCACCTGGCAAGACCGGAAAGCGTCATGACCTTGACCGGAGCTTTTGTGCCGGGCCCGCGCACGCATGTGCCGGGTGCGGCGGCGGGGCCGCTCGCCGGCCTCAGTTTCGCGGTCAAGGATCTGATCGATGTCGCCGGCGTGCCGACCGGCGGCGGCAATCCCGACTGGCCGCGCTTCGCCCCAACGCCGGCCCGTCACGCATGGGCCGTGCAGACCCTGCTCGATGCCGGCGCCTCGGTCGCGGGCAAGACGATCACCGACGAAGTGTCGCTCGGCATTCTCGGTGAAAACGCGCATGACGGCACGCCGTTGAACCCGGCGGCGCCCGGCCGCGTGCCGGGCGGCTCCTCGAGCGGATCGGCCTCGGCCGTGGCCGCCAAGGCCTGTGATTTCGCGCTTGGCACCGATACGGGCGGCTCGGTGCGCGTGCCGTCGAGCTTTTGCGGCCTTTACGGCATCCGGCCGACGCATGGGCGGATCGATTTCAGCGGCATTGCCGTGCAGGCACCAGGCAGTGACACCTGCGGTTGGTTCGCGCGCGATGCCGCGACTTTCGCGCGTGTTGGCGAGGTTTTGTTCGGAAGCGCCCTGCCCGCCACGCTGCCCACGACGCTCTTGGTGGCCGAGGATGCCTTCGGCTTCGCGGACGAAAATGTGCAGCAGGCGCTCGCCCCGGCCGTCGACCGTCTCGCAGCGCTGATTGGCCAAAGGTGCGATGTCACATTGGCGCCGCAGGGCCTTTCGATCTGGCAGCGCGCACAGCGCGTTTTGCAAGGGAGCGAGGCCTGGCGCACGTTCCAGCCCTGGCTCGACGGCCATAATCCACGTCTCGCCTTCAGCGTGGCGCGGGCCTTGTTACAAGGCTCGATGATGACCGATGCGGAGCGCAATGCCGCAAGCCTGATGCGGATGGAAGCCCGCGCCCGGATCCGCATGCTGCTGCCATCAGGCACGATCCTCTGCCTGCCGACGACACCGTTTCCGGCGCCGCAAAAAGGTCTTCCGCTTCACCAATTGGACCCCATGCGCGAACGCATCAGCTGCCTGACCAGCCAGGGCGGCCTCACCGGCGTGCCGCAGGTCAATCTTCCGGGCGCCACGGCCGATGGCGCGCCGGTGGGGCTTTCGATCATCGGCGCGCGCGGGTCGGACCTCGACCTTCTGCGTGTCGCTGTTGCTTTCGAAGAGCAGGCCGCCGAGAAGGCGTAGACGGATCCCCTGGAGAACAGCGATGAATTTGGAGAAAGAGACGGGCAGCTTTGCACTCGGCGATTTTGCCGTGGAAAAAGGCGGCGTGATCCGCGAGGCCCGGCTCGCCTGGCAACGCTTTGGGACGCTTAATGATAAGCGCGACAATCTCATTCTCTACCCCAGCAGCTATTCCGCGCGTCTTTCGGATATGTCCTGGCTGATCGGACCGGAAGGCGTTCTGGATCCCACGCGCTGGTGCATCATCGCCGTGGGCATGTTCTCGAACGGGGAATCGTCCGGCGCGGCGGAGACGTCGGATTATCCCGCGCTTGTCACCGTCGCCGACAATGTGCGGGCGCAACACCGTCTCGTCACGGAAATGGTCGGCGTGGACAAACTCGCCGCCGTCTATGGATTTTCGATGGGCGGTATGCAGGCCTATCATTGGGCGGCGCTCTACCCCGAAATGGTGGAACGCGCCTTCGTCGTCTGCGGCAGCGCCCGCACGGCCGATCACAACAAGGTTTTTCTGTCCGGCCTGTTGCGCACGCTCGAAGCAGCCCCCGAGCATACTGGCAATGGCCGCTTTTCGAGCGAGCCGGTGCTGGCGCTTAGGGCTTTTGG
>Ga0209648_10000652_pt1 | contig 26771 bp, 29 predicted proteins | sample GraSoi2013_115cm_FD_185830 | JGI IMG/M metagenome (GOLD analysis project Ga0209648, IMG submission 185830) | Grasslands soil microbial communities from the Angelo Coastal Reserve, California, USA - Sample 9_17_2013_115cm (SPAdes) (version 2) | ecosystem: Environmental > Terrestrial > Soil >... | reverse complement strand
GAGTGCCGTTCCGGTCTGCCCCCGCCCCGCCTCGTGACGCGCCCGCGCTCATCCTCTACACCTCGGGGAGCACCGGCCGGCCCAAGGGCGCGGTCATGTCGCACGAGGCCCTCGTCGTCGGCGACGAGTCGTGGTGCGGGCCGGTCATGGCGCTGACGCCGGCGGACGTCGTCCTCGCGGTGCTCCCCCTCTCCCACTCGTTCGGACTGCACGGAGCGCTCCTCGCGCCGCTCCTGACCGGCGCGGCGAGCGTGCTGATCGAGCGCTTCGCGCCCGACGCGGTCCTCGAGGCCATCGGCCGCCACCGCGTCACCGTCTTCCCGGGCGTGGCGACGATGTTCCGCCGGGTGCTCGACAGCCCGCTGCTCGCCCGCGCCGACCTCGGTTCGCTGAGGCTCGCGGTGTCGGGCGCCGCGCCGTGCCCGTGGGACCTCGCCGAGGAGTGGCGGAGCCGCACGGGGGTGAGGATCCTCCGGGGCTACGGGATGACCGAGCTCTTCCGTCCGATCTCCTACCTCGCGGCCGACCCGCGCGAGTCGCCCGCCGCCATCGGCCGCGCGGTCCCGGGGGTCGAGGTGAAGACCGTCGGCGACGACGGGCGTCCGCTCGCGCCGGGTGAAGTCGGCGAGCTGTGGATCCGGAGCCCCAGCGCGATGCTGGGGTATCTCAACGCGCCCGAGGAGACGCGCGAGGTCCTGACGGGCGACGGATGGTTCAGGACGGGCGACCTCGCGAAGATCACCGCGGTCGGACTCGTCGAGATCGCCGGCCGCAAGCGCGAGCGGATCCTCAGAGGCGGCTACTCGATCTTCCCCCAGGAGGTCGAGGCGGTCCTGCTCACCCACCCGGCCGTCGCCGAGGCGGCGGTCGTCGGCGTGCCCCATCGCGAGCTCGGCGAGGAGGTGGCCGCCTTCGTGACGCTCCGCCCGGGCGCCGGCGCCCGGCCCGACGAGCTGGTGGACCACTGCCGCGCGCGCCTCGCCGGCTTCAAGTATCCGCGGCGGGTGACGATCCTCGCCTCCCTCCCGAGGAGCGCCACGGGCAAGATCCTCAAGGCCGAGCTCCCGGGGCGCCGGGCGGGCGCGGGCTGACAATCATCATGATAAGTGTCGCTCAGATATCATGATGATGTACCCTTGAGTATCATGAAGAAGCCTTTACAGGTGTACCTCGACGCGCGGGACCTCGGGCGCCTCGAGACCTGGGCCGGGGCGCGGGGCTGGACCAAATCGCAGGCGATCCGCGCCGCCGTCCGCGCCCTCACCCGCTCGACGGAGGAGGACCCCCTGCTCGCCCTGAGCGGCATGATCGACGCCCTGCCCCCCGACGTCAGCGAGCAGTTCGGCCGCCACCTCCAGGAGACCTACGTTGCGGACACGGCAGCGCGCCACCCCGCGCAGAAGCGGCGGCGCTCCCGACCGGCTGTTCGTCGATAGCGGCGCCTGGATCGCGCTCGTCAGCGCCCGCGACCGGCGCCACGCCGAGGCGGACGCGATGTTCCGCGAGGCCGCGGCGCGCCGGATCCGGCTCCTGACGACCAACCTGATCGTGGCGGAGGTGCACCGGGTCCTCCGCACACGGGTGGGCGCGCGGGCGGCGCTGCGCGTGCTGGACCGGTTCGAGGCCAGCCCCCTCACCCTGGTCGAGTTCGCGACCGGCGAGCACCACCGCGCCGCGCGCGTGTGGCTTGAGCGGCTCGCCGACCTGGCGATCAGCTACACGGACGCGGTGAGCTTCGCCGTGATGGAGGCCACCCGCTGCGCCGCGGCGCTCTCCTTCGACCGCGGGTTCGAGCGCGCGGGCTTCCGTCGCTGGCGCGCGGGCGCGCGCGCCTAGCGGAACATCTGCGGCGTCATTTGAGAGGGCGCCGGCACGCGGCGCCGGGGCCGACGGGCGCGTGCGGCAGGGGTCGAGCGACCCGTTCCCGCCCACTGGCGTCGGAGGCCGCGTGCTCGGATGGAGCCCAGCCGCATACGGTGGTGCGCACGGCTGCCGCGTGGTTCCGAGATCCCTGCCGCACGCGCCGCATCGCCACGGCTACGCAGGCAGAACGCTAGCGGTCCAGCTCGAGCAGGTACTCCTTGATCCGCTTGCCGTCGGGCGCGTCGGGCTTGAGGGCGAGGTAGCGCTTGAACGCCTCGCGCGCGCGCTCGTTCTCCTTCTGCTGGTAGTAGAGGAAGCCGAGCTGGCGGAAGGGATCGGCGAACGCGGGATCGAGCTGCGCGGACCGCTCGTAGGCGTCGAGGGCCTGCCTGGCGAGGGCGGCGCGGTCCTCGGTGCTCCGGGCCCGCTGGGACTGGAGGCGGTAGAGGTCGCCGAAATAGAGGTGGGCCACCGGGTCCTTCGGCGTGATCGCGAGCACGCGGTCGAGCTGGCCCTGGGCGAGCTTGAAGCGGCCGGCGCGGATGTCGAGCAGGGCGTTCTCGCGCACGACCGTGCGCATCCGGAGGGCGAACTCCTCGCTGTCCTTCAGCGTGTTGGGCGCGGCCGCGGACTCGGCGTAGCTCGTCCTGAGGAGCTCGGTCGTCGTGTCGATCCGCTCCTGGAGCTTCGGGTGGCTCCCGAAGAAGAACGTCTCGAGGCTGCCGCCGTCCTTCGACTGCGACTGCAGGAGCGCGAAGACCTTGGGGGCCTCCTTCGGGTCGTAGCCGGCGCGGACCATCCGCGCCATGCCCTCGCGGTCCGCCTCGCGCTCGAGGTCCCGGCCGTAGCCGTTGATCGCGGCGATCGCCGCGAGCTGGAGCCCGATCCCGAGGATCGCGTTGGCGGTCTGGCTCAGGACGGCGGCGCCCACGTAGTCGCCCGACCTGGCGCGCGAGCCCGCGGCGACGGCGACGCCGATGGACGCGGCGACCGAGAGCACGGTGTAGAGGATCTGCTTGTTCATCGCGTCGCGCTCGAACTTGAGCGCGTGGCGGTGGTCCACGTGCGTCATCTCGTGGCCGAGGATCATCGAGAGCTGGGCCTCGTTGTCGAGCCGCGAGAGGAGCCCCGAGTGGACGTAGATCCGGCCGTTCGGCATGGCGAACGCGTTCAGCGTCGGATCGCTGATGACGCCGAACCGGAGCCCCGGCCCGCCGGCCGCGCGCACCTCGTCGGGCAGGAGCCGGTCGCCGATGCGGCCGAGGTACTCGTCGAGCAGCGGGTCGTCGTAGGCCTTCACCTTCTTGAGGAGCGCCTGCTCCTCTTTCTCGGCCTGGGCCCACAGCCGCACCTCGTCGGCCTCGGGCTTGAACGGCTTGCCGCCGGCGCCGATCGGGGGCACGTTCCGCGTGGCGCACGACGCGGCCAGGAGCGAGACGATCAGCGCCCACGCGAGCGCGCGGGAGACGGGACCCGGGCGGTCCTTCGGCATGCCTCTAGCTTACCTCCGCGCCCCCCTGGCCCAGGACGCTCAGTTCAGGAGCGCCAGCTTCCGCTGGAGGTGCGCGAGCACCGTGTCGCGCTCGCTCCGGTGGGTCCGGTCGCCGGGCTCGACGGCCAGGATGCCCTCGATCACCGCGAGCGCTCGGGCCCAGTCCTTCCGCTTCGCGTAGATGCCCTTCAGGTTCCTGAGCACGCGCCCCACGATCTGCCCCTTGCTCGCGCGGGCGAAGTGGGCGTCGGTGAGGCTCACCGGGCGCCCGACGGCGCCCGCGACGAGCGTCTCGGCGTCCTCCCGGTCCAAGATGCGCCCGCCGTGGAACACGTCCACGAGGACGATCTCGCCGCCCACGCGCGCCCCGACGACGAAGTGGCCCGGCAGCCCGATGCCCGCAACCTCGAGCCCGACGCGCCGGCCCACCTCCATCGCGACGACCGAGAGGGTGATCGGGATCCCGAGCCGGCGCTCGAGGACGTCGTTGAGGCAGCTGTTGCGCGGGTCGTAGTAATCCCCGGCGTTCCCGCGGAAACCCTCCTCCTCGAACAGGAACGTGCGGAGCCGGTCGAGCTTCTCGCGCGGCCCGCGCGCGCGGCCGGCGCCCGAGCGCGCGGCGAGGTCGTCGAGGCGCGAGAGCCAGGGCCCCGGATCGAGCGCCGGGTGCTCGACCCGGGCGATGAGGAGCGCCGCGAGGCCGAGGTCGAGGTCCCGCTCGGGCCGGCGCGTGAGCTCGCGGAACTCGCGGAGGGGGTCAGCAGCCGGGCGCGTGGTGGACTCCCGCGGTCGCGAGCGCCGCGCGCTGCAGCTCCTCCGCGAGCTCGAGCGTCCGGCGCGCCGCGCGCTCGGCCACCGCCTGGGCCTCCGGCGTCGTCGCCAGCCGCCCGAGGAGCCGGCGCCCGAGGTCGTGGTGGTGGCGCTCGTCGGGCTCGATCACGTCGCGGTAGAGCGCCGCCGTCTCGCGGTCGCCGGCGTTCTCACAGAACGCGATGAACTGGCGGTTCTTGACGATCGCGATCGCCTCGCGCGTGAACTGGCCCGCGGCGACGCGCTCGACCGTCGTCGCGAGCGTGTCGAGGTACGCGAAGAGCGGTCCGTAGCCCTTCGCGAGCGGGTTGAACGTCGTCGGCGCGAACCCGAGCGCGCGGAGCCGGTCCGCGATCAGCCGGTAGTGCCGCGACTCGTCGCCCACCTGCCGGGCGAGGGCGAGCTTCACGTCGAGGTCGTCGGTCGTGACGAGCCAGCGCGCCGCGATCTCCGTCGCCTCGATCTCGTTCTTGAGCGCGACCTTCAATAGATTGACCACGGTGAGCTCACCCGCGACCTCGGGCTTGAGCGTGTCGTCGGGAGCCAGGCGCCCGAGGAGCCGCTGGTTCTCGTCGTCGAGCCGGCGTACGAAGTCCTCTGCCGTCATCCCGTGATCCCTTCGGTCAGGAGCCGGGGCAGCTCCTGGGTGAGCGTTTCCTTGGTGACGACGCGCCCGCACCGGCCGTGCCAGGGCTGCGTCTCACGCGCCAGGGCGTGGGTCGTGAAGGCCAGCACCGGCACCTTGGCCGCCTCGGTCAGGCCGAGGACGCGCTCGTAGTCGAAGCCGCCGGTGAGGTCGAGCACGACGAGGCGCGGCGCCTTCGCGAGCCCGGCCTCGAGCTCCTCCGGGGTCCGCGTGACCTCGAGCGGGACGTCGGCCAGGCGCGCCGTCTCGCGGATCCTGGCGACGAAGAAGAGGTCGCGGACGACCGCGAGGACCGGGCTAGTCGTGCTGCTCACGGCTGCCGAGCCAGTGCTTGTTCCACTCGGCGGTGTGGCTGAGCGTCGAGAGGTCGCGCATCCGGTCGAGGTAGACGATGCCGTTGAGGTGATCGGTCTCGTGCTGGATGACGCGCGCGAAGAACTCCTTGGCGACGAGGTCCACCGGCCGCCCCTCGCGGTCGAGACACTGGAGCCGCACGGCGGTATGGCGCGGCACGACCCCGCGCATCTCGGGCACCGAGAGGCAGCCCTCCCAGCCGTCCTCCAACTCCTCCGTGAGCGGCGTCACCACGGGGTTGATCAGCACCGTGAGCGGGACCTCGGGGGCGTCGGGGTAACGCGGGTTGCCGAGCACCTCGATGACCGCGACCTGCTTGGGCGTGTGCACCTGGTTCGCGGCAAGCCCGGCGCCTTCGTACTCGCGCATGGTCTCGATCATGTCGTCGATGAGCCGCTGGACCTCGGGGGTGCGAACCTCGTCGGGCGACAGCGGCCGCGCCGGCCGGCGGAGCACCGGGTGGCCGAGCCGCGCGACTTTCAGGATCGCCATGACGCTCTCGATTCTAGCACGCACCGCGGCGCGCTTCGGGCGTGGACCTATCCCCGCGCGCGGTAGCCGACCAGCTCGAGGAGGTTGCCGTCGGGATCGAGGAAGTAGACGCAGTCGTGGTCGCCCCAGTCGATCGGCGCGTGGAACGGGACGCCGCGCTCGGCGAAGAGCCGCTGCGCCGCGGCCAGGTCCTCCGGGGCGACCTCGAAGGCGTGATGCGACTTGCCGAGCGGGTTCCGGATCGTCTCGGGATCGGCCGGCGCGCGGTCGGGCTTCAAGAAGAGCGCGCAGTTGGCGTCAGCGTAGCTCAGCAGCACCTGATCCGGCAAGCGCATGTGCACGCTCATGCCCAGCACCTCGGTGTAGAAGCGCTCGGCGCGTCCGAGGTCGGCCACGTCCACGCCGAAGTGATCGAGCCGCCTGACCCTCATCTTTCGCTCGCCTCGGCGCGCGCGCGGATCCGCCCGAGGGCCCACGCGGCGGCGCGGCGAACGGCCTCGTCGTCGTCCTCGAGGGCCTTCTCGAGTGCCTGCACCGCGCGCGCGTCGCCGCGGTTGCCGAGGACGATCGCCGCGTTTCTGAGGAGGCCGGAGCGCTTGGCACGCCAGAGGGGCGTGTGCCTGAAGCGCGCGCGGAAGGCATCGTCGTCGAGGGCGAGCAGCTCCTCGAGCGGCGGGAGCGGCCCCGCGGGAGCGAGCGCGGCCTCGCGCCCGGGCGGCGTCTTGCGGTTCCACGGGCAGACCTCCTGGCAGACGTCGCAGCCGAAGAGCCACTCGCCGATCCCCTCCCGCAGCTCCCGCGGGACGTCGCCGCGGTGCTCGATCGTCAGGTAGGCGATGCAGCGCCGGGCGTCGAGCACGTAGGGCGCGACGAACGCCTGCGTCGGGCAGGCATCGAGGCAGGCGGTGCAGGTGCCGCAGCGGTCAGGCTGCGCCGCGTCCGGCTCGAGCTCCGCCGTCGTGAGGACGACGCCGATGAAGAAGTACGAGCCGAGCGAGGGCGCGAGCAGGTTCGTGTTCTTGCCGACCCAGCCGAGCCCGGCGCGGGCCGCGACGTCGCGCTCGAGGATCGCGCTCGTGTCCACGGCGGCGCGGCACCGCGTGCCGGGGCCGGCCGCGGTGCGGACGAAGTCGGCGAGCCCGGCGAGCCGCGGGCGCATGAGCTCGTGGTAGTCGTGGCCCCGCGCGTAGCGCGCCACGCCGTCCCACCCCGCGTCGTCCCCGCGCGAGTAGGAGAGGGCGACGGCGATCGCCGAGCGGCAGGCCGGCAGGAGGCGCGCCGGGTCGAGCCGGTCGGCCCCGCCGCGCGCGAGGTACTCCATCGTCCCGGCGTAGCCCGCGTCGAGCCAGCGCGTGAAGGCGCCGCCGTGCGGCGGCGGGCCCGCCGCGCCGATCGCGACCCCGTCGAACCCGAGCTCGCGCGCCCGCGCCTTGACCGCCTCGGCGAGCGCCAGGCCGAGCAGCGTCACGCCTTGCGCGCCTTCACGACGAGGCGCGCGCGCGTCAGCGTGCGCCCGCCCTCCTCGAGGAACTTCACGTAGCGAAACCAGCGGCCGTCCTGCTTCCACTTCTCCTGGAGCGCGACGGCCGCGGCGAGCCCTTGCTCGACCGTCTCGAACGCGCTCACGTCGCGCTCGACCGCCAGGTGCTCGACGGCGAAGCCGCACTTCTTCAGCTGGCGCTTCGCCCCGACCTCGCCGTAGGCGAAGCGCGACGGGCGGCCGGTCTCCTTCCACTGGTCGGTGTGGAACGCGACGAACGCGAAGACCCCGCCGGGCCTGAGGACGCGGCCGGCGCGCTCGGCGATCGGGTCGGACATGCAGAGGTGCGCGACGACCATGTCGGGCTTGAACGGCGCGTACTCCTCGACCTCGACGTCGCCGACGACGAAGCGCGCGTTCTTGACGCCGGCCGCCGCCGCGGCCTTGCGGGCCTCGTCGATCAGCCGCGCCTCGCGGTCGACGCCGACGACGGCGCGGGCGCGCGGGGCCAGCGCGAGAGCGAGTCGGCCCGCGCCTGTGCCCACGTCCAGCACGGTCAGCTCGCCGAGCGGCTCGGCCTCGAGGAGCGCGAGGAAGGCCGGGCTCAGCCCCTCGGGGTCGGTGCCCGGCGCGCGGGCCTCAGCCGGTGATGGCGCCATCGGAGGCGCTCGAGACGAGGCGCGCGTACTTCGCCATGGCGCCCCACGTGTAGCGCGGCTTCGGGCGCCGCACCGCCCGCAGCCGCTTCTTCAGTTCGGCGGCCGAGAGCTGGACGTCGAGCCGCCGCCGCTTCACGTCGAGCACGATCGCGTCGCCGTTCTTCACGGCGGCGATCGGCCCGCCGACGGCCGCCTCGGGCGCGACGTGGCCGACCATGAAGCCGTGGCTGGCGCCGGAGAACCGTCCGTCGGTCATGAGCGCGACGCTCCCGCCGAGCCCGGCGCCCTGGATCGCGCCGGTCACCTGGAGCATCTCGCGCATGCCCGGTCCGCCCTTCGGCCCCTCGTAACGGATCACGACGAAGTCGCCGGCCTTGACCCGACCGGCCTTCACCGCGACGAACGCGTCCTCCTCGCGATCGAACACGCGCGCCTTGCCCCGGAAGAGCTGCTCGGCGTGGCCCGCGAGCTTCGCCACGCACCCGTCGGGTGCTAAGTTGCCGCGCAGGATCGCGAGGCCGCCGTGCCTGGCGATCGGGTTCGAGAGCGGGCGGATCACCTTCTGGCCCGGCGTCTCGCGGGCCGCGCGCGCCTCGTCGCCGATCGTCCTGCCGGTGACCGTCAGCTCGTCCGCGTGCAGCAGGCCGGCGTCGAGCAGGCGCTTGGCGACGACGCCCATCCCGCCCGCCTCGTACATCTCGGGCGCCGTGTAGCCGCCCCACGGCTTGAGGTCGGCGAGGAGCGGCGTCTTGCGCGAGACCTTGTCGAACTCGTCGATCGTCAGGCGAACGCCCGCCTCACGCGCGACGGCCAGGAGGTGCAGGACGGCGTTGGTCGAGCCGCCCGTCGCCATCACGCCGGCGATCGCGTTGTAGAGCGCCTTCTTCGTGATGATCTGACGCGGCCGGACGCCCTTGCCGAGGAGCTCCATGACGAGCTTGCCGGCCTCGAAGGCGATCTCCTCCTTGCGCGGATCCACCGCGGGCACGCCGTTGAATCCCATCGGCGAGACGCCCAGCATCTCGAACGCCGTCGCCATCGTGTTGGCGGTGAACTGGCCGCCGCAGGCGCCGGCGCCGGGGCAGGCACGGTTCTCGATCGCGTTCAGCTCGCGCGCGTCGATCTTGCCCGCGTTGAAGGCGCCGATCGCCTCGAACACGTCCTGCACCGTGAGGCGCCGGCCCTTGTGCTCGCCGTAGAGGATCGAGCCGCCGTAGAGCATGAGGCTCGGCAGGTCGAGCCGCCCCATCGCCATGACCATCGCGGGGATGGTCTTGTCGCAGCCCGAGATGCCGACGAAGCCGTCGAGCAGATGGCCACGCACGACGAGCTCGACCGAGTCGGCGACGGCCTCGCGGCTGATGAGGGACGCTTTCATCCCCTCGGTGCCCATGGCGATCCCGTCGGTGACGGAGATCGTGTTGAACTCGATCGGCGTGCCGCCCGCGGCCCGGACGCCCTCCTTCACCTTCTCGGCGAGCTTCCGATGGTTCCAGTTGCACGGCGTGATCTCGATCCAGCAGTGCGCCACGCCGACGAGCGGGCGCTTGAGGTCCTCGTCGGTGAAGCCGACCGCTTTGAAGTACGAGCGCGCCGCCGCACGGTCGGCGCCGTCGAGCAGGGTGCGGCTCTTGTGCCGTGGATCGAACGTCATGCGACTGCCTCCTTGGGACGTCGGCCGACCAGGAACGTGAACCGGCCGCGTTGCACCACCTCGCCCGCCGCATCGAGGATCTCACGCTCCTCGACGACCACGCCTCCCTCGCGCATCGCGCGCTTGTTCAGCACGCGGGCGCGGCTCGAGATCGTCTCGCCGACGCGGACGGGCCGGACGAACTCCCACTCGAACCTCATGAACGCGAGCACGACCAGCGGCGGCGCGGGCGCGCGCCAGCCGAGACCGATCGCGAGGCAGAGCGGCAGCAGGTCGGGCACCCCGCCGGGGTCCGCGCCGGGTTCGCGCACGAGGCCCTCGAAGATGCCGACGTGGGCCCCGGTGACGGTGATCGCCGGGGTCGCGACGGTCATCCCGACCTCGACGTCGTCGAAGAACAGGTGCGCCTGCGGCGTCACGGACGGCGCTCCACGATCAGGTCGGTCTCGCCCTCTTGCACGACCTCCCCCCGCTGGTTCAGCACCATCCGCTGGAGGGTGATCAGGCCGCGGTCGGGCTTGGCGGTCTCCTTCTTCGCGATCACCTTCGCGTGCAGCGTGATCGTGTCGCCGATCTTGATGGGCCCCTTGAACTTCCAGCGGAGCCCCACGAACGCGAGCGTCGCGTACGCCTGGGTCGCGCGGGTGAAGAGCCCCGCCTGCATGGCGAGCCCGAGGAGCCCGTGCGCGATCCGCTCGCCGAAGATCGACCGCTTCATGAACTCGGCGTCGGTGTGCAGCACGTTGTAGTCGCCGGAGAGCCCCGCGAAGATGACGATGTCGGTCTCGGTGACCGTCCGGCCCGGCGACTCGTACTCCTCCCCCTGCTGGATGTCGTCGAAGTACCGTCGCAGGTCGGCCATGGAGGACCAAAGAATAGCACAGGGACCGGGGGCCCACGCGTCGGCGGCGGCCGTGATGCCTCAGAAGTAGGTGTTACCGAGCGCTGAGGTCGGTGCCTCACAATCCGGTTACCCACGGGCGGCCTCCTGTTGGGTGCGGTGAGTGTCGGCCAGCTTCCACAGGACGTCCAGCGTCTGCTGAATCTGGCGGGCGAGCGTGATGGGATCGAGCGTCTCGAGTTGTGCGGCCAGGGCCTCGCGCTGGCGGGGCGTGAGGACGCCCGCGGCGAGCGCCCGCTGATACGGTGTCTGCGGCGCGTCGTAGCGTTTGACGACCTTGCTGCCGACCCGACGCTTGCTGAGGAGCTTGCGGACCGGCCGGAAGAAGTTGAGCTGCAGGCGGAGCAGGGCGTAGAGGCGCTGCAGGACGGCGAAGGCGGCGCGCGAGCTGTAGCGGTCGTAGCCGACGAGGCGCCGCACGGCGAGGCCGTTGCGCTGCTCCACCCACGCCTGATCGTTCTTGCGATAGGGCCGCCCGCGCGTGAAACGAATGCCTTCGGCCCGGCACCACGTCACGAGATGGGCGTTGATGAACTCGCTGCCGTTGTCGCTGTGCCATGCCCGCAGCGCAAAGGGCAGCCGCGCGCGGACCGGTGCACGCCCGTCCCCACGCGCCGATGCCCGAGGCCCCAGACGGCCTCGAGCTCGGTCCACGTCGTGGCGACGTCGACGGCCACGAGCGTGGTGAGGTAGAAGCCGTCGGTGAGCTCGCCGCAGTGGAGGACGAGATCGCCCTGGAGGGCGCCGGGCCGAACGTCGGTCCAGTCGCCCCACGTGCGCAGGGGCACTTGGCCGCGCACCGTGCCCGCGCCCGGCGCGGCCCGACGCGGCTGGCGGGCGCGCCGGCGGCGGAGGGGCCGGAGCAAGCGATCGAGCGTGGCCGCACTGGCCGCGGTGAGCGCCGTGCGGAGCGCCGGCGTGAGGCGCAGCCCATGATGGCGCTCGAGCGCGGCCAGGAGCACCGGCAGGACCGGCACGAGCAGCTTGCCGCTGAGGCCGTCACTCGCCAGCCAGATGCGCTCCAAGACCGCCTCGAGCTCCGGGCCATAGCGGCGCGGCCGCCCCGAGCGCCGGTGGCCCGGCCGCGGGCCGCGGCGCAGCGCGCGGATCGCCGCCTTGCGATGACACCCGGTGACGCGGCAATACTCATCGAGCATCCGTCCGCGCGCGGCCTTGCTCGCCATGCGGTAGCGGGGCCGAACCGCCTCGGCGTACTCCTCGCGTGAGCCCTCGGTCACGGTGCCTCCTTTCCGGTGCGTTCGGTAACACCGGTTTTGAGGCATCGACCTCCGTTTCGGTAACAGTTCTTTTGAGGGCGATCGGCGGCTTGACACCCGCGGGATCACGTCCTAGAGTTCCGCCGAATGCCATTGATCCATCTGCTCGCACAAGGGAGAAGAGGCTTATGCGCGACCACAACGTGAACCGCCGACAGTTCCTCAAGACGACCGGCGCGGGCGCGCTGGCCGCGGGCGTCGGGGCGAACGTCATCGTTCCCGGGCGGGCCCGCGCGGCGAAGAAGACGCTCAAAATCCTGCAGTGGGTCCACTTCGTCCCCGCCTACGACGAGTGGTTCAACAAGAAGCTCGCCAAGGAGTGGGGCGAGAAGAACGACACCGAGGTGATCGTGGACAACATCGGCATCGCCGGGATCAACCCCCGGGCGACGGCCGAGGTGGCCGCGCAGAAGGGCCACGACCTGTTCCTGTTCAACTGGCCGCCGCCCTCCTTCGAGGAGCAGACGGTGGACCTGAAGGACGTCTACCAGGAGGTCGAGAGAAAGGTCGGCAGGCCGGTCGACCTCGGCATCAAGAGCACCTACAACCCGAAGACCAAGAGGTACTACGCCTTCTCGCCGTCCTTCACGCCGGACCCGTTGAACTACCGGCAGGATCTCTTCAGCCAGGTGGGCCTGCCGAACGGGCCGCGGTCGTGGGACGACGTGCGCACGGCGGGCGCGAAGATCAAGAAGCAGTTCGGCAACCCCGTCGGCATCGGACTCGCCAACGAGATCGACACCGCGATGGCCATGCGGACCATCATGTACGCCTTCGGGGCCCACGAGCAGGACGCCGCCGGCAACCTGATACTCAATTCCAAGGAGACGCTCGAGGCCATCAAGTTCGTCAAGGCCCTGTTCCAGGAAACCATGACCGACGAGGTGTTCACCTGGGACGCGTCCTCCAACAACCGGGCCATGCTGGCCGGGAAGATCTCCGTGGCGCTCAACGCCATCTCGATCACGCGGGTCGCCGAGAAGGAGAACCCGGACATCTCCAGGAAGATCCAGCTCACCAAGGCGCTGCGCGGGCCGGTGCGGGCGATCGGGCTCGAGCACGTCATGCAGTGCTACGTCGTGTGGAAGTTCGCCGACAACATCGAGGGGGCGAAGAAGTTCCTGATCGATTACACGACAGACTTCCGGCAGGCCTTCCTCGCGGGCGAGTTCTACGACTTCCCGTCCTTCCCGAAGACGGTGCCGGATCTGGCCAAGCTGATCTCCAACGATCCCAAGGCCCACCCGCCGGACAAGTACAAGGTCTTCGACGACGTCCTCAGTTGGGCGACCAACGTGGGCTATCCGGGCTACGCCAACGCGGCCATCGACGAGATCTACGGCACCTGGGTGCTGAACGTGATGTTCGCCAAGGCGGCCAGCGGCGCCGCGTCGCCAGAGGACGCGCTCAGGGAGGCCGACGCCGCCTGCAAGCGGATCTTCGGCAAGTGGAAGGAGAAGGGGCTGGTCTAACCCTCGGAGGGGGGCTTCGCCCCCCATGGCCACGGTAGAAGCGCGACAGGTGCGCAAGCTATTCGGCGAGGTTCGCGCCGTGGACGGCGTCGACCTCGTCACGCGCGAGGGCGAATTCCTCGTGCTCCTCGGCCCGTCCGGCTGCGGAAAGACCACGCTGCTCCGGATGATCGCGGGCCTCGAGCAGCCGAGCTCGGGGGAGATCCTCATCGGCGGGCGGGTCGTGAACGACCTGCCGCCGCGGGCGCGGAAGATCGCGATGGTCTTCCAGAGCTACGCGCTCTACCCGCACATGACGGTGTTCAAGAACATCGCCTTCCCGCTGAAGGCCCAGGGCGTGCCGAGGGAGGAGATCCCGAAGAAGGTCGAGTGGGCGACGGCGCTGTTCGGGATCGGCCACCTCCTGCAGCGCAAGCCGCGCCAGCTCTCCGGCGGCGAGCGCCAGCGGGTCGCGCTGGCGCGCGCGGTCGTCCGCGAGCCCGCGGTGTTCCTCCTCGACGAGCCGCTCTCCAACCTCGACGCCAAGCTCCGGACGTCGGCGCGGGACGAGCTCCAGCAGTTCCAGCGGCGGCTCGGGACCACCACGATCTACGTCACCCACGACCAGATCGAGGCCATGGGCCTCGGCGACCGCATCGTGGTCATGCAGGGGGGCCGTGTGCGGCAGAGCGGCACGCCCACCGAAGTCTACGACGAGCCGGCCGACACCTTCGTGGCGGAGTTCCTCGGCTCTCCGCCGATGAACATCGTGGAGGCGGGCGACGTGCTGCTGGGCTTCCGGCCCGAGCACTTCCTGCCCAAGGAGGCGCAGGATGTCGCCGGGCGTTACACGGTCCTGCCGTTCCGGGTGACGCGCGTGGAGAACCTCGGCGCCGACCGGCTCCTCTACGGCGCGCTCGAAGGCAAGCTCGACGCCGTGCGCGTCATCGCCCGGCTCCCGTCCACCCTCGGCACGGCGGTCCAGGCCGGGCAGCGCTACGACTTCGCCGTGCGCGAGAAAGACCTCAAGTTCTTCGACAAGCGCTCGGGGCTCAGAACGAGCCCCCGCCCGCTCTGAGGCGTCGGGTGGCGACGCAAGAGCTTCAGGTCGAGGATCGCGCCCGGGGCGGGTGGTTTGCCTCCCTGGTGGATCGGCCCGAGTGGCTCGGTCCCCTCATGATCGGGCCGGCGGTCCTCTACATCGTCCTGCTCGTGGGTCTCCCCTTCTTCCTGGCGCTCTACTACTCGCTCACCGACATCACCGCGGGCTCCCGCACACTCGGGTTCGTGGGGTTGCGGCACTTCACCGATATCATCGGGACGACCAAGTTCCAGACCGCCCTCAAGAACACGTTCATCTTCGCGGTGGGCTCTCAGGTCGTGGTGATCGTCCTCGCCAGCATCCTGGCCCTGGCGATGCAGAGGGACTTCAGAGGGAAGTGGCTGGTCCGGTTCCTCATCCTGTTGCCGTGGGTGGCGCCCATCTCGCTCGGCACGATCGGCTGGCTCTGGATCTTCGACTCCGTGTACAGCGTGATCAACTGGACGCTGGAAGCGCTGGGCCTCATCACCCAGGACACCTGGCCCATGTGGCTCGGAAAGCCCTACCTGGCCATGATCTCGGTCGTCGGCGTCCACGTCTGGCGCCTGCTGCCGCTGGCCACCGTAATTTTATTAGCCGGGCTCAGCTCCATCCCCCAGGACATCCACGACGCCGCCCAGGTGGACGGCGCCAGCTTCTGGCGGCACCTCGTCCAGATCACGCTGCCGCTGATCCGGCCCATCATGCTCGTGGCGACGCTCTTCGGCGTGGTCTTCGCGTTCACGGACATGATCGTGATCTTCGTGCTCACGCGCGGCGGGCCCTACGATACGACGCAGGTCCTCGCCACCCTGGCCTTCTTCACCGGCATCCAGGGCGGCGATCTGGGCGAGGGGGCCGCCATCGCGGTGTTCCTCTTCCCGCTCCTCCTGGCCGTGGCCGTCGTGTTCCTGCGCGTGGCGCGACGGTCCGAGGTGGTCTGAGGTGGCGGCGGGGACGCGGCTGCGGCGCGCGGCGGGGCACGGGGGCCACTGGTCCGTGATCGGCGTCTTCACGCTCTTCAGCGCCTTCCCGTTCTACTGGATGCTCATCACCACCTTCAAGCGCACGGGCGACCTCATGAAGCGGGGCAACAACCCGTTCATCTACAACGAGCCGCCCACGCTCGAGAACCTCCGGGTGCTGTTCTTCGACACGCTCTACGTCCGTTGGCTCGGCAACACGCTCTTGGTCGGCGTGCTGGTCGTCGTGATCACGCTGCTGCTGGCCGTGCCGGCGGGCTACGCGCTCGCCCGGCTCACCGGACGCTGGGGCGAGCAGCTCGGCATCGGCATCTTCCTCACCTACCTGGTGCCGCCGACGCTCCTCTTCATTCCCATGTCACGGGTCATCGGGGACCTCGGGCTTCAGGACTCCCTCTGGTCGCTGGTCCTCGTGTACCCGTCCTTCACCGTCCCCTTCTGCACGTGGCTCCTCATGGGCTTCTTCAAAGCCATTCCGCCGGACCTCGAAGAAGCGGCCATGATCGACGGCGAAAGCCGCCTCGGCGCCTTCGTGAAGATCGTGATCCCGATCTCGGTCGCGGGCATCCTGACCGTGGTCATCTTCACGCTCACCCTCGTGATGCAGGAGTTCGTCTACGCCCTCACGTTCATCTCCTCAGTCTCGCAGTTCACGGTGAGCGTGGGCGTGCCGACGTTCCTGGTCCGCGGCGACGTCTACTTCTGGGGCTCGCTGATGGCGGGGTGCTTCATCGCCAGCGTGCCGGTCGCGGTGCTCTACAACTTCTTCGTCGACCGGTTCATCGCCGGCTTCACCGTCGGCGCGATCAAGTAGCCGCGACGATGCCGGCGAGGGCCGCGGCGCCCTCCTCGACCACGCTAATGAGTCTCGCGGAATTGATTCACGGCACGCGACCAGCAAGATCGCGCACTTCGGCGTCAACGTAATGCGCGAGAGTCATTAGCTCTCTCCAGGCGAGCTGGGCCTCGCCGCTCGCGACGCGCGTGCGCGCAGAAGCCACGGGTCTCGGAGGGCCCCGCGGCCCTCACCGGCGCTCCGCGAGCTCGCGGCGCACGATCGCGGCCCCGGCGGCGAGGGCGCGGAGCTTGCCCCGCGCGACGTCGCGCGCGAGCGGCACCATGCCGCAGTTCGTGCACGGATAGAGCCGCTCGGGCGGCACGAACGCGAGGGCGCGGCGGATCGTCGCCGCGACCTCCTCGGGCATCTCGACGCGATCGGTCGCGACGTCCACCGCCCCCACCAGCACGTCCTTGTCCCGGAGGAGTGAGAGCAGCTCGAGCGGCACGCGCGAGTTCGCGCACTCGAGCGAGACCTGGTCGATGCGGCTTGCCGCGAGCAGCGGGAAGGTCCGCTCGTACTGGCGCCACTCGGCGCCGAGCGTCGCCTTCCAGTCGAGGTTCGCCTTGATGCCGTAGCCGTAGCAGATGTGGACGGCCGTCCGGCACCGGAGTCCCTCGACGGCCCGGTGGAGCGCCTCGATTCCCCACGCCGCCACGTCGTCCATGTAGACGTTGAAGGCGGGCTCGTCGAGCTGGAGGACGTCGAGCCCGAGCGCCTCCAGGTCCCGTGCCTCCTCGTTGATCACGCGCGCGAAGTCGAGCGCGAGGCGGCGGCGGTCACGGTAGTGCTCGTCGGCGAGCGTGTCCACGATCGTCATCGGCCCCGGGATCGTGAACTTGAGCGGCCGCTTCGTGTGGGCGCGCGCGAAGCGCACCTCGTCCGCGTGGATCGGACCCTTGCGTACGAGCGGCCCCGTCACCGTCGGCACCTCGGCCTTGTAGCGGTCGGCACGGATGCCGATCGTCACGCGCCGGCCGAAGTCCACCCCCGCGATCCCCTCGAGGAAGCCGTGGACGAAGTGCTGCCGCGATTGCTCGCCGTCGGTGACGATGTCGATCCCCGCGGCGTCCTGCTCGGCGAGCGCGACCAGCACCGCGTCGCGCTTGGCCTCCGCCAACTCGGCGCCCGACAGGCGCCACGGTGCCCAGAGCGTCCGGGGCGCGGCCAGCCAGGCGGGCTTGGGGAGGCTGCCCGCGATCGTGGTCAAGAGCATCTCGGGGCCTGGGGCGCGGCTACTGGCAGGAGGAGTAAGCCTTCGCGGCGCGGGAGCGCCGGGCGCGGCGCTCACCCCTTCACCGCACCTGCCGTCAGTCCAGCGACGTAGTACTTGACGAAGAACGAGTAGATCAGCACGACAGGGAGGCTGCCGAGGAGCGCCGCGGCCATCAACTGTCCCCAATAGAAGGCGTCCCCGCGGATCAGCTCGCCCGTGACCCCGACCGGCACGGTGCGGATGGTCGAGGTGTTGAGGAACAGCAGCGCGTAGAGGAACTCGTTCTGCGCGAGCGTGAAGGCGAAGATGCCGGCCGAGAGAAAGCCGGGCGTGCACAATGGCAGGATCCCCCGGGTCATCGCGCGCCACCGGCTGGCGCCGTCGATCAGCGCGGCCTCCTCCAGCTCCTTGGGCACGGTCTTGAAGTAGCCGATCAGGAGCCAGGCGCAGAAGGGCACCAGCAGCGTCGGATAGGTCAGCATCACGGCGCTGAGGCTGTCGCCGAGCTTCATGCGATTGATCAAGTCGGCCATGGGCACGAACAGCAGCGTCTGCGGCACCAGGTACGTCACCGCCACGGTGATCGCGAGCAGCCCCGCAGCGGGAAAGCGCATCCGCGCCAGCGGGTAGGCGAGCATCACGCCGAGCAGCAGCGAAATGAGGGTCGAGACGAGCGCCACCAGCATCGTGTTGCCGATCCAGACGACGAAATTGGTCTCCTTGAACAGGTCGATGTAGTGGACCAGCGAGGGATGGCGGATCCACATCGGATTGGCGGTAGGATCGTACAGCTCCGCGTTGGCCTTGAGCGAGGTGGCGGCCATCCAGGCGAAGGGAAACAAGGCGAACACGAACAGCGCCGCCAGCGGGATCCACAGGCCCAAGAGCCGCCGGGACCAGGTCAGCTCGCCGACCACGTCAGGCCTTCCTCACGTAGGAGCTCATCGCCACCAGCACGAGCCCCAGCATCGGCACCATGGCCAGCGCCGCGGCCGAGCCCAGGCCCATCTGACCACCGCCCATGCTGATCGCATACGCGTAGGTGGCCATCAGGTGGGTGGCGTTGGCGGGTCCGCCTCCGGTCAGCACGTAGACCAGCTGAAAGTCGAAGAAGGTGAAGATGATCGAGAACGTGGTGACGATGAAGATCACCGGCATGAGCAACGGCAACGTGACGTAGCGGAAGCGCTGCCAGGAGCCGGCGCCATCGATGGTGGCGCTCTCCATTAGGTCCCCCGGGATGGTCTGGAGCCCCGCCAGGATCGTGATGCCGAAGAACGGCAGCCCCCGCCAGGTGTTCACGAGAATCACGGACACCAGGGCCAAGGTGGGATTGCCGAGCCACGACGGGCCCTGCTTGACCAGCCCCAGGTACATCAGCACCCGGTTGAACATGCCCATACCCGGGTCGAAGATCCACTGCCAGGCCACCGTGCTGAGCACCGTCGGCACGATGAACGGCAGCAGCAACAGCGCCCGGGTCATGCCCTTCATCCGAAAGTTCTGGTGCATCACGAGCGCCATGCCCAGCCCGCCCGCGAGCTTGAAGACGGTGGCCGCCGCGGTAAAGCGGAAGGTGTTCCACACCGCCTGCCAGAAGATGGGGTCGTGCCAAAGGTTGACGAAGTTGCCCAGGCCGACGAAGGTGGCCGGCTGGGCCACGGGGCGCCTGACGAAGCTCAGGTAGAACCCGTAGCAGAACGGATAGCCCAGAAAGGCCAGCAGGAACAGCAACGGCGGCGTGAGCATGAGCCAGCTGAAGACGGCCTCGCGCTCCAGCCACTCGCGTAGCCGAAACGGGCGCCGGACCGGCACGGCCCGCGCGGCGGGCCGTGCCGCTTCAAGGACTTGGGTCATGACTCAACCGTAAATCACCTTGAGCCCCGTCATGGCGTCCGCGATCACGGTCTTGGTGGGCACCCCCGTGCAGGCCTTGGCGAACATGTCGATCACGATCCACTTGTTGACGACTTCGCCCGCCTTGCGGTCCGCGGGCGCCGGCCAGGACACGAGCTTTCCGGTTTCCAGCACACGCAGGTCGGGCTTGAACCGCGGCTCCTTGTCCCACTCGGGATCGCGGTCATAGGCATGGAGGAACGGGGCGTGGTACATGAAGGCGGACCTGTACCATGCCGCGACCTGCTTCGGGTCCATCAGCCAGCGCAGGAAGTGCTTGGCCGCTTCCGGATCCGGCGTGTGATTGAAGATGCCGTGGGTGACGGGCACCAGGCTGTGGAAGCGTCCCTTCGGCCCCTTGGGGTTCAGCGCATGGTCGATCACCTTGCCCATGTCCGGCAGATCGCGCTTGGCGGAGATCAGGATGCTCATGGCGTTGTTGGTGCACGAGATCTGGCTGGTCAGGAACGCCTTGTTGTTGGCGGGATCCAGCCAGCCGACGCAGTCGTCGAGGCAGGCATCCTTGTACAGCTTGCGCACGTAGTCCACGGCGCGCGCCGTCTCCGCGGAGTCCAGCGTGATCGTCTTGCCATCCTTGGCGACGACCTGCCCGCCGAAGCCCCACAGGAGCGGCAGGAGCCAGGAGTTGTTGTCGGCGAAGCCATGGCCCATGGACATCCCGTAGGGGTGGCCGGCTTTCTTCAGCTTGGTCCCGGCCTCGAGGAACTCCTCCCAGGTATCGGGGAAGGTGTGTATCCCGGCGGCGTCGAACCAATCTCTGCGGTAGACCATCGTCTGGCCGATGTTGCCGAAGGGCACGGACTTCCACTTGCCCCCCCACACCGAGAGGTTCTTGATCTCCGGGTACCATCCACCCTGCTGGCGGCCCACTTCCTCGGCGATGTCCGACACGTCCAGCAGGCCTTCCCGGTACAGCCACTCCTGCTGGACCCAGGCCGCGTCCACGGGCGCCTTGCTCTCCACGATCGACACCGTGCGGGGCACGGCCGATCCGCCCGCCGCGACGATCTCGTAGCTGAGCTTGATGCCGGTTTCCTGCTGGTATCGGGGTATCAGCACGTTCTTGAAGTGCTCGTCGAACTCCTTCACGTACGAGCTTTCGCGCATGAACGTGATCTGCGCGGGCTTGGCCCTGGCCTCGCGCGGGCGCCAGCCCGCGCCGACGGTGGCGCCGGTGGCGCCGGCCGCGGCGAGCTTCAGGAAATCGCGGCGCGACGTGGACCCACGAAAAGAATCGGAGCGAGCCATTTGTCCCTCCCCATCCCGCCGAACCCTGGTGGCGATGCGGCTCCCTTGGTCGATGCGCCCGAGGATTCGCCCGAAGAGGCGCCGTGTCAAGTGGCTTTCGGCCAGCTGCAAGACGAACTCCCGGGCGTGCCGAGGGGCCGTCCGGCGGAGACGCGCTCGGGTCAGGCGAAGAGCGCGCCGGCGGCCGTGTCCAGCATGCGCGTCCCGCGCACCTCCTGGTCGAACAGCGGGACGATCGCGCGGACGCCGTCGCCGAACTTCTCGCGGATCGTGACGAGGTGCTCGTCCTGCATGCCGATCCGGTTCCGCACGAACTCCGGCACGTCGCCGCCGAGCGCCTGGCGGTCGAGCACCATGTTCACGACCACGCCGCCGACCGGGATGCCGAACTCGTGGAACCAGCCGATGAACCGGCTGATGACGGCGATCGGCAGCGCCTCCGGCAGCGTCACGAAGAAGAACGCGGTCTTCGCGTCGTCGGTGAGCAGCCGCCGCGCCTGGCCCATGCGCTCGCGGAAGCCGAGCAGGTACTCGAGCAGCGGGTCGGCCTCCTTCTTCTTGGTGAACGAGAGCATCTCGCGCAGCGTCCGCGCCTCCTCGCGCGACTTAAGCATCTTGTCCACCCAGAGCGAGTAGACCTTGGACATGCCGAGGAGCCGGCGGGCGTTGGCGGTCGGCGCCGTGTCGAAGACGTACACGTCGTACTCGTTCTTCAGCATCAGGTCGACCATGTTCTCGAACATCGCCGACTCCTCGAACGCCGGGTTCATCGTGGCCGACTCGACGAAGTCGTCGGCCTTGGTCGAGATGTCGGCGAACTTCAGGAACCACTGGATCTTCTCGCGGATCTCCCGCTTCGAGCGCTCGATCGTGTCGCGCGTGTCGATCTCGTAAGCGAAGAGCCCGCCGACGCCGGTCACCGCCGTGTGACGCTCGGCCACGTTCTGGCCGAGGAGCCCCGAGAGACTGTGCACCGGGTTGGTGGAGGCGAGCAGGGTCCGGCGCCCCTGCCTGGCGAGCCAGAGCGCGGTCGTGCCGGCCATCGCCGTCTTACCGACGCCGCCCTTGCCGCCGAAGAAGAGGTACTTGAGCTCGCGATGCGCGGCGAGGTAGCCCGCCATCGACGTCCGGATCGGCACCTGGGAGGCGACGAGGTTCATCCCCGGTCCTCCTCGAAGAGCCGCCGCGCGAGGCGCTCGATCATCGGCAGGCCGGTGACGTCGCGCTCCATCTCCGGCACGTACGCGAGCACCTCGCTCCCGAACGAGCCCCGGATGTCCTCCAGGTACTTCTTCTGCATGGTGATCCGGTTGCGGAGGTAGGGCGGGATGTTCCCCTGCCCGAGGTCGGCGGGCAGGACGCGGTTCACGACATAGCCGGAGATCGGTACGTCGAACTTCGCGAAGAGCTCCGCCGCCTTCTTGGTGTCGAGGATGATCATCTCCTCCGGCACCACCACGAAGAAGAAGGCCGTCCGCTTCTTGTCGGTCAGGATCTGGGACGAGGCGTTGATGCGCTCCTTGATGTACATCAACTCGCCCAGGATCTGGTCCTCGGCGATCGTGTCCTCGCGGCGCATGGTCGCCGCGACCTGGTCGTACTGGCGCATGTCCTGCCGGAGCTTCGTGATCTTGTTGATCCACTCGTCGTAGACCTTCGCCATGCTGAGGTAGTAGAGCGCGTGGCCGAGCGGGACCAGGTCGTAGATGTAGTAGTCGTAGTCGCCCTTGACGATGATGTCCACGACCGCGTCGAAGATCGCGCTCTCCTCCATCGCGGGCTCCGCCGAGGCGGCCGCGATGTAATTGTCGATCTCCTCGGGGACCTTGTCGAAGCCGTACATGTCCAGGATCTTCTTGCGGATCTCCTCCTGGTAGTCCTTGATCCGCCGGTCGGCGTCCACCTCCTGCGCCCAGAGGTTCTCGATGATCGGCACGGGCCCCTTGCCGAAGATGTCCCGCTGGAAGATGTCGGAGAGGCTCGCCTGGGGATCGACCGAGAAGAGGAGCACGCGCTTGCCCTGCCGCGCGAGCCAGAAGGCGCTCGTCGCCGAGAGCGTCGTCTTGCCGAGCCCGCCCTTGCCGCCGAACATGATGTACCGCCGGTCCGGCTGGCTCTCGAACACGGTCCGGAGCGACACGGCTAGCCCAGGACGTCGGTGACGTCGCGCTCGCGCAGCATCCGGCGCTTCCAGCCGGCGATCTGCGGCGTGACGTAGGGCAGGAGCCGGAGCGCGTAGTAGGGCGGCAGGATCGGCACGCCGAGCAGGTCGCCCATCGTGATCAGGATGAACAGGTGCTCCATGCTCGCCCGCGTGCGGACGGCGTGCCGGGTCATCTCGTGCGAGGACATGCCGTAGACGATGTCCCGGAACACGCCCAGCACGCCCTTCTTCTTCGGCTTCGTCTCGTCGGCCATCGCTCTCTCCGTCTCAGAGTCCGTGCAGGTCGTACTCGTCCTTTTCCCAGAATTCCCGGCGCCGCGCCATGTGCCGTTTCCACGTCGCGATCTCGGGCACGACGTACGGCAGCAGCCGGAGCGAGTAGACCGGCGGCAGCACCGGCACGCCGATCAGGTCGCCGAACGTCACGACCATGAAGACCGCTTCGAGCTCGTGCCGCATCTCCACGGCGTGCCGGGCGAACTCGTACCCCGTCATGCCGTAGAAGAACTTGGAGGCCGCCGCCCTCAGACCGGTGAGGCGCTCCGCGAAGGAGCGGGTCATGCCGGCTCCGCGATCCGGCGCCCGGGAGAGCCGCGGCTCCCCCGGGCGCCACGTGAGAAGCGCGTCAGGCGCGCGCCGCCGCCGGCCTCGGCTGCGTCACCGGATGGCGGCGATAGCGCTGGAACGCGCGCCAGCCGTCGATGCCGATGAGGACCGCCGCCGCCACGAGCAGCAGCGCCACGAGCACCATCAGCCCCGAGCCGACGACGGGGATCATGCGTCCCGCCGCGAGGTTCGGGTTGTAAACGTTCGCGTAGATGTTGTACGCGGTGACCAGGAGCGACGCCAGCGTCGTGAGGTACATGAAGAGCGCCGGCAGGCCCGCGTAGAGCCAGTTCTTGCCGACGGACGCCAGCCACACGGTCACCAGCAGGAGCGACAGCGCCGCCATCATCTGGTTGGCGCCGCCGAAGAGCTGCCAGAGGTAGACCCACGTCCCGGTCATCATCAGGAGGATCGCCAGCGCGACGCAGATCAGCGACGCGACGTGCTGGTTGCGGACCGGCGGGATCACGTCGCCCAGCCACTCGCTGAGCGTGATCCGCTGGACGCGGAACAGGAGCTGCGTGACGACGAGCACGATGACGATGAAGGCCGCGAACGCGAGCGACGTCGCGTACTGGATCGGCAGGCCCCAGACGCTGATGAACCCGCCGAGCCCGGTCGCGAAGGCGCCGACCGGCGCGCCCTTGGCGCCGACGGAGACGGCCAGGAGCGCCAGCAGGCCGAGCAGGAACTCGGCGAACATCGAGCCGCCCCCGATCGGGAGCATGTCGGCCTCGTTCTGGATCTGGCGCGCCGTGCCGACCGCGCCGAAGAGCGCGTGCCATCCAGAGATGGCGCCGCACGCGATCGTCACGAAGAGCATCGGCCAGAGCGGCATGATCCCGGCCGGACCGAGCTGCACGTTGAAGCCCTTGAAGGCGGGGATGACGAACTGCGCGACCTCGGGCTTGAGGAATGGCGCCACGAGGGCGCCCGTGAGGCCGAGCACCATGGAGAGCGCGGTGATCCAGAAGCCCACGTAGATGACGGGCTGCGCCATGCGCCAGATGGGCAGCACCGAGCCCGCGTAGCAGAACGCCGAGATCGCCAGCGCCCAGAAGAGCAGGCTCGGCATGAGCTTCGCGTCGGCGCCCTTGAAGTTCGCGAGCGTGGGATCGAAGTAGGTCACGAGCGGCGCGCCGCCGGACAGGCTGTTGAGGCCGGCGTTGAACGCCTTGAAGACCTCCTCCGTGAAGCCGCCGCCGAGGATCGCGATGAGCGTCACGCCGACGGTCAGGACCGTCGCGCCGACGAGCCCGGTGCGCCAGCGGTAGAGCATCTGGCCCAGCAGGAGCCCCATCACCGTGAGGACGATGACGCCGAGCTGGGTCTTCGGCTGCGCCTCGAGCACGGTGGCCATGATGCCGACGAACGCGCCGGCCACGAGCAGGAGATAGAAGAAGATGAACACGAAGAGGATCGACCGCGTGCGCGGCGACACGAGCCGGTGCGCGATCGCCGAGAGGCTGTTGCCCTCGTTGCGGACCGAGATCACGATCCCGCTGTAGTCGCTGGCCCACCCGAGGAACGACACGCCGAGGATCAGCCAGATGATCGCCGGCAGCCAGCCCCAGAGGTTGGCGGCCACGATCGCGCCGATGATCGGCCCGGCGGCGGCGATCGACTTGAAGTGGTAGCCGAACAGGATGTTCCTGTTCGTCGGCATGAAGTCGACGCCATCCATGTAGAGCGTGGCGGGCGTGGCCCGCTTCGGATCGGCCTGGATGACGCGGCGGTCGATTCGCCGGGCGTAGAGGGTGTACGCGAGGTACACCGTCACCGCCCCGATGATGACTGCCAATAAGGTATTCATCCTGCCTCCTCCTTGGTCAGTGTGCGTTCGATGACGGCGACCGGGTCGCGGATGGCTCCTCCTTTCGACGGAGCGCCTGGGCGATCAGGGCGTCCACCCGCGAGAAATCCGAGCCGACGTATCGCTGGCCCTCGATCGCGAAGGCCGGGTAGCGCCAGAAGCGGTGGACGAGGGACTTGACGAACCCTTCGAGCGACGCGACGTCGATCAGCCGGATGCGGACCCGCTGGTCGAACTTCTCCGGCAGCGTGCCCGCCCACGTGGAGAGGTCGTGGAACTCGGCCTTGAGGTCGTCCGGCAGGGCCGACTGGGCGAGGTCCCGCTGCACCTTCTGCCGGAGCCCCATGACCTGCCAGGTCACTTCGCAGTGCTTTCAGTGGTTGTACTGGGTGGGGACGTAGGTGACGATGTCGACGCGGACGGAGCGGTCCAGGGACATCGAGGTCATCGACCACCCTCCCCCGACGAGCCGTTAACTACCGGCCATGGCTGCGAGAATACTACTATAGGCGAGCGTCCTGGACCGAACTTTCGGGGAGCCATGACGATGGGGAACGACAGGTGGCTGGAGCTGGACGACGAGGCACTCGAGCGCCTGCTGGTCGAGCGCTGGCTCACGCGCGGCGTGACGCTGGCGGTCATCCTGATCGCCGCGATCGCCGCGACCTGGCTCGGCCTCCGCGGCGTCGAGACGCTCGCGGATCACGTGACCGTCGGCGTCTTCGTGGCCCTGGCTCTCGCCGCGGGGGTCGTCGGCTTCACGATGCGCCAGGAGGATCTTCGGATCATCCGCGAGCTGCGCCGCCGGCGCGCCGCCTCGCCGATTCCTTGACGGGCGTCGGGGCTCGAAGGTAGAGTCAGACCGACCGGTCGGTCTGACGGAGGGAGCCCTGCCGTGCACTTTGCCGACAGCCGTTTAGCGCCCGTCTGGGACAGGGTCCAGGCCGGCCGGCGCCTCACCCGCGACGACGGCCTCCTCCTCTTCGAGACCGACGACCTCCTGGGCGTCGGCCGCATGGCCGACCACGTGAAGTCGCGTCGCGAGGGCGACCGCGTCTACTTCGTCATCAACCGCTATATCTCGCCTACGAACGTCTGCGTGCTCTCGTGCGCGTTCTGCGGCTTCGCGCGGAAGAAGGGTGAGGCGGGCGCGTTCGAGTACACGGCCGAGGACATCGTCGGGATGGTTCGCGACGAGGTCCGCGAGGTCCACATCGTCGGCGGCCACCACCCCGACTGGCCGTTCGAGTACTACGAGGGCGTCGTCGCGGCGCTCCACGCCGCGCGCCCCGACGTGCAGATCAAGGCCTTCACCGCGGCGGAGATCGATTACTTCTGCCGGCGCTGGAAGCTCGAGCCCCGGGAAGTGCTGACGCGCCTGCAGGCCGCGGGGCTCCAGACCATGCCGGGCGGCGGCGCCGAGATCTTCTCGGCGCGCGTGGCGAAGCTCTTGAAGTACACGGGCAAGGCCGACGCCGAGCGCTGGTGCGAGATCCACGGCCTCGCCCACTCGCTCGGGATTCGGACGAACGCGACGATGCTCTACGGCCACATCGAGACGCGCGAGGAGCGCGTGGACCACCTGCTCCGCCTGCGCGCCCAGCAGGACGCGTCGGGCGGGTTCCTGACGTTCATCGCCCTGCCCTACCAGGTCGGGACCACGCGGCTCGTGCCGCGGCCCACGCCGCCCGCGGACAACCTGCGCACGATCGCGGCGGCACGCCTGCTCCTCGACAACTTCCCGCACGTCGAGGCCTACTGGGTGCTCCTCGGCGAGGAGACGGCGTCCATCGCGCTCCACTTCGGCGCCGACGACGTCAACGGCA
>Ga0209648_10000651_pt1 | contig 26830 bp, 21 predicted proteins | sample GraSoi2013_115cm_FD_185830 | JGI IMG/M metagenome (GOLD analysis project Ga0209648, IMG submission 185830) | Grasslands soil microbial communities from the Angelo Coastal Reserve, California, USA - Sample 9_17_2013_115cm (SPAdes) (version 2) | ecosystem: Environmental > Terrestrial > Soil >... | reverse complement strand
GCCGCAAACCGCCGCGGACGTCGAGTCGCTCTACCGGCGGTTTTATGCCGGTCGCGCGATGGTACGCATCTGGGCCGCCGGCACGCTGCCGGAGCTGCAGCACGTCGCGCACACGAATTTTTGCGATATCGGATTCGCGCTGGACAAGTCTGGACGCCGCTTGGTCATCGTTTCTTGCCTCGACAATCTTGGAAAAGGCGCCGCCGGCCAGGCCGTGCAGAATTTCAACCTTATGTTGGGGATAGAGGAGCAAACCTCACTTCAATGAGAATCGTAATCAAGTTCGCCGGAGCATTGCTCGAAGACGACGCCACGGTGCGCTCTCTCGCGCGGCAGGTCGCCGCGCTCGTGCAGGAGGGCCATGAAATTCTCGTCGTGCATGGCGGCGGCCGCCTCTTTACCGCCACCCTCAAGCGCATGGCCATCGAAAGCAAGTTCATCGCTGGCTTGCGCGTCACCGACCGCGAAACGCGCGATGTGGCCGTAATGGTTTTCGCCGGCTTGTTGAATAAGAAGCTGGCCGCGGCGATCTCTGCGGAAGGGCAGTCCGCCGTCGGCATCTCCGCAGCGGACGCTCGGTGTTTCGTCGCCGAGCCGATGGTGCACAACGAGGTCGAAGGCAGCCTGGGTTTCGTAGGCTATCTCACCGGATTGAACGCGCCATTCATCGAATCTCTCTGGCAAGAAGGGCTTCTGCCCGTTGCGCCGTGTCTCGGCCTGGGTCCGGACAATGAGTTGTACAACATCAACGCGGACCACATGGCCGCTGCCTGTGCGGAATATCTCGGCGCTGATCAGTTGATCTATCTCACGGATGTCGCCGGGGTCCTCGATGGGGAGAAAGTTCTCTCGGTCGTCACCTGCGAGCAGGTCGAGCGCTTGGTCCAATGCCGCGTCGTTTCCGGCGGCATGGTTCTCAAGCTCGAAGCCGCCAAGCGTGCCATCGAAGGCGGCGTTCGCGAAGTCCGCATCGTCGGCGGCACCTCGCCCGGCGCCTTGTTGCTGGCTTCGCACGCTGCGGAAGCATCCGCCAATGACGCAATGGCGTTGATCCCTGGAACACGCGTCCTCCGGGAACCTTTGTCCGCCGCAAAAGCGGCCCTTTCGGCGGCATGATGAGCACTCCGTCCAGAAAGAACTCTATATCGCGTTCCGTGCGCAAGCCCAAACAGGGCCCTGCGAAAACGGCCAAATCAGACACGCGCCTGCTTGATGCCGAGCAGTTCCTTCTGCCCACCTACAAGCGTCAGCCCGTGGTCATGACTCACGGCCGAGGCGCATACGTTTTCGATTCCACTGGAAAAAAATACCTTGATTTTCTTGGCGGCATCGCCGTCAACGCGCTCGGCCACGCGCATCCGCGAGTCGTAAAGGTAATCCGCCGCGAAGCCGCGCGCGCCATTCACCTCTCGAATCTCTTTCACAATGCCTACCAAGGCCCGCTCGCGCGCAAACTCGCCGGATGGTCCGGGCTTGACCGCGTTTTCTTCGCCAACAGCGGCACGGAAGCGATCGATGGCGCACTCAAGCTCGCGCGGCTCTTTGGACGCCAGCCGGACGAGGCCCCTGGAACGACCGCGAAGAAGCATCGCTTTTTGGCCCTGGAGAATTCTTTTCATGGCCGCACTTTCGGCGCCATCACCGTTACCTCCACGGAAAAGTATCGGTTGCCCTTCGCGCCACTCGTTCCCGGCGCGGAGTTCGTGCGTTTCAACGACGTTGCTGATCTCGAGGCGAAATTCGACGACACCGTCTGCGGCATCCTTCTGGAACCAATTCAGGGCGAAGGCGGGATCTATCCCCTCAGCGAAGTTTTCTGGAATCGCGCTCGCTCGCTTGCCACGCAGCATAGCGCTCTCCTGATCGCCGACGAAATTCAGTGCGGACTTGGCCGCACCGGCCGCTTCTTCGGCTATCAGAAGTTTTCTTCGAAGCCGGACATTGCGCTGATTGCCAAGCCTCTTGCGGCCGGACTTCCGCTCGGCGCCATTCTCACCACGGAGGAGGTTGCCTCTCGCATCTCTCCCGGTATGCATGGCACCACGTTTGGCGGTGGCCCGCTGGCTTGTGCCGTTGCCCTCGAGTTCCTCAAGATCGTCGAGGACGAAAAGCTCCTCGAAAATATCCGGATGCGCGGCGCGGAGCTGCGCGACGGCCTGATGAAGCTTGCCGCGAAATTCAGTTTCATCCGTGAAATCCGCGGCGAAGGCCTGATGATTGGTGTCGAACTCTCCATCGATGGCGCGCCTTTCGTCAGCGAGGCCATGCGGCGGGGTTTGCTCATCAATTGCACCCACGATTTTACGTTGCGCTTCCTGCCGCCCTTCATCATCACTCGTGCGCAGGTGCGCGAATTTCTCCGGCTCTTTGAAATCGTTCTTGCAACAACCCCGCGGCAGATCCCCGCTTCGGATTCCGCCAAGTCCGGGGATCCGCAGCGCGTCGCCCATGCGACAGCAAGGTGAGATGAAAAATGACAGCCATAACACTCGTTGCGCCCATTTCCTTGTCGAATGATCTCCTCACCGGGGCGGAGTGGAGCCCGGCGCACACGCGCGAATTGCTCCAGCTCTCGGCGGACATCAAGGCCCGCCCGGGCCGTTACACCTCCACGCTCCACGGCAAATTCATCGCGCTGATTTTTGAGAAGCCCTCTCTCCGCACACGCGTCACCTTCGACGTCGGCATCCAGAGCATGGGCGGCTCCGTCGTTTTCCTGGACCACACGCAAGCATCCGCCTCTCTCGGCGCGCGCGAGTCCATCGCCGATGTCGCTCGCAACCTCGAGCGCTGGGTGCAGGGCATCGTCGCGCGCGTTTACCATCAGCGTGTCCTCGAGGAAATGGCGGCGAACACCAGCATCCCCGTGATCAACGCGCTTTCCGACAAGTTTCATCCCTGCCAGGCGCTTGCCGATTTCTTTACCCTGGAAGAGAAGTTCGGCGCACTGCGCGGCTTCAAGCTCGCCTACGTCGGCGACGGCAACAACGTTTGCCATTCTCTGATTTACCTCGCCGCGCGGCTTGGCGTTCACTTGCGCGTCGCCACGCCGGCGGAATACGCGCCCCTGCCTGAAGTTGTCGCCGATGGCAAGCGCGTGGCTCGCGAAACCAAGGCCAAAATCGAATTGATGACCGACCCGCGCGAAGCGGTGAGCGGCGCGCAAGCCGTTTACACCGATGCCTGGACCAGCATGGGCTTCGAAGCCGAGGAGAAAGTGCGGCTCGCCGCGTTCCAGCCTTATCAGGTGAATCCAGAGCTCATGTCACTTGCTGCGCCGGACGCCGTCTTCATGCACTGTCTTCCGGCGCACCGCGGCCTGGAAGTCACGCCGGAAATCCTCGACGGCCCGCAGTCGGTCGTCCTCGATCAATCCGAAAACCGCATGTACGTGCAGAAGGCCATCCTGCATACTCTATTCTGATCCCGCGATGCCGGTTGTCGCTTCGCGTGGAATTATCGTTGTCGCATCTCACGGAATTTTCTTTGTAGGGGCGCAGCACCGCTGCGCCCTAGCTTGGCAACACTTAAACGCAAGAGAGGAATCGTGAATCACCAATTGAACAAACCGAAGAAAGTCGTACTCGCCTATTCAGGCGGCCTGGATACCTCCATCATCATTCCTTGGCTCAAGGAAAACTACGGTTGCGAAGTTATTGCCGTGATCGGTGACGTCGGTCAGCAGGAAGACCTGGAAGCCGCGCGCAAGAAAGCGCTTGCCACCGGCGCTTCTTCCGCGCACGTCGAAGATTTGCGCGAGGAATTTGTGCGCGATTACATTTGGCCGACTCTCCGCGCCGGCGCCGTCTACGAACACACCTATCTCCTCGGCACTTCCATGGCGCGACCCGTTATCGCCAAGCGTCAGGCGGAAATTGCGCTGAAGCTCGGCGCCGACGGCCTGTCTCACGGCTGCACCGGCAAGGGCAACGATCAGGTGCGATTCGAATTGGGGTACAAAGCCATCGCGCCCAACGTGCAAATCATCGCGCCCTGGCGCGAGTGGGACATCGATTCGCGCGAAGATGCCATTGCCTACGCGCAGAAGCACAACGTGCCCGTCGAGCAGAGCAAGAAGAACATCTACAGCCGCGATCGCAACATCTGGCACCTCAGCCACGAAGGCGGCGAGCTCGAAGATCCCGCCAACGCGCCGAACGAAGCGATGTGGCAGTGGGTCGTCTCTCCGGAAAATGCTCCTGACAAAGCCGAGGAAGTCGAAATCGGATTCGCATCGGGCACACCCGTTTCCGTCAACGGCTCGAAACTCGGCCCCGTCGATCTGCTCAACACGCTCAACGAAATCGCCGCAAAACACGGCATCGGCCGCACCGACCTCGTCGAAAATCGCCTCGTCGGAATGAAATCGCGCGGCGCCTACGAAACACCCGGCGGCACTCTGCTGATCAAGGCGCATCAGGAGCTGGAGCGCCTTACCGTGGACCGCGAGACCGCCCACTTCCAGCAAGCGCTGGCAAATCGCTACGCCGAACTTGTCTATAACGGCGTGTGGTTTTCCACGCTCCGCGAATCGCTCGACGGCTTCTTCAAAGTCGCCCAGCAATTCGTTACCGGCTCCGTCGGCCTCAAATTGTGGAAAGGCACGCTCAACGTCACGAAACGCGTTTCGCCTTTCTCGCTTTATAGCGCGGACCTCGCCAGCTTCACCATGGGCCGCTACAACCCCAAGGACGCCGAAGGTTTCATCAATTTGTTTGCGTTGCCCGTAACCGTGCGCCCGAGAGCAAAGGCCGAAGCCAGCAAACAGTAATTCTTGCCTGTAGGGGCGCAGCATGCTGCGCCCCTGCAAAGAAAATGTTGCCCGTGGAGAATTTTCCGGCTGTGGCCGGGAAGGAAACGATGACCGAACGCAAAGACGACCGGCTGTGGGGAGGACGCTTCGAGCGCGCACCGAACGAACAGTTCGACGCGTTCCAGCGCTCGTTTGCATTCGATCGCCGACTCTTGCCTTACGAGATCGCCGTAGATCGCGCGTGGGCTAAAGCCTTGGAGCCCATCGGCATTTTCTCCGCGACAGAAGTGAAGCAAACGTTCGCGGCGCTGGCCAAAATTTCCGAGCGCGCCAGGACGGATGGCGCGTGGCTCGAATCGTTTGGTGCAACCGCCGAGGACGTGCACCATTTCGTCGAAAAAGCTCTCGTAGAAGAACTGGGACCGCTCGGCTGGAAACTGCACACCGGCCGCAGCCGCAACGAGTTGGTCGCAACCGATTTTCGTTTGTTTGTGATCGATGCAGCCGCCCAAGTTCAGCGTGGCATTGAAGCCTTGCTCAACGCCTTTTTGCGGCAGGCGAAAGCGAACCTAAGCGTGCCCATGGCGGGCATGACGCACATGCAGCACGCACAGCCGATTCTGCTTTCGCATTTCCTCCTCGCGCACGCCGAGGCATTTACGCGCGACATTGCGCGTCTGCAACACGCCAAGGAGAGCGCGGACGCGTGCCCAATGGGTTCCGGTGCTCTCGCCGGAAATTCTTTCGCGATCGACCGCAACGCCATCGCGCGCGAACTGGGCTTCTCCAAAATCACCGCGAACAGTCTTGACGCGGTCAGCGACCGCGACTTTGCGCTCGATTATCTTTTCGCGCTCACCGGTATCGCGACGCATCTTTCGCGCCTCGCCGAAGATTTTGTCCTCTTCGCGTCGCAAGAATTTTCTTACGTCATCCTTCCCGACGAATTCTCCACCGGCAGCAGCCTCATGCCGCAGAAAAAAAATCCCGATTGCTGGGAATTGATCCGCGGCAAAACCGGCCGCATTACTGGTGCCCTTCTTGGCTTGCTTACAACACTGAAAGGTCTGCCAACCAGCTACCAGCGCGACCTCCAGGAAGACAAGGAAGCGCTCTTCGCTGCGCACGATCAAGTCGCCGACATGCTCGCGGTTGCGGCAGGCGCCGTCGCTTCCACGAAATTCAACGCTGAACGATTGAAATCCGCGGCGTCCAATCCTGCACTGCTCGCCACCGAAGCCGCGGATTATCTCGTACACAAAGGCGTTCCCTTTCGCCAGGCGCATGACATTGTGGGCAAAGTGCTGCGCGAAGCCGAGAAACAAAATATTTCGTGGACGGCGCTGCCTCTCGAAACTCTGAAAAAACTCTCGCCCGCGTTTGAGGCCGATTTCGCGAAAAGCCTTAGCGTTGACGCGGCACTCGCTTCGAAAAAAGTTCCCGGCGGCACCGCGCCCGAATGCGTCCGTGCCGCGATCGCCGATTTGGAAGCGCGTCTCAACAAAAAAGCCACCAAAACAGGAGCCAAGCCATGAATGCAAGCCAAGCAATGAAACAGCAATCATCCCTTGCCGCGGTTGCGGAGGATCGGAGGTCCCTTCCGGGAGCGGCGCGCTAGTCACACGGACGTTCCGTTGATAAAGCACGCACTTTCGGAAGCCTCTTTGCCGCGCGGGTTTCGCTTCGCCGCGACCGCCTGCGGCTTGAAGAAAACCGGCGCGCTCGATCTCGCGATTCTTTCGAGCGACGTGCCGGCCTCGGCCGCCGCCGTCTTTACACAGAACCTCGTTGTCGCGGCACCCGTTCTCATTTCCAAGGAGCACCTTCGCGCGTCGAAGGGCCGCATGCGCGCCGCCGTCGTGAATGCCGGCAACGCCAATTGCGCCACTGGCACGGCAGGCCATGCCGCCGCCGAGCGTACCGTTGCAGAAGCCGCGAAGCGACTCGGCTGTACGCCGCAGGAATTGTTCGTTTGCTCCACGGGAGTCATTGGCGTTCCGCTGCCACTCGAAAAAATTCTGCGCGCGCTGCCAGTTATTGCGCGCCATCGTCGTCCGTCCGCGCGGTCGTTCGCGGAATTGTCGCTGGCGATCTGCACCACGGACACGCGGCCAAAAACCGCGGCCGCTTCGTTCCATATGGCAGGCAAGAGAATTCATTTCGTGGGCTGCGCGAAAGGCGCGGGAATGATTCATCCCAACATGGCGACGATGCTGGCGTTTGTCGCCACGGATGCGGCGATTGCTCCTTCGCTTTTGCAAAAGACGCTTCATGACGTCACCGTGCGCACGTTCAATGCGATCAGCGTGGATGGCGATACTTCGACGAACGATACGTTGCTGGTGCTCGCCAACGGTGAAGCGGGCGCGCCCGCGATCAAAGCAGGCACCGCGGCGCACCGCGCGTTTACTGCTGCGCTCGAAGAAGTTTGCCGCTCGCTCGCGCTGCAAATCGTCGCAGACGGCGAAGGCGCGCAGCGCGTGATCGAAATCGAAGTGCGTGGCGCGAAGACCGAAGCGGCTGCGAAGCGCATCGCGGAAACGATCGCGACTTCTCCGCTGGTGAAAACCGCGTTCGCCGGAGGCGACCCGAACTGGGGCCGCATTTTCGCCGCCGCCGGGCGTTCGGGCGTCTTCTTCGACACGTCGCGCGTGGATATCAAGATGGCGGGCATTCCGGTTCTGCGACGCGGCCAGCCGCTCGATTTTAACGAGCGCGCCGCCAGCAACAAACTTCTTGCCGAACACGTTCCGCTGGTCGTGGACCTGCACGCCGGCAAAGCCATGGCCCGCTACTGGACCTGCGACTTCACGGCGGAGTACGTGCGCATCAACGCTTCCTATCGCACCTAACCGGTGCTTGCCTCTTGCCGGACTTAGGCGGAGGTTCACAATCCCGACCGGATCAGGATCTTCGATCGACAGTTGAAAGTTGAAGTTTTTTGTGAGGCGAGCAGGTGACACCCGGCAGTTTTCGCAAGAGCGGATTCTAAAGGGGTTACGGGCGTCACAGTTTGTAAGTGTGGGAAATAAAGGAGTTGTTGTGAAGTATTTTTCGTCACGGTGACGATTGTGACGAAGGCCGGTAGCGAGGAAGGAAACTGAATGCACGGAATGCACCCCCTCCCCCCGGTTTTTTGTAAGTGTTGCAGCTAAAGGAGTTAGGGGAACGAGCTGTTGGCGAGAAACTAACGGCGCGAGATGCGGAGAGTTTGTCGGAGTTAGAAGGACTACCTGGCGGGCGAGCATGATTCGTTGGGCACTCTCCTTCGCCAAGGCTTCGGCGAGCAGGCGGGAGAATCGTGCCCAAATACAAAACCATTATAGCATATCAATACTATTTGTCAATGATTATCTATAAATGGCTTGTTTGCTGTAGGATAGCGAAATGAGTTGGAGACGGGGTGAGGCAAAGTCAACACGCGCACCGTCGAAAATCGCAAGGGAAGTGGTATTCAGACCTGCTTTGCTCATTAGGGGTGTTCCACCTGCCGAAGTCAAAGGTCAGGTGCAGGAGCACGGCGTAGTCGAACGGGGGCTCCATCGATTTGATCTTGCGGAAAGACGAACATCTTGTTTTGAGTTGTACTTTCCTCGGCAGAGCGTACAAAAGCGGTCTCCTGGAGCCTTGAGGTAAGCTTTCCCTGGTCTGTTTCGGCTTCTCCCGTCGCTGCGTACCCAAATTGCTCGAAGACTCTTTGACGTGTCGACGGCGAATCGTTCGTATGCAGACGAGTTCGCATCTGAGCCGTGGTGGGGAGCGGTCACTATCATTCCATCACTCCAAGGAATCTTTTGGCTAAACGATAAGTCTGAGTCAGCAGTGAATAAGACATGGGCTCTATGCTCATTTGAGGGCGTTTGAAAAACCAAACTTTCCCTGTTCACTGTGGTGAGAGCCAAATACTGCAGGGCGGACCAGGGTTTCTTCGGAACATGGGAGCGAACCACGCGAATGGGGTTAAACAGCTTTGCCGTGCTCGTGAGCGTCTTTCCAAAAACCGCAGTCTCCCAAAGCCCGGACGGGCTCAGCGCGGTTGAAATCAAATACTCCTTTCTGTCATGCAGGTTTCTCGTTTTGCTGGAAAGTCCGGTGTCCGTTTTAATTCGTTTGGGCGATGTCTCGGGCGTACCTGCAGTGCCTGTTCCGGGAGCGCCAATTATTTGGCCCCCTACGCCCACGAGGAAAACCCTGCCGACCATCAAGAATAGAAAACTGAGTAAGCCACGGATAAGTGGGATGCGCATGATTACAAACGAGGTAATCCAGCCCAGGACGAGGCATGTAGGGACAATCCAAAGAAGATGAAATTTATTCCAGGAGAAGATGATGAAAAACACGGGTGCCAGGAGTAGAAATGTAGTTTGGGCCAAGGTGGCCATATGAATTGGTTGATTGTTCTTGGCGTTACGCCGGACATCAGATAGCCAGCCAATGAAGAGTAACAAGCTGAGAACCCAAATGCCCCATTGTAGAGTCGCCAGCAGCATATAACTCCGAGCGATCCAAGGCAGGTTTCTTGATGGGGCCGATTGTAAACTAGAAGAAACTGAAACGGTACTACCTACAAGGAGCGTCTACCCCACTCACCAGTAGCACAGACTAAAGTCTGTGCTACTGGTGCTCCCATTTCCAGTTGGCGAATTGTTCGCGGAGGGCTAGTTTTTTGAATTTGCCGACGGAGGTGCGGGGGATGGCGTCGAGGAAAACGAAGGCGTCGGGGAGCTGCCACTTGGCGAAGGATTTTGCGAGAAACGCGCGCAACTCTTCCCCTGTGGCGCGCGCGCCATCTTTCAGGACGACGGCGGCGAGCGGGCGCTCCTGCCATTTCGGGTGGGGAATGCCGACCACGCAGGCTTCCTTCACAGCGGGGTGACCCATCAATGTGTTTTCGAGATCGACGGAACTGATCCATTCGCCGCCGGACTTCACCAGATCTTTCGCGCGGTCGACGATCTTGACGTAACCGTCGTCGTCCATGGTGGCGACGTCGCCAGTGCGGAACCAGCCGTCGGCGGTCCAGCGATGGGCCTGATCGGGCGATTCATGGTAGCTGGCAGCGATCCACGGGCCGCGAATCTCGATCTCGCCAGCGGTGACACCATCCCAGGGAGCTTCACCTTCGGGCCGCATCAAGCGAATCTCCACAAACGGCGCCGGCCAGCCCTGCTTGGAGCGGACTTCGTATTTTTTGTCGTCGGGCCAGTCGCACATGTGCGGACGGAGTCCGCCGGAAGTGCCGATGGGAGTCGTTTCGGTCATGCCCCAGAGATGCTTGATCTGCAAGTTGAACCGATCCAGGCGGCGGATGAGCTCGAGAGGCGGCGCGGTGCCTCCGCAGACGACGCGGACGGGCGCGTCGAATTTCCAGCGGCCAGGGTTTTTCTCCAATGCTTCGAGGACGGCGATCCAGACGGTAGGGACACCGCACGCGATGGTTACGCGCTCGCTGGCCATCAGGCCAAGAACACTTTCCGGATCGACATTCGGGCCGGGGAGAACCAAGCGTGCGCCGAGCATAGTGCATGCGAAAGGCAGGCCCCAGGCGTTGGCGTGAAACATAGGGGCGACGGGCAGGACGGTGTCGAATTGGCTCATGCCAAAGACTTCGCCGAGGCCGCAAGCGAAGGAGTGCAGCACCAGCGCGCGGTGGGAATAGATGACGCCTTTTGAGAAGCCGGTTGTGCCCGAAGTGAAGCACATGGCTGCGCCGTCGTTTTCGTCGATCTGCGGGTATCGAAAATCATCGCCGGCTTCAGCGAGCAGCTCCTCGTAGTTCAGAAATCCTTGGTGTACGTTGGTGCATCCGTACGGCACTACAATCAGGCGTTCGAAGGGCACGTCCTTCCGGAATTTTTCGTAGAGCGGCAGGAGCACATCGTCAATCAGCAAGAAGCGGTCGCCGGCATGCTTGGCGATGCCGGCAATTTCATGGGGATGGAGCCGGAGGTTCAAAGTATGGAGTATGCCGCCGGCGCACGGCACGCCGAAGAATGCTTCCAAGTGCCCCGAGTGGTTCCACATCATAGAGGCCACGCGATCACCCGGCTGCAATCCGAGTTTCGTCAATGCCGCCGCGAGCCGGCGCGCGCGCCGATAGAAATCGCCGTAACAGGTGCGCGCGATGGACTTGTCCGGCTTGCGGGAGACGATCTCGACGCGCGGATAAATCTTCCCGGCGCGCTCCAGGATGGCGGGCAGCGTCAGCGGAAAATCCATCATCGTGCCGCGCATAGGGCCTCTCGGGCGAAGAACAAAATCGGGCGCATCGTATCACTATCGCAGCAAAGGGGAAAGGCGCGGCATCGGCGCTCCGGGCAAAGCCCCAGCCGCTGCGGGACAATTTCAGTTGCAAAAGCGGTTAATTTCCGAGACGATGCAGCAGACCGCTGAAGCAACGGTCTCGCGCCTGCGGTGGCCCTACTTTCCGGACTGCCCGTATACGATAGCTGTTTCTTCAGCGCGCTCCGCGACTCGCATTTCAGGTTCCGGGCAGAAGGAGCAAGAGGTGAAGAAGCTCTATATCGGTAATCTTCCGTTTTCCGCGACGGAAGAGCAGCTTAACGAGTGGTTTTCGCAGGTCGGTGTAACACCCTCGGGCGTCAATCTGATTCGCGATCGCTTTACGGGACAGTCGCGCGGGTTCGCCTTCGTTGAAGTGACCAATGACGAAGATGCGGATCGCGCGGTGAACTCCCTGAACGGTCAGAATTTTGGCGGGCGAAACCTGGTGGTGAATGAAGCACGTCCCCAGGCAGAACGCGGCGGCGGCGGTGGTGGCGGGCGCGGCGGGTACGGCGGCGGACGCGGCGGCCATGGCGGTGGCGGCGGTGGGCGTGGCGGCCATGGCGGCGGTGGCGGGCGCGGCGGAGATCGCGGCGACCGTGGCAATCGCTGGTAAGCGAGTACTTCGAGTCTGAAAGCGCGGCGCCCCGGCTGCAGTTGGGGCGCTTCAGTCCCTCTCAGAGAATCCTCAGCGGTACCTCTGCGCCAAGCATCCATCGTTGTGGCTCTTACCTTCGCCGGTTCAACGCGTCCAATCCGATGGGAGGGTAGCCGGCGAACAAGACGTCGTGGACAGGACTCCGCGCCGGCCAATATAGGGGAATGCAGGTCGTAGTATTCGGCGGCGTGTAACGGCGTTTGTGGTTCGTCAGCAGGAATACAAGTGAAGTGAGTGCGTGCTCGTGATAAAGACACCTCCCGCTGCGGCTTCCCCAGCCCGTCTCGCGAAACAATTCGTCCCGTAACGTGTTTGAAACAACAGGCAAGGAAAATGAGCTGCCGGCCGGTTTATGAAGTATATGAATAGGCCGGAGAGCGTTGGAGCTGTTGCATTGAGAAAAGGCTGTGGCCGACAAGAGCCTGTGAACCTTATGGGCCGCGCTTGCATCCAAGAGATTGAAGGAACGTATTAGCGAATGGGTTGACCGTTTAGCGGTCAAGCATGAAATGACGACCTGGCACAAACGCGATTGGGAACAATTTTACGAGCTGGCGCGGCGGCCCTGGCGGCGTCATCGCCCGCCGCGGCCGGTTTACCCGACGGGCTTGAATCGCGTGCTGCCCGCGCAGGGTTTCAGCTTGTCGGAACTCGACGATGCGGGCGTGGATCTCGACCTTGCCGAGAGTCTCGGTCTGCCTGTGGACGCCGGGCGCATCGGAGCTTACGGCCCCAACGTTACTGTTCTGCGCGATTTCATCCGCTCTTCGCGGCATCCGCTGTAAATCTCCTCAAGATATAAATCGAAATTCACTGCAGGTGTGTGTTTGTGTGGAACGCAGGAACCGCGTAAAATAGGCGTTTCGCGCTTACTCCATGGCTACACCATTTAATATCATCTCTAATTCGCCGGCGCCGCTGGTGCCGCCGCCGGGGGCGCATCCGCGGCCGGATTGGCTGCGCGTCAAATTTTTCGGAGGGGAGCGCTACCAGGACCTGAAGCGCATCATGCGCACGCTCGACCTGCACACGGTCTGCGAGAGCGCGCGCTGCCCCAACATGGGCGAGTGCTGGGAACATGGCACCGCGACCTTCATGATTCTGGGGGACATCTGCACACGCGCTTGCGGGTTCTGCGCCGTGCCTTCGGGAAAGCCTGTTGGCCCGCCGGATGAGGATGAGCCGTTTCGCGTGGCAGAGGCCGTGGCGAAGATGGGATTGCGTTACGCGGTTGTGACTTCCGTGAACCGCGACGACCAGCCCGACGGCGGCGCGCGCATCTTCGCGCGCACCATTGAAGAGATTCGCCGCCGGGTCCCCGGCTGCAAAGTCGAAGTGCTCATTCCCGATTTTCGCGGCGACTGGAACGCGTTAGGCGTCGTTCTTGCCGTGCGCCCGGATATTCTCAACCACAACACGGAAACCGTGCCGCGTCTTTATCGCCAGGTCCGCAAAGGCGCGGTGTATGAGCGCTCGCTTGAACTGCTGCGGCGTTCGAAAGAAGCGCACCCGGAAGTTCCGACCAAGACTGGTTTGATGCTCGGACTCGGAGAAGAAAAAGACGAAGTCCTCGCGACCATGCAGGACCTCGCCGCGCAGGGCACGAACATCCTGACGCTCGGACAGTATCTGCAGCCCACTCGCGATCATCTACCCATTGTTCGCTACGTGCACCCCGACGAGTTCGCCGAATACAAAATGCTCGGCGAAGCTATGGGCTTCAAGCACGTGGAAGCCGGTCCGCTGGTGCGGTCCTCTTACCACGCCTTTGACCAAGCGGAATCAGCAGTAAAGTAACGCCAGCAATATCGTACGTGCCTCGCCGTTCTCTCGCCCGTGTGCAATGCAATACAAGGGTATGTTCGCGTGTTTATGAATTACTTCAGTGCGGCAGGGACCGCATTGGGTAAAAACCGAGAGCGTCGATGGCAAAAACTACTGCTTCATGCGCGGCCCGAGCACCACAAGCCCTATGCCGGCTACCAGGAGAGTGATCGAAACCGCTGCCGGAATTTGCGCCGTTTTCTCTTCGTCCACGGTTGCTTTGATGGGGCCGAGTTTCACCACTTCTTCTTGTTGATGATAGCCGAAATTCGGGTGGACGAGTCCAATTACGCCCAGAACCAGGAGGATGACTCCGAGAACGATGACGAAACGCTTCATGGGTCAGAACCTTTCCTAGTCGATGCGGCCTGCGCGAGAAATGGCAGCACACCAACCCCTGCGCTGGTTCGGCGCGGAGGTGTCCTGTTTGACTTACAAAGTCTTACGAACGGCTGGCTGCTGCTGCGGCTTTCTTAGCGGCCTTGGCTGCGGTGGAGGCCTTGCGGCGGCGCTTGGTCTTCGGCGGAGTCGCGGGCGCTTCACCGATCAATTCGGCCGTCATGATGCTCGTCACGAAAAGCTTCGGACCATGATCGTCAAAATCCACGGCGGTGCGTTCCTGGTCGGAAGCGGTCACGATACCCAGGCCGTACATTTCATGCTTGATGGTCTGACCTTCCTGCATCACTTGCACAACGTCCTCCTTGACGGCTCTCGCTGATAATCTCGATTCGAATCTCTTGGAGGAGAAGCCCCCGAACCCGTCGGGGGGCTCTCCTGTCAGAGACTAGAGGCTGGTAACGTTCTCAGCCTGAAGGCCCTTCGGGCCCTTTTTCACTTCAAACTCCACTGCCTGACCTTCGTTGAGCGACTTGTATCCTTCCATCGCGATCGCGGAGAAATGCACGAAAACATCTTCTCCGGTCTGGCGCTGGATGAATCCGAAGCCCTTCGAAGCATTGAACCACTTCACTGTTCCTTGTTCCTTCACTTGCCAGCCTCACATGCGCAACTCCGACCGGGCCGGAGTTAACGGCATTGGAATTGCGTTGCGTCTCTCGGTCCGTTTCTTGGTGACCGCAAAGGATATCCTTAGCAGGCCTCGAACGAGTCAAAAGGCAGTACAAGAGCAACAAACGCTATGTAAAGAATACCACAAAAGGGACTCTCTGTCCACGGTCCCGAGCCAGGGACGGAAGTCCAATCCAACCATCTAAGTGATTGCAAATAATGTGGTTATCTGGAGTTTGATTTCCGGAACGACTTGCAGCCGCGGCAGGAACCGCTTATTCCAGGGATTCAGGTTGAAGGCTCAAATCTCCCTCACCCGAGGCCTTTTTTTCCCAATACTTGCCAACCCAAGCCTCCCAGCTCTTCCCGGCAGCGGTGTCCCTGCCGGTGAAAGCAAGTGCCGCTATATTGGCGTAAGCAATTTTTAATTTTTGGTTGGAATCTTTGGGAAGAACCCGCACAAAACTGGTTGTAAGAGAGGCGCCGGTCATCCGATCGAACAAGTAACCTTCGATTTTTGAATTATCTTTGAGAGTGAGGGTCACATCACCGCGATAATCGAAGGCTTTCTCCAGAGCGATGCGCAACTCTTCTTCCGTCGCCAGCTTGGGCACCCACCCTTGCACGCTTTCATGAATGGTGCCGGGGGCGACTTCCAGCGTGTCGGGGTTGAGCGGAGATCCTTCCGTGTGGCTCGGCCGGTCCGCATGACGCGGACCCGTCACGCGCGCGTCTCCTCAAGCTGGCTCTTGTCCGCTTGGATTTGAACGAGAGGGTTGTAGGAGTGTACCGGCTTGACCGTTTCATTCAGCATTGCCAGCGCATCCGAATCGTTGTATTTGGTGGACAACTCTGCCTTTACAGTCGCCCATAATCCGCGCAGGCCGCTGAACGTATGATCCACGGCCGAAGCTTCGTAGCCACTGTGCACCATGCAGTTTGCGCACTTGGGATTGCCGGACTCCGTGCCGTAGTTCTGCCACTCGGTGGTGTCGAGCAGTTCCTGGAACGTATCCACGTACCCGTCCTGCAGCAGGTAGCAGGGCTTCTGCCATCCGAAGACGTTGTACGTTGGCATGCCCCACGGCGTGCAAGCATAGGTTCGCTTGCCCATCAGAAATTCGAGGAACAGCTTCGATTGGTTGAAGTGCCAACTCGCTTTGCGATTCGACAAAATGGCCCGGAACAAGCGCCGCGTGCGAGCCCTCCCAAGGAAATGCTTCTGGTCGGGCGCTTTATCGTACGAATAGCCGGGAGAAAGCATCATGCCTTCGACGCCCAGCTCCATCATTTCGTCGAAAAACGCGCGGACACTCTTCGGATCGGCGCCGTCGAACAACGTTGTGTTCGTGGTTACGCGGAAGCCCTGTTTCACCGCTTCCCTGATGCCTTCGATAGCCAGATCGTAGCCACCCTCGCGGCAAACGGAAAAATCGTGATGCTCTTTCTGCCCATCCACGTGCACGGAGAACGTCAGATATTTGCTGGGCTTGAAAAGATGCAGCTTTTCCTTCAAGAGCAACGCGTTGGTGCAGAGATAGATGTACTTCTTCCGGGCCACCAGCCCCTCGACGATCTTGTCGATCTGCGAGTGCATCAGCGGCTCACCGCCGGGGATCGAAACCATCGGCGTGCCGCACTCGTCCACGGCCTTGAAACATTCTTCCGGGCTCAATTCCGTTTTCAAAATGTGTGCGGGATATTGAATTTTGCCGCATCCTGCGCATGCCAAATTGCAGCGGAACAGCGGCTCCAGCATCAGCACGAACGGGTAGCGCTTCTGCCCCCTCAGCTTTTGCTTGAGGACGTACGATGCAACCGTCCACATCTGTGAAATCGGTACCGGCATCTTCCCTGCTTATCTCCAAAATTGGACAGCGGCGTAAGTCACTATTGTAACCGAGAACCAGCGAATTCCGCTCGGCTGCTTTTACTCAGATGCAACGGCCTGTTCCTTCGTGGCACGGCAAGTGCATTCCGGTAAGGGATGCTTCCGTATGCAAAAACGGGCTGCCTGGCCGGCTTGGAAGGCTACGCCACCGCTTCGGGGGTAAAATCGAGCCGTATCAGAGGCAAAGAAGCCGCTGCGCTTATGCCCCGAAAGAATCTCCTCAGTCTTTTCGCTGACTTCGCCCGTTTTGGTGGCGACGTTGCTGTCATCCAAAGGCGCGGCTACCGTCGTGAAAAGCTGACGTATAAAGAGCTTTACGCCTCCGCGCGCTGCTGGCGTCATGCGCTCGCCGCGCAAGGCGTTGTCCCGGGTGATCGCGTCCTGCTCTGGGGCCCCAATTCTGCGGAGTGGGTTGCTTGCTTTTGGGGGATTCTCTTGCGAGGCGCCGTTGTCGTGCCTATGGACTCCGCGGCATCTCCCGATTTCGTCCAGCGCGCAATCAAGGATGCCGGCGCGAAGCTCATCTTGCGTGACCGTCAACAGATGGAGCTGCCTGGCGCGCCACCGTCGATGATCATCAACGGTTTCAACGATGTCGAGGACAGCCCTGCCCCTGCGGTAGATGGCGGTGTGGATCCGGGTGACGCATCCACTCGAGGCACGATTGCCGAAATCCTTTACACCTCGGGCACAACGGCCGAGCCGCGCGGGGTCGTTCTCACTCATGGCAATTTTCTGGCAAACCTTGAGCCATTGGAGCGTGGCATTGATGCGTATCGCAAATATGAGCGTTGGTTTCACCCGCTGCGCTTCGTCACGCTCGTTCCACTGAGCCACGTCTTCGGGCAATTCATGGCGCTATTCGTCCCGCCGCTCCTCGGAGCCGCGGTCGTTTTCGAACCGTCCAGCAATCCCACCGAAATCATTCGCACCATCAAGCAAGAACGCGCCACCGCGCTCATCGCTGTTCCGCGCATGCTTGATCTTCTTCATGCGGGGATCGAGCGGGAATTTGAAGGTCAGGGCAAATCTCAGTGGCTGCACGGCACCTTTGAAAACGCAAAAGGCAGGAGATTTCTCAAGCGCGCCTGGATGTTTCGCCGGCTCCATCGGCGATTTGGCTGGAACTTCTGGGCTTTCATCTCCGGCGGTGCGGCGCTTTCGAATGAGACCGAGGACTTTTTCAAGCGCGTGGGTTACGCCGTTGTGCAGGGCTACGGGATGACGGAGACCGCCTCGCTGATCAGTTTGAATCACCCGTTTCGCGCGACGGAAGGCTCTGTCGGCAAAATTCTTCCGGGCCATGAATTCAAGCTCGCCGAAGACGGCGAAATCCTTGTCCGCGGCGAAAATGTTTCCAGCGGCTACTGGGAACAAGGTGCTCTCCGCCCCGCGGAGCAGCACGGCTGGCTGCGCACCGGCGATCTCGGCGAACTCGATGCCGAAGGCAATCTGCGTTTCCGCGGCCGGAAGAAAAACGTGATCGTCACGCCCGCGGGTCTCAACGTCTACCCGGAAGACCTCGAAGTAGCCATTCGGATACAGCCCGGTGTCAGGGATTGCACAGTCATTCCGTTCGAACGCGGCGGCAACGCCGAACCTTGCGCCGTTCTTTTGATGAAAGATGCTGAGAGGCCTGCCGCCCGCGCCGCCATCGAAAGCGCCAACTCCTCGCTTGCAGAATATCAACGCGTTCGAATGTGGATCGTCTGGCCCGAGTTTGATTTTCCCCGCACACCGACCGGCAAGCCGCGCCTTTCCGTCATCGCCGCCCGCGCCGCCCAGATCCTCGAGGGACGGCAGGACGATGTCGCAGAGTGTGTAGGGGCGGACTTTAGCACGCCCTCCTCGTCACGTAGCGCGCTTGACCAACTGCTGGATCGCTTTAGCGGAACGAGAAGCGGAGGCTCGCGAGCCGACAGTCAGCTGGAGCAGGAACTGAACCTCTCCTCCCTGGACCGCGTGGAGCTACTGAGCGCCCTGGAGGAAAGGTTTCACGTGGAACTTAACGAAACCGCTTTCGCCAATGCCAAAACCGTTGCCGATGTCGAGCGTGTCCTGCAACAGCCGGCTGCTCGCCGTACCGAATACATCTATCCTCGCTGGACGCAACGCGAACTCATTCGCTGGCTGCGGCTGGCGGTCTACTACGCCCTTGTCTGGCCCGCCACACAAATCCTCGGCCACCCGCGCATTGTGGGCCGCGAGAATCTTCGCGGATTGCGCGGCCCCGTCCTTATCGTTTCGAATCACATCACCCGCCGCGCCGACATCGGCCTGGTTCTCGCCGCGCTGCCGCCGCGATACCGCCACCACCTCGCCACGGCCATGGGCGGCGAGACGGTGCAAAACATGCGCCGTCCGCCGCGGGATTGGTTCTTCGCCAGGCGCTGGGGCTATCAACTCGGCTACTGGCTCGCCATCATGCTCTTCAACGTTTTTCCCTTGCCGCAATTCTCCGGCTTCCGCGAAAGCTTCCGCTTCGCTGGCGAATCCGTCGACCGCGGCTACAACGTATTGGTCTTTCCCGAAGGCGAAGTGAACAATTCCGAAGATGGCCGCATGGCTCCTTTCCAAAGCGGCATCGGCCTCCTCGTAGAAAATCTTCGCATCCCAATTGTTCCGATGCGCCTGGACGGGGTCTGGCAGATGAAGCGCGAACACCGTCGTCTCGCCCACATCGGCGAAATCACCGTCCGAATTCGTGCCCCGGTCACGTTCCCGCCAGGAACCGCCCCAGAAGAGATCGCCCGGCAACTCGAATCGCTGGTGCGCTCTTTGTAGTGGCGCAGCATGCTGCGCCACTACGGCCAAGACCGCCTTATCGCGAAGACTTTGCAATTCTGCGCCTCCTGAGCGCATCCAAAAAAAGATGTGAGCAAATCCCGCACGCCGGCGAGCAGCCTGTTGGCTTCTGTGGCAAAATAGAAGGTTCATAGAGCTAGATTTATGGCACACCGGACAACCCTGGAAGAAGAGCGCCCCGCAAAAACGCCGAAGGCGGCCAAGAAGCCCGCGGCTGGCGACCTCGCGAAAACAGCCGTCAACGAAGAGCGCGAGCGCGTTTTCGATGCGTTCCGCCGCTGGGGCTACTTGGAAGCGACTCTCGATCCCCTTGGCTTGTTTGAGCCGCAGAAGCAGCCTGACCTTGAAGGGCTGACGGGCGAAGCCGCCGACGAAGCTCGCCGTTTCTACTGTGGTACGGTCGGCGCTGATTTCATGCACATACCGGAACCGGAGCGGCGGCGATGGATCGCGGAGCGACTCGAAGCGCCGGCCGGCCAAGTCGATCAACACAAGATCCTCGAGCGTTTGATTCGCGCTGACCTTTTCGAACAGGTACTTCAGGCGCGCTATCTCGGCACCAAGCGGTTCTCCCTGGAAGGCGTGACTGCGCTGATTCCGCTGCTTGATTCCATCCTGGACACCGCGGGGGAGCACGGCGCGGTCGAATCTGTCATGGCCATGAGTCACCGCGGCCGGCTGAACGTAATGGTTCACGCGGCATGCAAGACGCCGCATGAAGTGGTTGCCGGTTTTGAAGACGTCGATCCTCGCAGCGTCCTCGGCGCGGGCGATGTGAAATACCACGTCGGCGCAACGGGCACTTACGTCACGAGCGCCGGCAAAGAGATCGGCATCCATCTTGTTTCGAATCCAAGCCATCTCGAAGCTGTCGATCCGGTCGCCGTGGGACGAGTGCGCGCGAAGCAAACTCGCTACGGCTTGCGCGGGCCATACGTCGACCGCACGCCGGAAACTTTGCATAAAGTCGTCCCCATCGTGATGCACGGCGATGCGGCTTTCGCGGGCCAAGGCATCTGGGCGGAAACGCTGAATCTTGCGGATCTGAAGGCCTACACCGTCGGCGGCACAGTTCACATCATCGTGAACAACCTGATCGGCTTTACGACACAGCCGGCGCAAGAGCATTCTTCGCGCTTCGCTTCCGATATCGCCAAACGCCAGTCCGTGCCGATCTTCCACGTCAATGCCGAAGACCCGGACGCCGTCGTGCGCATTGGAAAACTTGCCGCGGAATATCGCGCGAAGTTCGGCAGCGATGTTGTCGTGGACATCATTGGTTACCGCCGCCATGGCCATAGCGAAGTCGACGATCCGACCATTACGCAGCCGCTCCTTTACGAGCGCATCAAGAATCATGCTCCGCTCTGGAAAATTTACGCCGAGCATACCGGCATCGACTCAACCCTGATGGTTGAGGCAGTGCGCAAGGAATACGAAGAGGAGCAAACCAAAGCCCGGGCGCTAAGAAAAATACCGCACCTGCGCAAACTGCCGGACTACTGGGCGCCCTATCAGCACGGCCGCTACAAACCTGAATATGAAGTCGATACCGGCCTCACGATTGAGAAACTTGCGGAAATCACCGACGGCCTTGTTCGCGTGCCCGAGGGATTTCACATCCACCCGAAAATCGCGAAGCTCCTCGAACAACGCGCGGAAATGGGCCACGGCAAGCGTGCCGTCGATTACGGCTTCGCTGAAACGCTGGCTTTCGGCTCCGTGCTTCTTGAGGGGAATCCCGTGCGCCTCACGGGACAGGACACCCAGCGAGGCACGTTCAACCAGCGTCACGCGGTTTTGATCGACACGCAAACCGAGCACAACCACCTCACTCTCTCGCATCTTTCCAAGCAACAGGCCTTCTGCGAGATTCACAACTCTTCGCTTTCTGAAGCAGGTTGCCTCGGTTTCGAATACGGATTCAGCCGCGACTATCCCGAAGCGCTCGTTTTGTGGGAAGCGCAGTTCGGCGATTTCGCCAACGGCGCGCAGGTCATCATCGACCAGTTCATCAGCGCGGGCGAGGACAAGTGGAACCTTCCGGCGGGGATCGTGATGCTTTTGCCGCACGGTTATGAAGGCCAGGGTCCAGAGCATTCCAGCGCACGCCTCGAACGCTTCATGCAGCTCGCCGCGGAAGACAACATGCAGATCTGCCAGCCTTCGACCGCCGCGCAGTATTTCCACATGCTGCGTCGCCAGGCGCGCCGCCTGTGGCGCAAGCCGCTCATCGTCTTCACGCCCAAGAGCATGCTGCGCCATCCCGACGCCAGCTCAAATCTCGAGGAATTTACGAAGCCGCGCTTCCTGCCGCTGGTTCCCGATGGCGAAGTGCGGGACGCCCGTCGCATCTTGATTGCCAGCGGAAAAGTCGGCCACGAGTTGCGCGCCGAGCGCCGCCGCCGTAAGGACGCCAATTCCGCCATTTTCTTTCTTGACCAGCTCTACCCGCTGCCGCGGACGGAAATTGCCGCCGCCATCGCGGAGCATCCCAACGCGCGCGAGATTGTCTGGGTTCAAGAAGAACCCGGCAACATGGGCGCGGCAGGTTATGTTTTGCCGCGGTTCGAACGCCTCGCGAAAGCCAGGGGGCTCAACTTTCGCTCGGTCAAGCGTTCCGCCAGCGCCAGCCCTGCAACCGGCTCCGCCAAGGCCCATGAATTGGAGCAAAGGACGCTCCTCGCGCTGGCCTTCACAACTTCAAGCAGCGATTAGGCTTTCTCGGCTTTAACACTACATTCACATTGATGTAAACGGAGCGTTATCAAACCGAGCCGCGCTGCTGCGACAATCAGCCGTGTCACATCAGATCCCGAGTGATCAAAAACTTCCCAATGCCTACCGCAATTCGCCGTCCTACGGTACACTGCCGCCAAGCCGGCGTGCGGTACGCTCAAACTGCATGAAACGCATCCTTATTATCGAAGACGACCGCGATATCGTCGAATTGGTCCGTTACAATCTCGCGAACGAAGGCTTTCAGGTCAGTTCTGCTCTTGACGGCAGCATCGGCCTGAGCACGTTGAAAAAAACGCCACCCGATCTCCTGCTTCTCGACCTCATGCTCCCGAAACTTTCCGGCCTGGAAATCTGCCGGGAGATTCGCCGGGATGACTCACTCAATCGTTTGCCCATCCTCATGCTCACGGCTCGCGGCGAGGAAGCCGACCGCGTCGTTGGGCTCGAGATGGGCGCCGACGATTACGTGACCAAGCCCTTCAGCCCGCGCGAATTGCTCGCGCGCGTCAAGGCGCTGCTCCGCCGTGCCGAGCCGCCCAGCGATGCGCCGCGCACCATTGAGGTCGGCAAGCTGGCGATCGATCCGGCGTCTTATCGCGTGAGCCATTCCGGGAAACCCGTACCGCTCAGCACGCTCGAATTCCGGCTGCTCTATTACCTTGCTTCGCGCCCAAACCGCGTCTTTACCCGCGATCAATTGCTCGATGCGGTCTGGGGAACGGATCGATTCGTTACGCCGCGCAGCGTGGACGTTTACGTTCGCCGCCTGCGTGAAAAAATCGAATCTGATCCTGAAAACCCCATCCATTTGAAAACCGTCCGGGGCGCGGGGTATCTGTTTGAAACCCGTGCGGCTTAATCTCTTCTGGAAACTCGGCTTTGCCTTTTTCGCGCTGCTGATCGCAGTCCTGCTTCCCGTCGATTTCTATGCCGAGCGTGCGTTGCGGCGCAATTACGACCGTGCGGGTTTCGAACAGCTCGCCGCCGTCGCGCGCATCGCGCTTGCAAATCCTCCTCAGGCTTCATCGCTCTCTCCGTCTCATCCGGAGGACTCCGTCGGCCTTCGCGGTTGGGTTGCGAAAATGGCAGCGAGCGGCGTCCGCGTCACCGTGATCGCCTCCGACGGCCAGGTGCTGGCGGACTCGCAATCCGATCCGCGAACGATGGAAAACCACGCCAGCCGCCCGGAGATTCGCGATGCTTTTGCGAAAGGCGAGGCCCAGTCCAGTCGCCACAGCGTTACGATCAACAGCAATCTCCTCTACTACGCCGTGCGCTTATCCGTTGCTGGCGGGCCACCCGCGGTTTTGCGCTTTGCCTTGCCGTTGAAGACCGTGGACCAGGAGATTTGGGATTTCCGCCGCCGGCTGTGGCTGGCATCCGTGGTCATGCTTCTCGTCACCGGCATCGCTTCGTTGCTGATTTCCCGGTCTTTCTCAAGTCGCGTGGAACGTTTGCAGATGTTTTCCCGCCGCGTGGCCGAGGGCGATTTTCGTCCGATTGAAGCGGACCGCACTGGCGATACGCTGGAAGCTCTGGCGATTTCCTTGAATCAGACGGCAGCGCGGCTCGACCGCACCATTCGAACGCTGACCGAAGAACGCAATCTTTCCTCCGCGATTCTCGGCAGCATGGTGGAAGGTGTGGCCGTCGTGAATGCTTCCGAGCGTCTGCTCTTCGCCAACCGGGGCTTCGCGGAAATCCTGGGCCTGGACGTGCCGCCGCGATCCGGGAGCGCGCTTGTGGAAGTGGTGCGGCAGACCGAATTGATCGAGGCGGTTCGCCAAGTTTTGAAAGGTGAACCCCGCGTCGAAACCGAGATCGTCACCGGCACTTTGCGCCAGCACTTTTTTGCGGTCACCGTCGCATCGGTAAGCGCCGCGGAGACTTCCGGCGCGGTCATCGTGCTGCACGACATCACCGAGTTGCGCAAGCTCGAGCGCGTCCGCCGGGATTTCGTTGCCAATGTTTCCCACGAATTCAGAACGCCGCTCACCGCTATCCAGGGTTTTGCGGAAACGCTAATCGCCGGCGCCATCGACGACCCGCAAAATCGCATCCGCTTCCTCGAGATAATTCTCGAACACTCGCGGCGTCTCGCGCGGCTCACCGACGACCTGCTCAAGCTTTCGAAAATGGATGCCGACCGTCTCGAGTTGGAGATCCGCCGCCTGAGCGTTTCCCAATTTGTCGAGAGCTGCATCGAAACCACGCAGCGCCCCGCCGCCGAAAAAGATCTGCGTATATCCGTCAACGTGCCGCAGCGCTTGCCGGACATCGCCGCGGACCGCCGCCGTCTCACCGAAGTTCTGCAAAATCTGCTCGACAATGCGATGCAATACACTCCGGCCGGCGGCCAGATCATGGTCAGCGCTTCGGCGGACGGCGCCGAAGTAACTTTCACGGTTTCTGATACCGGCATCGGCATCCCGCGGGCGGACCAGCCACGCATCTTCGAGCGCTTCTATCGCGTCGATGTGGCCCGTTCCCGCGAAGTCGGCGGCACCGGGTTGGGGCTCTCCATCGCCAAGCATCTTGTCGAAGTTCACGGCGGCCGCATCTGGGTCGAGAGCGAAGCGGGTCAAGGTTCGCAATTCCATTTCACCGTTCCCATCTTCGACCCGGAGCGCGCTATCGTTCGCCCCGCCCGCTAACCCAAAGGGTGGAGCCAAGGCGAAGGTGCATCCCACTCCCTGACTCCCGTCTGTTCCCGCATTTTCATATTCTTGTGAACAAGCTGTAACCATTCCCAGAGCAGAATTTTGCTTACGAGCGAGAGTGTGACTTCTCGCCTTCCGCTCCGAAAGGGGACCAATGGCAGCTACTGCCGGACTCACGGAAGTCGTGCTCTACGACACGCTCATGAACTATCTCGTCTCCATGGCGCGCACCGTCGAAGGCGCCATGAACCGCGCGATCGACGCCATCGTTACTCTGGAAGGCGCGCGCACGTCGGCTCTCCCGGGCGAAGTGTTTCTCCTCGAGCCGCGCATCAACGAAATGGAAATTGTCATCGACGAACACGCCATCCGCCTGCTCCGCCGAGGTTCGTTTACCGACGATGAGATGCGGCTCATCGTCGCCGCTCTAAAAATCACCAATGACCTCGAGCGCATTGGCGACATCGCCGTGAATCTCGCCGAGTGTGTGGTCTCCCTCCGCGAAATGCAGGGCGCGCAGGTTCCCGAAGAGTTGGCTCCGATGGCCTCTGCCGTGCGCTCCATGGTCAGCAAGAGTCTCGGCGCGCTCATTTTCCGCAACGTCGAGATGGCCACGCAGGTTCTCGAAAGTGACGATGTCGTCGATCAATACCGCGATCGCATTTTCGAACGGTTGCTCCAGCACATGACTCAAGAGCCCACGCTCGTGAGTCCGGGCCTTCAATTCATACTTGCCACGCGCCACCTCGAACGCATCGCGGACCACGCCACCAACATTGCCGAAGACATTATCTTCTGGGTCCGCGGCCTCGACGTCCGCCACGGCCGTGGTCTCACGGTCCGGCCCGAGCAGGCTGACCAGACCGGTCCGTCTTTTGCTGGGGTTTCGGCCATCATGGAAAATTCACATGCCCTTGATTCGGGTGTGACCCCGGCCTGCGAAGCTGAGCGAGCTTAATCTTCACCTAACGTCCTACCTCGGGGACCGGAGCACCCCTGGCTCCGGTCCCCATCTCCTCCCTCTTGAAATTCTGCGGCTCACTTCCGCCATCCCCAGATACCAATATCGCTTGACCCAAATCGTGCTCGCTTATAGCATTTCGGCACCGAAGTAGGTCCCTCCTCGCGGTGCCGAGGGGGCCCCTGGGAGATTCCGGATGCCTCGATTTTTCCTGCAATCCGCCAACGGACGAGACACAACCCCGGCACCGCTTTTTTCGGTTCGTCTTGGCCTTTGCCTGTTGTCGTTGATACACCGAGAAATCCGTAACCTCTGATACGTCAATGGTTTCCCGCTAATTCCCAGGTATTGCTACAGGATATTCACACTCAGTTCACATAGTTGTAAGACGGGGCCGTTACCTTCTCTCGCGGGGTGGTACGCATTCATTTCGGTACCAGGTCGAATTTTGCTCCAAAGAGAGAGGAAATGAAAAAACTAGCTGCACTCACGCTGTCCCTGTTCCTCATTGTCGGAACAGTTCTTGCTGATACACCGAAGGACGCCGATCCGAAATCGGCCAAGGCGGCTCCGGCGAAGCCCAAAGCGGCCAAGAAGGCTGAGAAGTCCGATGCAGCCTTCGCGGCACAGCTCGAAGAACTCCGCCAGACACTGCAGGCACAGCAGGAACAGCTTCAGATGCTGAAGGAAGAGCTTGCCAAGCGCGACCGCCAGATCGATGAAGCGCGCGAAGCGGTAGCGACGGCCAACGCTCGCGCGGCCGAAGCGAGCACCAAAGCCACCGAAGCGGTAAACACCACCGCCGAAGTGAAGTCCACCGCGGTTTCGCTCAATACCACCGTCAGCGACCTGAAAGCCAGCAACGAAGCGCTGAAGACGACCGTGGCCACCGGACAAGCTGAAGCCAAGAAAGCGACCGAGGAGGGCCCGAGCACGATCAAATACAAGGGCGTCAACCTTACTCCGGGCGGCTTCATCGAGGCAGCGACGGTGTTCCGCAGCCGCGCGACAAGCGCAGACATTGCGACGCCGTTCACAGGGATCCCGTACCCAGGCAACGCGCTCAGCAGAGTGACAGAGAACAACTTCAGCGCGCGGCAATCGCGCATCACATTGCTTGGGGACACGACAATCGGCAACGTCAAAGTGAAGGGATACTATGAAGCCGACTTCTTGGGTGTGGGCACGGCATCGAACAATCGTCAGAGCAACAGCTACGTGCTCCGCCAGCGGCAATTGT
>Ga0209648_10000650_pt1 | contig 26866 bp, 12 predicted proteins | sample GraSoi2013_115cm_FD_185830 | JGI IMG/M metagenome (GOLD analysis project Ga0209648, IMG submission 185830) | Grasslands soil microbial communities from the Angelo Coastal Reserve, California, USA - Sample 9_17_2013_115cm (SPAdes) (version 2) | ecosystem: Environmental > Terrestrial > Soil >... | reverse complement strand
CGCCGTCGCGTACGTTGCTCCCTGGCAAAGTCTGCAGAGCAATCAGCAATTTCCCACAGCGGTCGCCTTTGAGCGGGCTTTTCATGCACATTGGATCGTGGTGCTGATCATGGCGTCAGCGTTGGTAGGCGTGGTGCAGGCGTTCAACGCCAACATGATCGCATCGTCGCGCTTGCTGTTTGCGATGGGCAGGCGCAATTTGCTTGCACCCAAGATGGCTTACGTTCATCCCGTGAATCAGACTCCATCCACCGCTGTGATTGCAGTGGGCGCGGCTACTGCGGTTGCTATGCTGCTTGGCGAGGCCGGCCTGGTTCCCATTCTCGAAGTCGGCGCAGTCGCGTCTGCCATCGGTTGGATGTCAGGTTGCGTTTCTTACTACCTCATGAAGCCTGGATCGTTAGGGCGCGCCGCTGCCATCTTCGGAATACTGGTTACTTCGCTGATGGTTTTTATGAAAATTGTGCCGGTTGTCCCCGGCCATTTCACACGTTATGAATGGATAGCGCTGGCGATTTGGGCCATCATCGGTGTTATGATCCGAATCCCAGTGCACCAGCATGGTCACGCGATTGAAGGCAAAGCGGAGGTTTCGCGGCCGTAGCTTGGTCAGTTCGTGAGCGACGGTTTTCGCGGAGCGACCATACTCCCGGAAACGATTGGTTGAGTCCCGAGCGAATGGTTCCACACATTCGTCCTGAACTCTCGTGGAGAAACGCCGAACGCCTGCTTGAAACAATGACTGAAATGTGCTGAGTCGCTGAATCCCCAGGAGAACGCAATCTCGGTGATGTTCCGTTCACGCAAATGAGCGTCGGAGAGATCAGTGCGGCAGCGTTCCAGCCGCCGCTCGCGAATCCATTCCGTAACCGTACAGCCTTTCGCTGCGAAAATTCGATGTAGGTGGCGCACCGAAATGCCTGCCGCTCCGGCGATGAGTGTGGGGCTGAGCGATGGCTCCTGCAAATGCGATTCAATGAAGTGTTCTACTCGAGGCCGCAGCTGCGCGCAGTGGCCCAGCCTGGTATAGGCAGCCTCCGGTCGAGTGATGCAACCAGCCAAAATGTCCAGATACGCTTCAAGGGCGACGATCCCTTCTTCGACACTCATCCCATCCGCTTCCTCGTATAGGGAGGTTGCTAGTCGAAACAGTGTTGCTCCGAGTCCAGAGTTTCCTCGAATGCGGGGCAGCACCGGCAGAGAGCCGATTCGGAGATGATCTTGAACGAACCAGCCGGGGACGCGCAAGTACAGCCTGGCACAGGTGCCACTGCAGTCTGACGTCCAGGGGCGGCCGGCATCGACCAATGTAGTATCAGCGGGCGAGAGCAGCGCAATAGCGCCGCCCTGACAATACTGGCGCATGCCCTCAAGCTGCGTAATGATGATGCAGCCTGGATCTTCCGATTTCCCGCACACTACGGGAAACTTGGCGAACGAGACGGGAGTCGAAGCGAAACGCGTAAATGGCGACCCACCAAGCGCTCGGCGTTCGATCGAGCCCTGGAACGGAACCCGCTTCGGAAAATGAAACCGGCACTCGCCACAAACCTGTCTGGCATAGCCCAACCAGGCATCGAGCCGGACTGAGACCGGCACCAAATCCGTCGAAAAACACTGTGACATGGGCAGGGCAACGCTAGCACAGTTGTGAAAAATGATTCAAGAACAAAACGTGCACCGAAAGTCGCGTGGGCTAGAGGTGCTCACTAATCGGGCATTCGGTATGTCGCAGACGCGGCCTAAACTGCCTCGCGTTTGCTCCCGAGTCACGGGCAAAACCAGAATCTGACCCATTACCGTCAGTCCTGTTTTGTCGGGGGATTCTCGCGCAAATCCGGCATTTGCCACGGCTGAGCCCGCGGAGTGCTAAACACCTGCCGGCTAGGGCTGCGTCGGCCGATGCGGCAGCGCATTGGAGCGGTCAATCACCCACTGCGGAAACACTGGAGTATTCCTTGGCGCCTGGCCGCGTGTGATTGCCCAGTGATCTATCCAACCAGTTCCCTCTTCGCCCACATATTCGTCGGGCATGCTGTAGGCTGCGTCGCTGAGAGCATCCTGCAGCGTGACGAAGCGATAGCCTCGCTTGCGCAGCACATCCAGCAATTCTCCGATGTGATCAGCTTCCAGCCAGTTCCCGTGCAATAGCAAAATCTGCTTCGGCTCGTAGCCGATAAGGTCCTTCGAGAACTTCTCGTAATAATCGAAAACCGCTCCCGTATAAGAAAGATAGGAACTGACCAACTGCTGCTGCAGTGCCGTGTCACCGCGCCGACGAGCATCTTCGTAAACGCCAGCGTACATCCAGTCCCAAGCGTCCATCGTAACTGGCGCTATCCGATAGCCTCGGTCCACGAGAAAGGCTTCAGCTTCGCGGCGGGTTTCGAGGTCCCGGCCAGTATCGAGATACGGATGTCGCAGGTAGCGCATCTTCATATTGTGCTGCGCCAGCAGGAGGCTAGTTACCGTCTCTCCCCGGATAACGTCCTCTTCCCATTGCTTCAGAGTCACCCGATTCAGGGAGGCGTGGCTGAAGGTGTGGTTGCCGAGTTCAAATCCATAGTCCCCCCACATGCTGAGTGCCTTGATGCGGTCGTCCACCTCGCCAAACTTGTAGAGCTTCTTTTCGTTCACGAAGCCAACCGCCGGAACTTTCTGATCGCGCAACGTTCCCAATAGCTTCGCCGTCATTTCGACGATTTCGGTTCCAGTCATGGAGTTCGCACTGGCCGCGGGAAGATCGTCGATGGTGATAGCGATTTCGCGTTGCGGCGGATTCTGCGCACAGAGCGGCAAAGCGGCGGTCATCAGCAATAGCAATACCGCCAGAACCACAATCAGTCTCCTGCAAGTCCGCTTCATCGGTGTCTTCCTCCGCACAGAAAAACTATTAGTCCTTGAAACCCGCCACCTTGCCCCGCAGAACAGTTATTGAAGCTTTAGGGAGCGTGAACGTGGTTTGCAAGCCCGCCGGCACAGTAGTGGCAACCGGCGGATGGTCTGGATCGGGATGACTGCTTGGCCCGTCATTGATCCAAACATATTGCTCACTGCCGAAAGTCACGACGTTGACTGGTCCGGAAAATGATGCATCTCGTTTGTTCCTGGAATCCTCAAACACAACCCGGACCGTGTGTGGAGTGGTTTCGTCACGGTTTACCAACATCAACGACCAGTTGCCATCGGGACGGAGCACCGTATAAGAAGTCACCAGAACATTCCCCTCCGAATCTTTGATATCAGTTGACGAGGGGAACATGTGATGGATACCAGCGCGGTGCTGCACCCATTCCAGGTTAATCATGTGAGCAGCGAAATAGGGCGAGGTATAGCCCTTGATGTCGTAGTTTTCGTCGGAAACGAAATTCGACCACGAAGCCCAACCCAGGCAGGTATTCTGCACGCCTTGAGGTTGAATTGGAGAATGGTAAAAGGCTGAGCCTCCTCCCTCGAAGAACGATCCTATGCTGTCCCCCAACCACAGGGCAGTAAAAATTGTGGTCATAGGCCCGGTTAGAGCGAAGGAAAGGTGACTCTCGGTCACCATCAGCGGTACGTCTTTGGGCACGCCATCATCTCTCCACACTTGCAGGATGTGCTTGATCAGTTGCGGTTCGGTGTAGAGAGTTTTCCAGGTGATGGTGCAAGGTTCGAAAGGATAGTGCTCGAACGAAACGAAGGCCAGGTCGGAAAGTCGGCCGTGGGCCTTCAGGTAAGCCACGAATCGTCCCATCCAAGAGGTTCTCCCCTGGGAGTCAGGCCACACTCGGATGTCCTCGTTCACGCCCTCGAAAATTGGCCCGCCCAACTTCAGCTTGGGGTCAACCTTATGAATGCCCGCGGCCCACTGAAGGTAAAGCGCAGCATAGTCCTCCGGCATGGCGTGCTTGCCATCAGGCTCTTCTCCCATCTCGATATAGGCGATGGTGTAGCCACGCTTTTCAATGTAAGCAATTTGAGCGGCGGCATCTTCCGGCGTGCCGTATAGCAGGGTGACCGGGATGATCGCCGGCAGGTTGTTAGTGAGGCCACTGGTAAAGAGAAGGTCGAAGCCGGTGTGCTGGTAAGCGCCACTATCGTTTACGTCCTCGGCGGAATGCCAAGGATCAATGGACGAAACGCAATATGTAGTTTCCTTCTCCGTGGGATCTTTTGGCACCTCGACGAAAGCATCGTTGGCATCCACCGTGCCTGCAGCAATTTGCTGAATGGCATAGCCGACACAGTTGCGAACGTCGGCTGATCCGTGCTCGTCGCAGGTGTTCGAGGATTCCGTCATCAAAATGCGCAGGTAGCGTGTGGAAACTGGTGTTTCGGCGAGCTTCAGAGTGACGGTGCCGCCTTTCGCGTCTTTCCCGTCTTTTAATGCGCCCGAGGAGAAAACTTTCCATTCACCCTTGGGGCCACCATCGAAATCGAGAGCATCGGTGCCTGTCCAATATTCCACCTGGTAGGTCGCGGCATACGGACTGGCCCAGACGATGCGGACGGCGTTCACCGGCTTCTCGGCCTTGAGGTCCACGACTACCCACTGGGGATGCGTCGCGTCGCTTTCGCCGGTGAACTTGCTGGTGAGATACGGATTGCTTTTCCAATAGGTGAGGTTCGGCCCGGGCACGGGACGATCGCCGCTGGTTGCGAAGCCGCGGTGAGGCAATGCATAGGCGAGGATGTAACGGGTGGGTTCTTTGAGTTCGGTGCTACCGGTGAAGTATCCACTCCGATGCGCGGCGTCGCTCCACGTCCCATTTTCGGTCCAATGCCAGGCAGCCATGCGGAGCTCGGTATTGTTACGGTAAGTGATTGGCCCCCATCCGGCTGAGAGAGATTCCTGCAAGATATGTGGCGTAAAAACCTTGTCGATACCTGCGCGCGAAAGGACATCAATCGAACTGCCGAGAGCGCTGTCAGGATCGAATGAATTGATGGCATGACCGGGGGTCGCATCAACGCGAACCGTGGTGGGCTGGGCCGCTGCAACATCTGTCTGGGATTGGGCAGAAGCAGTTCCGCTTGGCACAACCAGAGAAAAGATAGCGATCGCGGTTGCAGTCCAGCTCAACAGTTGTAGAGTTCGAATTCTTGGTGGGCGGCGACAGAGAAGAACGGACTGCAAAGCAGCACACATGGCAGCAATGTTTGCTCTCTCCAATTGGCGCATTCGGCTTCCCTTCTCACAGGTATCTCTCGGCCGGAAAGCGACATTTTACGCCGAGGCTCGGGTTGGACTCCTAAACGCTTTTTGGATAAGCGTGTAACGTGCGGCGCCAATGATTCCTGAGTCGTCATTCACGACAATCTTAACTGGCATGTCAGCGAGAAGGACACGCATGCGGCCCTTGTCGAGAAATGAGTTCATGAAGACGGGATCCTGCATCCGGGGGACGATTTTCGCGGCAATGCTTCCACCAATGAAGATGCCTCCGGTGGCGAGGAAATTCAAGGCGCAGTTGCCGGTCTCCGATCCGTAGACGCTGACGAAAATGTTCAAGGTCTGGTCGCAGATTGCGGCCTTGTATTCAAGGGCAAGTTGGGAGATCAGGGCTGGAGGATCCGGCGCCTCGCCTACTTGCTTCTGCAACCACGCCGGTTCCTCGGCCTTTTCGGTATCGCGAAGAAAATCGTAGATATTCTTAATGCCTGGGCCGGAAAGAATTCTCTCGCAACTCACGTGGCCATACTTTCTACGCAGATACTGGGCAAGTTCAGCTTCCAGCTCGTTCTTGGGAGCAAAGTCGGCATGCCCGCCTTCGCAAGGGAATGGATGGTGCCTGAATCCGTCCCAATAGAGGCCGGCCACACCTAAGCCGGTGCGCGCAGAGATCACAACCCGGTTGCCTTCGGCGTCCTCAATTCCTTCACTCAAGGTTACGAAGTCCTTGGATTCAAGCGCGTCGATTCCGTAGGCGTAGGCTTCCAGGTCGTTGATCAGTCCAACGGAGTTGAGTCTGAGTTGAGAGGCCAGCTCACGCGAATCGATCGTCCAGGGAAGATTGGAAATTTTACTTCTTCCCGCGCGCACCGGGCCCGCCACGCCGAAGCAGGCGCTGTGAACGGGAATGCCCTCGCTCTTCACGAATATACCGATGATTTCCTGCAAGCCATCGTGCTCGTGACTTTTGTAGGTTTTCTCCACCACACACTGCAGCTTGTTCCCTTCGGTTTGAAAGGCGGCCAATCGTGTGCGGGTCGCTCCGATATCGCCTGCGAGAATCATTCGATTGTCCTCCACTCCCGCCCATCGCGTTGCAGCAGTTCGTCAGATTCTTTTGGACCCCAAGTGCCAGCGGCATAATTGGGGAACCTGCGTGGCGGAAGCGCCTTCCACACATCCAGCACAGGGTCTACTACGTTCCAGCCAGCTTCCACCATATCTGCGCGCTGGAACAATGTGGCGTCTCCGATCATGCAATCGTAGAGCAGCACCTCGTAGCCTGTGTAGGCGTCCGCACCAAAATATTTTGAATATTCAAAGCTCATGTCCACTGAGCCCACGCGCAGAATGGGGCCGGGAATTTTTGCGCCGAAGCTGAGCGAGATTCCCTCCACCGGCTGAATCTGGATTACCAGTTGATTAGAATGCTTGTGCACGGGCGTATTGCGGAAAAGCTCGAATGGGGTCCTCTTGAATTGAATGGTGATCTCAGTATGGCGTTTGGCGAGGCGCTTCCCTGTCCTTAAATAGAACGGCACCCCAACCCATCGCCAGTTGTCTACGTTGAGTTTGAGCGCGACGAAGGTTTCGGTCTTCGATTCCGGGGAGACGCCCGGCTCCACGCGATAACTGGGGACCCTTTCATCGCCGATGAGGCCATCTGCATATTGGCCGCGAACGCTGCATTGGAGGACATCTTCTGAGGCCAGCGGCTGCATGGCATGCAGGACCTTGGCTTGCTCGCTGCGCACTGCATCGGCATGGAACGAGACCGGCGATTCCATTGCGATGAGGCTGAGAAGCTGCATTACGTGGTTGGGAACCATGTCGCGCAGCGTGCCCGCAGTATCAAAATATCCTCCACGTTGTTCGACGCCTACAGTCTCGGCATTCGTTATCTGCACGTGGTCAATGTAGCGGCGGTTCCAAATAGGCTCGAAGATGGCGTTGTCGAAACGAAACACCAAAATGTTCTGCACCGTTTCTTTGCCGAGGTAATGGTCGATGCGGTAGATCTGGTTTTCCGCCAACACGCCTTTGATTTCGGCGTTCAAGGCGCGGGCAGAATCGAAATCATGGCCGAACGGCTTCTCGATAATCACTCGCCGCCAGCGGCCATTCTCCTGATTGGAAAGTCCAATCCCGCCCAACCGTTCGATGATGGAGGCAAAGAATTTGGGCGAGGTCGCAAGATAGAAGAGTACATTGCCTTCAGTATTGTGCTGCTGATCTATCTGGCTGAGGCGGGTGCCGATAGTGGAGTAGGTGGCCGGATCAGCAAAATCGCCATGCTGATAATAGAGCCGCTGCTGAAACCAATCCCAGGCCTCAGTACCACGGTCATCAGCAGGCAAGAATGACGTGACCTGGCTGCGAAACTGTTCGTCGCCGAGTTGGTCAACAGCAACTCCCAGGATGGCAAAGTTTTTTGGAAGCAGTGAGGCCTTGACCAGATTGAAAAGCGCCGGAACAAGCTTTCTCTTGGTGAGATCACCGGACGCGCCAAAAAGCACCATGGCACAGGGGCCAGCCGCTCGGCCGAAGTGTGCGGCCTGCTGCTCCTGATTGTTCCTAACCGCAGTTGCCATGCGTCGCCTTCTACGAGTTGCCGCAGTGGGATATTTTAGGCCTGTAGCTCGGAGAATATCTGAAAAATGTTTGGCCAGTTTGGCGGATGCAAAAACTGAGCCATATCGACTCTCTGAAGCTCGAGAGTCAGCGGCTCATTGCGAAGGCGTGCACGGGTGCGGCCGCTTTGACAATGGGAAAAGATTCATCGCTCTTCATCAGTCGCCAGAGAATCCGGTTGAACAGATCATCGCTCACTCGGTCGGGCGCGCTGAAATCCAGCCCCTCTGACATGCGCGCGGCAAGCCCCTGCGCCGCATTCATCTCGTTCATGTCCACCTGAGGAACAGCGGCCGTAAACGGCGAGAGGTCTAGGGTCTCGGAGAAAACATCGGAAAGGGGCCGACTGAAGTAGTCGAATTTTGACAAACGGTCCAGCCCCAGAATGTCTTCGATCGCAGCTAATACGTCGGTGGTATTGGCGAACCGGTGAATCGTTCCCGGACGATTGTAGGCGGAAATGACTAGGAACGGGGAACGGTGCGAATCTACGTGATCGGGCCCCGACTGCGAATCGTCTTCCAAAACAAAAACTACAGTATCGCGCCAAAATGGCGAGTTGGATAACGCTTCTATAATCCGGCCAAGCGCAAGATCGTTGTCGGCCATAAGCGCTTTCGGCGTGCGAAACCCGGCTTTCCCTCCGGCCGTATGATCATTTGGCAAGTGCAGAATTTCGAGCTGCGGCATTTCCTGCTTTTGAACAAATTGCTTCAGTTCCGCGATCCAAGCATCAGCGCGGACTTGATCAGCGATGGCAAGATTAAATGGCGGGTAAGATGGGTTGACGTAAGGAGCTAGCCCGCGACGCTGAAGCACGGCCCGTGCAGCCGCATCTGACCCGTAGACCATTTCGCCATAGTCGCGGAAACTGATTCCCTTTTTCTTGGCCAGATTCCACAGGAAACCATTGCCAGGCTCGTCAATCTCTTCGAGGTCGATATCAGCCCGGCGATCAGAATACGCGGATTGGACCGTCTTCTCGTCGTAATCAGTAACGTATGCGGCAGTCGACCAGATGTGTCCCTGCGAACTCACTTCGGAATTTGTAAAAAATCTGTCGAACAATCCGAAGCCGAGCGCTAAAGCATGATGGTTCGGCGATATTGCCTGCCCGAAGAAAACCAGGCTGGGATCACCATCGCCTTCCTTTAAGTCGCCCAATACCTGGTCGTAAGTACGGTTCTCCTTGATGATGTAAACGACATGTTTGAACGGCGGATAACTCTTCGTCGGCCGTGGCTCTTCCCAGCGGTTCGCCTCCGCAACACGTCGCGAATCGTCCGCCAACTCCGATGAAGTGAACTGGGCGGAACAAATCCGCAGAGTTCCGTTGAGTTGCCCCAGGTCGTATCCCATTGGCCTTGTGATTGGCTCTCCCGGAGTCGGACCATCAGGATTGGCGTGGCTCCCGTGACCCTTGCCGCTCAAGGTCAGCAGTTGACCATCCGAGTTGAGTACTGCCGTCGGGTACCAGTCCGTTGGGATGCGCCCTTCAAGTCGCGTTTTCGAAATAGCGGATGGCGAAGCTGATTTCTCTGAAACGTCGAAGACCGCGACCGCGTTGTTGTCGGCTTCAGCAACGAACAACTTCGATCCATCTGGCGACAACGCCAGCGCGTTGGGAGTGCTGCCTTCCGAAGGCCCCTGGGGTGCGGCGTCGCTTATATACTCCAACACTTTTTTCTTTTTTGTGTCGATCACAGCGATCTGATCTGTACCCGCGAGGGCAACGAACAAACTAGAGCCTGAAGCATTCGAAACCAAAGCCGAAGGATGCCGGCCTACAGTCACCTTCCCAGATCCCTTCAGCTTCCCGTTACTTCGCGACCTGAAGATGGAAATTGTGTTTGCCCCCCATGCGGAAAGGTAAACCCTTCCGTCGGATGCGACTTCAACCGCATAGGGGTAATGATCCGTACGCAGTCTTTGTACGACCTGCCGGGTCGCGAGATCGACCACGGCCAGCCGGTCACCAACATTTTCTGCGACGTACAGATAGTTTCCCCGGAGCGATGCTGCCAAGCCTGCCGGATATCGCGATCCTGTCTTGTCCGGCTTGTGCTCGCCGAGAACGATCTTGCGCTCGAATTTCGCGGCACCGTTTTCCCAGGAATAGCAGAATATCGAGTCGTCGTTGCCGCCAGATACGTAAAGTTCTTTCCCGTCGCGAGAGAATGCCACACCTAGGAATGCGGCATCTTGCTGCAGCGTCTGCACCGTCTGAAGCGACTTGAGATCGACAATCTGCAGCCCCTGTTCGCGCCAGCCGCTCAGAACCACTGCGACTCGGTCGCCTCCGGGCGCGACTGCCATTCCGAGCGGCATGTTCCCAAGTTCGATCGCGTCGCCAACTGCATCCAGGCGCACTCCGGTGGAGAGCGGCGTTGTGTAACTGATGGCCGTGCCGGCCTGACCGCGGGCGTTGCCACAAGCAACTGCTAAGAACGAAGTCAAGACGGCGGCAAGTGCCGCAACGGTGAGGATGCCATTGAGGCGGCTGGTAAACAAATGAGGAGCGAGCATCGCGTGATTATAAGTCGAAGTGTTCCCTGTGTCGCGACACCAGGATTCCCCAAACCAGCTAACCCGCAAGCTCCCTAGACGAGTGTGGTACTGTTTCTGCAAACCAATCTCTATTAGCAGGTGACAAAATGTCGGGCAAACACACGCGACGTGATTTTCTGACAATATCCGGAATGGGTGCGGCAGCCCTTGCCACAACCGGCGCCTTACCCGAGCTGGCAGCAAGCACTCAGACCCAAAGTGCTCCAGGTAATGTGTCAGTTTGGGTCACCGATGAGAATCAGCAGTTGGTTCGATCATCTTCCATCGCGTGGCACCCGGCGACAACATCCGCTGCGGCTGACACTATTGTCCTTGATCCCGAAAGATGGTTTCAGGAGATTCTGGGCTTCGGCGGAGCTTTCACCGATGCCGCCTGTTACACGTTCAACCGGTTAGATGCAGCAGCCCGCGAGAAGTTTTTTCATCTGATGTTTCACCCATCCGAGATGGGCATGAGCGTATGCCGGACGTGTATCGGATCGAGTGATTACTCAACGAAAGTGTACAGTTACGACGACGGTGAAGCCGACCCGGAGCTGAAACGGTTTTCCATCGATCACGACCGGGCCTATATCCTGCCGATCCTGCGCGAAGTGCGAAAAGCCAATCCCGATCTATTTCTGTTCTCTTCTCCGTGGAGTCCACCGGGATGGTTCAAGTCGAATGGCTCGATGCTGGGCGGAAGTATGCGTCGCCAGTACATGGCTTCATATGCCAACTACTTCGTGAAATTCCTGCAGAGCTATGAGGCAGAGGGCGTCCCGGTGCAGGCGATAACGATTCAAAACGAAGTTGATACCGACCAGGATGGGCGCATGCCGGCTTGCATCTGGCCTCAGGAGTATGAGGCTGACTTTGTCCGTTCCTACCTTGGGCCACTGTTTGAGCGCAGCGGAGTGAAAACCAAAATCTGGTTGATTGATCACAACTACAACCTGTGGGGGCGCGCCATCGCCGAACTAGACATGCCGGACGTCCACCAGTATTCGAACGCCATCGCATGGCATGGTTACGTCGGCAAGGCCGAGTGGATGCAACGTGTGCAGAGCGCCTATCCCGAAGTGCAGATGTACTGGACTGAAGGTGGCCCCGACTACACTGACCCGACCTATGCCAAAGACTGGGCGCATTGGAGCGAAACCTTCACCGACGTCCTTCGCAACGGCAGCCGCTCCATTACCGCGTGGAATCTTGCTTTAGATGAACAAGGACGGCCCAACATCGGCCCGTTCAATTGCGGCGGCGTGGTAACCATCCACTCACAAAGCAAAGAAATTTCCCATAGCGGACAGTTCTGGGCCTTCGCTCACTATTCCGGATTCATCCGGCGAGGCGCACGCCGCTTCGATTCGCAAGGTGCACCTGAAGTCCATCATGCCAGTTTCCAAAATCCGGATGGGGTGCGCGTTCTGGTTCTGACGAATCCGGGATCTCCCAGAGTCGTCCAAATCAGACTCGGGCTGCAGGCAACCAGCGTCCGAATCAGCGGGAACTCGGTGACGACACTCGAATGGGCCTCTAGCGCTTCCTCGTAGACTCCGGGGTGAGGCTCATGACCGTTATATTCGGGTAGTAGTGAGCCAGGATTTGGCGAAAGTCCGAGCCTTCTTCGGCCATCTGCCGGGCCCCGGCTTGGCACAGTCCGACACCATGCCCCTGACCGCTGCCTTCAACGATCACCTCCTCGCCTCGCTTTCGCAAGGTAAAGTCGTCGCTTTGGATGACATTCCATCCCAGGCGCCGGCCGGCTTCGATGCGCGCTGCGTCATCGGAACTGCGCAAGTGAGCCGCGTCCTGCATGGAGATGCGACTCTTCCAATTCGTGGGATGTTGGCGGCAATACTTGCATTCGACAGAGTAATAAGGATACTCGGCAACAGGGATTCCGATATCGGTTGGGGTGCGGGTGCGGCCACTGCAACTGCGCGTGTACATTGCGGCAAATACATGTAATTGGTAGGCGATGACGAAACCACGTGTCGCGATGGTCGCTTTGTAGGCTGCGGCTTCCGGTGGCGGCGCCTCGCGCAGGAACTGGCAATGTGTGGTATCGCAGAAATCAAAATCATCGTGCCGTCCTTTCCCGGCTGCGAAATAGGATCGGGCAGCAACCGCTTGTGCCTTCAGAGCTTCCATTGGCGCGCCCGGCATGCTTTCTGCAGCAACCACCGAGGCGACGGCGGTTTCAATATCCATACTCACGATTGGAATGAGAATCCCAGAGGCTTGCTCTATTTCGAGCCGTCCCCGATAGTGCCGCGTGATTTTGCCCGGAACCGAGAGTAGAAAATCGACTGGACCATTTTCTCTGCTGCTGACGATGAGTTCGGGAGATTCAACGGAATGCGTCCCGCACCGGACGACGAGCTCGTTTCCGACAGACTGAATACTTACGCCATTAGCGCCAGAACTGTTTTCGATTGCAAACGACTGCTGACCAGCGTGCACAATAATTGCGGGCCCCGGTGGAGCGCTCACCATGAGCTGGCGAGGGTGGAACAGCCCGAAGACGCCGATGCGTACCTCCTGCGCAGAAGCGAGGGAACCCGCCAGCATGAGAACCATGAGCGTGATTTGAGTTCTCATTGCACGCCGCTCACTCCTCGATTCGACGGAGCATTTGCCCAGCAGTCTTGGCGGCTTGCGCTCCGGGGACTCCGTGCACGCGAACCATGACCAAAATTTGTGGGTCGGCAGCCGGCATCATCGCGATGACGAAACCGTCGCCAGGAGCATGCTTAGAGTGGGTGCACAGTGCGGTACCAGTTTTCACGAGGGCCTCTGGGTGTTCCAGTGCGCGGTCGACTTCCGCCCCAGTACCCCGCCACGCGGACTGCGCCATTCCGGCGAGCACCTGGCGCACTCCCGGCTGGTCACGACGGCGAATCAATTCGAGATAGGCGTTAGCCATACTCAAGGGAGAGATCAACCAACCCGTTCCAACTCCGGCAAGGCTGAATCCCGAGGACTCGGGAGCTGGAAGTTGTAGTCCGAAACTGCCGGTGACCGGCGACACATCTGCCACGCTCATATTGGCCGTGAGCATTCGAAAATATGAGTTGCAGGAGTTAGCGATCGCCGATGCGAGATCGACTTCGCCGTGACCACGTGGGAGCCAGCAGCCAGTGGAAGTCCCGCGACAAACGTGGGTCGGATAGATGAATTGGTGTCGCTCGCCATAAGCTAGCGCAGTGAACGGCTTCACCAGTGAGCCGAGAGGGACGGGTTTCTCCGGATTTTCCCAGCGTGACGCGATGACTGCGCCGGTGTGAGCGTCCAGCGCAAGAAACGAAATGCGGTCACTCTGAGAACAACTGCGCGAAACTGCCGCGCCGTGGCAGTTGCCATACTCACGGCTCAATATTTGGCCAGCCGACTGCACGAACAGCGAGGCCCTTGGCTGGTTGTAATCAGACGCCAGCTTCTCGGCGTCGGAGAACGACAAAGCGGGCAGGCCTGCGATCAGCAAAAGCACGAGCTTTTTTATTCCAACCATTGATACGTAACCGTCTGCAGGACTTTACTTCCGTCCAGACGAACCACGATCTTCTCGGTAGAAACTTTGCCGAAAGTCGTGCTCAGACCGGTCATGTTCTCCGAAAAAAACTGCGGCTGCCGCTGCGCGCCAGGAAAATTCTGCTGAGCTGGATTGTTCCGATCCACGACCTGCGAGAACCGGGCGATGTTTGCTCGTTCGTGCTCATGGCTGAATCCTGCGACAAGCAGTGCAGGCTTCACATCCGTCTGGCGGCCGAAATTCAAGAGCATCTTTTCGACTAAGGCTGGATCGTCGGCGACGATCAGATACTTGCCTCGCACAGAAACCGCTAGCGGCCAAAGCCCGTCCAACTCCTGGTGCCCGGATTCATGCCGCCAGGCAAGACCCAGCTGGCTGGCGGTAAGGCTCGTACGAACGAAATCGGCAAGCGCCGCTTGCACATTGGCCTCGTTCCAGTCGGCGGACGCGGCCAGCACAATTGCCGAGTGGATTCTGATGAAGACGCCCGCGGGATCAGGTTTGGTTGATTGCACCTGGAGTGACCCAAGAATCTGGGTCTTGCCGAGCAGTTCTTGTAAAGCCGACGCATTTTGCGGCGATGAAGAGCGTTGCATGGGTGTTTGATCAATGCGCGTCTCGAGATCAGAACTGGCGCCCGTTTCTCCGGAGGTGAGTTGGACCTGGGGAGCGACTTGAGATGCGGGCGCGGGACCCAAATGTGGCGCCAACAGCTTGGTTTCGAGCAAATCAAAACAGGCGCCAGCCGAGGGAGAAGCCTTAGCTTCGTAGATGCCGGCGTCATCCGGAACCAGGCGGACAAGGTCGGCGGCGGCGTCAAATCCGGCACCAGAAGTCGCAACGGATGTGCTCTTCTCGATCAGAACGCGTTCTTCGCGATATTGCTTGCCCGAGCGAAACAGATCGGAAATGGCCGCCGAATATTGCTTCATATCGGTAATGTTCTGCTGGACCCAATATGTGCGGAAGTACGGACTAGGAACAATCTTTTCCAAGTTCAGCACCATGCGAAGATCGCCCGCCGGTCCGGCTGCGGAAACCGGTTGCGACCACCATGGTTCGGTTTCGACCGTTCGATCCTTGCGGCCGGAGATTAATTGCAGCGCGCCTGCCAGCAAGTCTTCCCGCGTTGCTAGCAGCAGATAGTCTCCAGCGACAGCGAATGCCACTTCCTTCTGTGACTCCGGATCGCGGCGTAGATAAAAATTCACACCCCCGGCGCTGCGTGGCTCGAACTTGGCGCGTGTTTGCCAGAGCGTAGTCTGCATCGATTTGGCAGAGGGCAAATACGTTATGTAGACGAATTGCAAATTGCCGATGTCGTAGAGCGCCAATGCGCTGTGGGCCCCGGCCACCTGAGAAAGAAAACCCATGTCGGGCGGAAGTCCAGCGGCAGTGGCAAATTGGTCGCCCGCTCCCTTGAGACGAAGAAACAGCCGCGAACGAGAGAAGACTTCGTAGTTACTGCTCTCAACCCAACTTCTCTTTTGCGGAGAGGAATTCCAATCCGCCAGTAGGGACGAGAAATCTTTGGCTTCCAAATAAAGCATCGCTCCCGCGGGAACATACCCAGACAGCGGAGTTTCAGAAGGAGGGCCTTTCTCATAAGCGGCCCATCCGATTCCGGCGCACACAATCGCGACCAGGAGGAAAATGGCGGCACGTTTCATGGTTTCAGTCCTCCTTTAGAGGTTGCCGCTTGAGCGGGAGCAGTGCGGGCGAGCAGCCGTGGCCGAACGGTGCGGTCCTGCTCCAGCGCTTCATGCAGAAGAGGCTGACGGTCCGCGTTTTGATGCTGGACGCGCAATGCGGCTTTCAGATCCGCAATTTTTCGATTCAGCGCTTTGCGGACATCCGGTGATGCCTCAGAACGGCGCGCAATCTCGAAGTAGTGGACAGCGTCAGCAGCACGATTGAGGCGGACCATTGTATCGCCGATCATTTGCGCCACCTGTGCCTGTTGCGCCCGAGAGAGTTTGGGAGCTGCACTGGCCACGAGATTGGAGTCGTTGTTTTCGTCATCTTCGGTATTCTCGGAACTGGTGACTTCTTGTTCATCTCTCCCATAGCCGCCGAGGAATCGCGTCGGGAAGAGCGGCTCGATGACCGCTAGAGCAAATTCGTCAGACCGCGCACTCACAGCAGACTGAAACAGGGGGACACGGGCTTGGTCACGGCGAGGGAAATCGATGATGCAATGGCTGAGAAGCTGCATCTTCATCTGCGGATCTGCTGTGTTTTGCGCCGATTTGATACGCGCCTCATAAAAGTAGAACTTGTCTGCGAGGTTTGCGGGGATGGCATCGTGATATTCAGCAAGCAGGTTCAGCTCGCCACTACCCAGATCTGTGTGGGTTCGGCCGGTTCCCACCGCAAGCGCGGCCTTGACCCGGAGATCGTACAGAACTTTCGATTCGGCGGCGATGGAAAATAAATCTCCCTGGGCAGCCGCAGCATCCTGCGCTACAGCAATTTTTGCTTTCGCCAGACGCAGGCGATAGGAAGGGTCCCAAGGAAACGACTTGACCAGCTCATCGAGAAACTCGATGGCTTCTGCATTATGTCCAGTCTTCTCAAGCAGCGCGGCGGCTGGATCGAGATTCTCGAATGGATTCCCCACCACGACCGCCAGGCGGCGGAGCAGATCGAGCGCTCCGGGCGTATCTCCCGCCGCGAGCCGGATTTCCGCAAGCCCGAGGAAATTCGCCGCAACCAGCTGATGCTCGTCAATTTCGCGGGAGAAAACAAATTCAAGAATTTTTCGCGCGGACTGCTTATCGCCCGCTTCGAAAAGCTGCCGGGCAGCGGCGCGAAGAACGTCGGACGGCGGCACTTCCTGCGGCGCGCTCCGGTATGCACCGATTTTTGAGTCCAGAGTTCCGAGTTGCGCGGCGATCTGAAGATCCAGGGGCACGAACGCGGCCACCTGCACATCGCGGGTTTCTTTTGGCAAAGCAACAACAGCGTCGGCACCCTGTGCGTACTGTTTGGTCTGCACAAGATATTTGATCCAGCGCACCTGCCATTGCCCAAGCTCCTGCTGGGCAGAGTCGTGCTCCAAGCCGGCAAGTTTGCCTAATGCATCTTGTTTCGACTCTAGAATGTGCTGATAGGCTGGGGCCCGCTGATTAAGCGGAATCCAGGAGGCGTCAACGATATCGCTCAGGACCTGCGTAGGATCTTGCGCAGAAGAGGAAACATCGATGAGCCATTTGGTTGCGGATGCAGGATCGCCGATTGCTAGATAGGCTGGTTGCAGCAAGGCATTCGAACGCCAGTTGCCGTTGTGTCGAAGATACGTGCGAATGATTGCATCGACATCAGTCCTGAGGTCGACAAATAAATGACGGCTGCGAACCTGATCGCAAGTGCGGCCAAAATCAGCCCAGAAACTTTCCGGCACACGCGCGCTGTTCAGTTGCTTGGAAAGCTCACCCAAGGCTTGCTTCCATTGCGCTTCCGCCGCGACACGGTCTCCTTGTTTGTAGTAGGCGAGCGCAAGATCGTCGTAAACGTCGGGTCGATGGGGAGAAAGTTCGAGCGTGTGCTCGTAGTCCGCGATCGCGCGTTTGGTTTCACCCGCACCCGCATAGTAATCGGCCAACGTCAGGTAACTGGAGGCTGTGGCAGGACTCTCTTCCAGAATTGCAGGAAGAAACCCCTCAGGGTGCCCCTGCTTGGTTGTCCCCAAATACTCGCCATAGCGCGAGCCGTAGTAAAACCATGTGCTGCCGACGAGTTGCTCAGAGCGATGGAGTGGCTTGGAAAGGCGCTCTGCGATAGTCTTGTCGCCGAGAGCGCCCAGGAAAGCACCATTGATTGCGGATGTAGGCTCAGCGAAATAGAGTCCCACCAGCGCGGTGTAGGATTTGTTCCACACCGGCGGGCGAGTTCGCCCTCGGGCCTGAACTACGTCATGGGATAAAGCGGCGCCGCCGTTCGCGACAACATATTCGGCCGCTTGTTGGCCTGCGGCGGTCCAGTTGGAAGCGATTCTGACGAGCTCGTCGGGCTGCCGCGCTAACAACAATTCGAACAATCGTTGCTGATGGAGACCGTCCGGATATGCGGCGCCAATGTCGGTAAGAATTCGGAGCTCATTCGCTTGGTCGCCCGCGGAACGGTAGGCGTCAGCCGCGGCGAGTAAAGGTGCGTCCCTCCAACTCGGCGGAGCCCCGGGGAGCGGAGTCGCAGCAAATTGCTCCATTTGAATACCGAGTTCCGCGAACCTACTCCGGTGCCGCTGTAAATCAATCAAAGCTTGCATCCGCCCATAGGTATTCGGAAACCAATGCGTTTGGCGCATCAGGACCTCAAAGCGCCAATGTGCTTCCTGATCCGCTAAGGCCGCACTTTGCGCCCGCGGAATGGCAAATCTTTCGGTGTCGGCAATGTCCATAGTTTTGCGCTTGGATTCTGCAACCGTTGCAAAGGCCCCTCGCTCCTCAGGAGTGAAATAGGCGTTTACGGTATTGCCCATTTCTTGGAGAAGCCCGGACATGGCGTTTCGCGCAGTATCGATCCGGTTCTGATGGACTCTGGCTCTCCACTGCTGGTCGATGATCGCTGCGATCCCCTGCTTCGCAACCTGCTGCTCAAGAACACTCACATTGGAGGAGGCGTCAGCCAGAGCGTTTTGAATCGTGGCGTATGCCTGCTCGTGCTGCCGCAGGCGAGTCATGATGCGAACGTAAGTTTTCGCGCCATCGAGAAATTCGGAATTGGTCAGCAGGTCGGTCCCAGCCGCTTTGATTCCCTGCTCCGCCAAGGTGCGCGCCTCCGAGAGCATTTCCCAGGATTCCAGACGGCGCGCTGCCTCGAAGTAATTGGCCGCGTTTTCTGGCCGGCCATGAATCAGCGCGACTCTCAGCGCAGCGACTGTCTCTTTCGTTTTTCCCTGCCTTGCCCGCGTTTCGGCAACTTTTTCCATCCATTGCGGGTCCTTGTAGGCGAGCTCATAGATGCGCTGGTAGTCTGAGATCGCTTCGTCGAAGCGCAGCAAACGCTCCTCGAGCCCAGCGCGCGCAATAAAGAGGTCAGTACGGTCGGGGCGGATCGTGATGGCTTTGGCGTAGGTATCGATCGCCGCTGGGTAATCTTCAAGATTGGTTTGGACGCGGGCCAGTACCATCGCCCAGCGGTAGTCGCGCAGCGACTGGGCCACCGTCTTGGCGTAGAAACTGACAAGCTGTTGCTGTCGCTGATAGCGCTGCGCGTACAAAGCCGCTTCCGTGACCAGCGCATCGTCTTCCGGGAAATTATTGATTAGCTCGATATACTGATCCACCCCGCCAGCGTAATCTTTCATCCGGGTAAGAGCTGGGATAAGGCCGCGGCGCAAACTCGCGATTTGAGATTTACGCGTGTCCGCCGGCATTGATATTGATAGTGATGGGTTGCGGAAGAGCGCAATCTTGTCTGTGTAGAACTGCTGCAGTCCGTGGTCGTCGCCCGCCCGAGCGTAGGCATCGGCCATGGCTGCGAGATATTCGCCATTGTAGGGATCGTTTTCCAGAAGCTGAATCAGCAGATCCCGCGCCTGTCGATACTCTTTCGCATCGGTCGCTTTACGGGCGGCCTCATAAGCGAACTGTTTGCTCAAATCCGGATACGCATCTTTGGTCGCCTGCAACAAGACCGAAATCGCCTGTGCGGAATTCTTGGTGCGCCAATAGAAATCAACGGTTGAACGCACCACACCAAGAATTTTGGGATTCTCGCGATACAGCGCTTCAACATTCCTCTCAGCAGACTGGAAATCCTTCCGGCCTTCATACAGGCGGATCAGGGCATAGCGAAGTTGCAAGCGAGTGACTGGGTCGGCGGTGAGCGCGATCTGCTTTTCTAGCGCATGCTGGCGGACCGTTTCGAGCGATTTCTGCTCTGCCAAGGTCTCGATGTCCTCGGCCTGCTCAATCGAGGTTGCATTGTTCGCGACTCCGTCGAGGAACGACTCCATGTCCTGTTTTCGACTCTGTGCTTCCAGAATTTTCACGCGAAGATAAACTGCAGCCATCGGGGGATTGGGTTGCGCTGCAATGTTCGCAGTGGTCCGGTCGGCCAGGTCACGAAATTTGGGCCGTCGAGCAAGTGCGAGAAGCCTGAATTCTGCGGACGAGCCGGCATTCTCAAGCGCGCCCTTCACATATTCCTCGATAGCATGCGGATAGTCGCGCTTGTTCTCATAGACAGCCCCGGCCTCGTAGGAATAAAGATTCGGATTGCTGAGATGGTCGCGACCTTCGTGCAGCAAGCGTAGAGCGTCGTCAAAATCGTAGTAGTCCCAGTAAATCGTGGCCGCTTCCAGATATCCTCCCTGCTGACCCGGGGAAACTTGCGGGATGCGTTCCCAATATGGCGCGGCTTGGGTAAACTGATCGCGATCCGCGTAGATGTCGCCAATTCGCGCAAGAGTTTCAGTGTCGCGCGGATTTTCCTGAGCCAGATTATCTTCGATCCTGGCTGCAATGGTGGTACCGCTGGGATCGAAATAAGCCAGCGAGCGGTAAACCGACGAGGCGGCGCGAGCAATCTCGATCTCCGCAGGATATTGGGCGGCGAGTGATTTCAGTTGGGGCGCGCTCTGCTCAAAATGCGAGCGCCACAGGTTGGCATTGGCCAGAAAATCGGCGGCGGCGGGATCGCTCTCCCAACTGCGGGCATCCTTCGCGTCCTGGCCCAGAGCGTTCAGCTGTGACTCCAGTTGACCAGTGCGCGAAAGATATTCGAAGAACTGGTTGCGCAGGTCAGATTCTTCAAACCAGTGTTGGCGGATCAATGCCTCCCACGCCGCCAGATTGTAAGTCTCCCGCGTTAAATAAGCGCGTAATAGGTTGTGAACGAAAACCGGGTTATGCGGAAAGCGCTGGTTGGCATACTGGTTCAGCCGAAGGTAAAGCGAGGGGCTTCCATAAACGTTGGAGAAATAGTGTTCTAGGTCGGTGCCGTCGAAACCTTTTATGGCGTCCCGAGTCAACTGCTCGAATTCGGACTCCCGCTTATGACGCAGATAAAAGCGCGCCAGCTTGTCATACCAGGAGCGGTCGAGAAAATGCGCCATCGCCCGGCGATAGACTTCTTCCTGTTCGGTTCCCAACCGGTTCTGATCGAGAAAGACCGCAAGCCGCTCGTAGAGTCCAGGATCGTCAGGATTGCGATCGATCTCACGTCGCAGTACTCCGAGCGCTTGAGGAACTTGTTTCACTTCGACCAGCCGCGCCAGATACCGCTCCAGAACGCGTGCGTATTCTGGCGAACGTGCGCCAACTGGAACAGTAGGTGCACTGGCTGAATTGATCTGGAATGCTGCCCTCGCCGGACCCCGCCGACCTAAATTCTGTTCCGCGCTTCCGGATTGTTCTTCCTCATAGCCGCCTTCCACCTCGGAATTCGCGGCGCCCGGGTAGGTTGTCCTCGCTGAATACTGTCCGGCAAAACCTGAGTTTGTAGCTGCTTCTCCGAGCGGTACATTATGCGCATTGGCAGCGAGTTCCTGGAGAACGGAATCGTAGACAGCAAACTCGTTCGTCGTGTCGTTCTTGCGCGAAAAGGCATCGGCCATGAGCAGGGCGACAGCAGTGCGCTGCGGAGCGTTTGCAAACTTCGCAAGGAATTCACGCCCGCCTTGAATGACAGCATCACTCTCGCCCGAGCCGGCATAGAACTCGATCAACTTCGCGTGAAGCTCGGGCCGGCTAGCGGAGTTGGGGAATTTCGTGTCAAGCAAAGCAAGCAGTTCCGCGGCGCGAGATCGATGGAAATAAGGAACGGCACGCTGCTCTTCCTGCGAGTACTGTGAAGCCGGTTCCGTAGTATTCAGGATCAGAGAAAGAATGCCGTTCAAATAACCAGGGCCCTGATCCATGGTGGCGATATCGCGATACATGGAGAGTTCGCCAGACCCGAAGCGAATTGGCGTCTCCGGAGCTGTAAGCAAAATGTTGGTGAGTCCCGCAACGGATTGCTCTTGCGCATCGGGCATTCCTTTGCTGTTGTAGAGCGCGAAGTAATAGCGCGCTGACTCGGGGTAGGCATGAATATCCTCGAGCAAGCGCGCGCAGACATAAAGCTCCTGCGAGGTCCAAGGCGACTTGCTGGATTCTTTATGGAGGCGAAAATCCGCAATGGACTGCTGGGCTGCTTCAAGCTTGCCCTGCTGCTGGTAGTAATAGAAGACCCGGGCCATCGCGTTCAAGTCTTCTGGATTTGCATTGAGCGATGCACGGGCCTGGTCGAGGAACTTGCGGAGGCTCTGTGTTTCTCGAAGTAGATCGAAGTAGCTCTTGATCAGTTCCGGGTCCCAGAGTGGCTGGAAACTCTGCTCATACACTGCCAAACCTTCTCGCACCGAACCCTGGCGATATTCAACCATGGCCTTCGCCTTCACCGGGAAGATTTGGTCGGCGGCAAATTGTTTGTGATAGCTCGCAATGAGTTGTCCGGCGGCCCCGTACTCTTTTTGCGCCACCATGAACTGAAGAAACCGGGCGTAAAGCGATGGCTCCTGGGGATAGCGGGCAATCCACGCACGGTACTGCGTCATCGAAATGTCCTTCGACAGTCCTTGTTCTTGAATGCTGCCGAAGATGCGCTCAAACGCCTGCCAGGAGCGCTGTTGCGCAGGCGGCGTCAGTTTTTCGGCAGGAATTGGTGCAGCGTCAGCGACTACGGAGAGCGCTTTGATTTCGTCTGCCGGACGCAGGCGCCGATGATAAAAGTCGGCGAGCGCGAGCCGCGAGCTTATCTTGTCGGAGGACTTGTCAGCGTACGACTTCCAATCCGATTCGGCGGCAGCAAAATCGAGCTGCTGCTCGTCTTCTAATGCGCGCAAGGAATAGAGTTCTGCATTCTGAGGCTGAGCCTTGATGAGTTCACCAAGGGCGGTCCGGGTTTCGCGCGGAGGGCGGCGAAAAGCGACAGCACCGCCGGGCGACGACATCATGCGGAAGAACACCGCCTCCAAAGCGCTGGAGGATTCAACGTTGCGAATCCACGATGGCAATTCGCCGACCGCTGAAAGTGTTCCGCCGAGGGCAAGCACGAAAGCCCCGAGCGCCATCCAACGTGCGCGCGTATGCGTCGATTTAAGGAAGTACTTCAATCTGCACCTCCTGCATTCCAATGTTGTGGGCAATGTCCTCGGCAGTAACTGTCAGCTTGTAGTTGCCGGGAATCGCTTGCTCGGGAATGAGCAACTCGCCCGTGTTGGCGCCAGCTCTCGGGTCCCATCGGAGTTCAACCGGAGCCGCACCTTGCAATCGCGCCACAAGCGTGCGCGTGCTCTGCGAGGCACGGACTTTCAACTCCATCGCCTGGCCACGCTGAAAGCGTTTGCGATCGAGTTTCACTTCCACCACCGGCGGCTTGCTGGCGATGACAAACGTCTTCGCCTCGCGATAGGTGTGCCCCAGGCGATCGCGCAGAATCAGACGCACAGTGTAGGTCCCGTCCTGCATGTCAGTCGGAGCCAGGAAGCGAGTCTGCCAAACGTCCTCCGCTGAAAGATGCCGAAGCGGCTGAACCAAGCCGAACGGAAACAGTGCTATCACGGATGTGATGGACTCATCCGTCTTGACCCGCAGTATAGGATCGCCGGGGCGAATCACGCGAGGACGCAACAGAGCTCGCGGGACAGCCAGAAACGATGTGTAGGGGGTAACGAATTTGTATTGCCGGGCGAGGCGGATAATCTCGTCAATCGTCGCCTGGTCTTCGCCTTCGCGCTCAATTTTCTCGAGCAGCGCGTCCACGCGAGCGCGCGCCCACAGTCGCGGCAATTGCGGATGATCGAACGATTCGCGGGGAAAACCTACTTTGGTGGCCAGTTCTGCGGAAGACCCATCGCGTACACCGTGCACTTTGAAGCTGACGCTGTCCTGCGGCTTGCCGTACCGCCCAACCCAGGAAACCAGCGAACCAGCGAAGGTCGCTGCCTGCAGCGGATAAACACTATCTACAGCAGCTTCGGGTGCGACTGCAAGCCGGAGTTGACCAATGGGGCTTCGGCCGATCTTGGAGAGGAAGGAGTTCAGCTTGAATTCCATCGGCTCAGTCGAGAGCACTTGTTCGAGAACTCCATCTTCACGCGCCAACAAGCGAAAGAGCGGTAGGTTGGCATCGTCTCCAACAGCCAGTATGTAGGTGTGCGGCCTCTGCGAATCAGAGAGTTGTTTCCAGGCCGAGGCATACCAGGAAGCTAGTTTGCCGTTCTGAATCGGACCGCGAGTGGCGCCGCCGTCGCTCAGAATGACCAAGTAAGTATTGTTCGCGCCGGGAGACGCCGCTTGCTGTAGGCCGGTCTGCAGCGCCCGTTGCAGGTCTGTGCCCCCGCGCAAGCGGCTGGCCCGTACAAATTCAATGGCATGCTGAACGTTGGCCGCGTCCGCAGCGCTCACCGGCAAGACCTGCGTTTCAGAATTAAAGAGCACAAGTCCGACATGGTCTGCCGGGCGCAGACCGTGCAACAAGGTCTCGAATGCCTGATAGCTGCGTTCCAATTTCTCCCATTGCATGGAAAGAGACGTATCAAACAGCACGATGACCGTCTTCGGAGCGCCGCTCGTTAGACTTCCCGCCGACTGCGAATTTGATCCGAACCCCAGCAAGGCTTCTGCTTCGAAAAATCCCGGCTCATTCGTGCTGCGAACAGGAGCGGTCTCGGTGGGTGAAGGCTGGCTGCTCACTGGATTCCGGTACGTCAGCACCTGAAGCGTGTCGGACGCGGCAGGATCCAAATCGTAGGTCGCAACAAAGTCTTCGTCCAGATTGACGTTCTCTCCTTCAAAGTGGCCTACCACGTCGTGGGGAGAGTTTTGACTGAATTGAAGTGGGAACGCTTTCGCCGAGGCTTGAAAATTGCGAATTGCATGTCCCGAATGCAATTCGAAATTGATCCGAAAGTGGCGCGCAGCCTGGGCCTGATAAGCATCCGGATGCAGCGGGATCGCAAAGTACGATTTTAAATTCTCTACCGGAATGGATTCGTGATATTCAATTTCCAGCCGCTTTGTCCCGAACGCAGAGATAGGAACGATTCGCGCACTGAAGACAGATGTGCGTTTCGCTGCTTCGGCGCCGCGTTCGCCCATCTGCAGCAGGCCGGGATCGATGTTCTGCGGTCTGAGCTGGTTGTAGATTTCCTCCGCGCGCTTGCGCTCCAGAATGACGGCAGGAATTCGCGTCGGTCCGTCCCAGGTAGCAAAGTCGGAAATAGTTGCGCGGCTGGGAAGCGCAAAAATGTAGTTCCCTTCCTCGATGTGGCCAGTGTGATTGGCAAAGACCTGGCGCACGAAGACACGAGCATCGCCGTTGTCGATCCGGATTGTGATCTCCATCTCTTCCAACGAAAGGACGGCCGGGTCGGGCTGCTGTTTATCGCGAGGAAGCAGGATGCCCGCATCCGCCACTAGCAGCGGCGACGTCAGAAGCGAAATCAGCGCTGAGAGTATGAAGTGTTTCATGAGTGCAGCTTCTGTTCTGGAATGCGGACCAGACCGTTGTCAGTCCCAACGTAGATGTAGCCATTGCTAGCGGTGAGCGCGGTCACATTCAGGGACGGAAGGCACTGATCGATAACCGACCAGCGGCCGGATTGGCGGTCGTACAAATACAATCCTTTCCCCAAAGTGCCCGCGAGGACAAAGCTGGGCGTCACCAGCATGGCATTGGGATTCACTTCGAAATCGCCGGAAGCGACGTCGAAAGAATGGAAATGTCCGGAATGATCCAGGCCCAAAATGCCTGCGCCATAGGTTCCGACCATCCATTCCGAGCCGACCGGGACAACGGCCGTGATCCAGTTATGCTTCAAATTCGATGTCGTGGTGGTGTAGTTCACGACCACTGTGCCCTTCTCCAGCATGGAAATGCCGCCAAGCGTGCCTGCCATGAGCGCGTCGCCTGAAACACCGAGCGCGTAAACATGGTTGTTCACCAGCCCGTGAAAGGCGTACATGCTGCGCGCGCCACTGGCGTCGATGAACGTCAACCCGGCCGGAGTGGCGAGGGCGAGGCCGTCGCCATAAGCGGCGACATCGGTGACGTGATCAGCTATGAGACCGTCGGCGCGCGTCAATACTTGTCGCTCTTTGCCGGAATCGTCGAAGCGAACCAGCCCGTTGGCCGTCGCGACGTCAGTGCCGCCAGTCTTCGAATCCAGAAAGATGCGATTGATGCAGAATACGTGCTCATCTTCAAAATGCACCGTATGGACATTGTCGGCAGTAAGAATGTCCATGCCACGGTCGAAGTACCCAATCCACAAGCGGCCGCTTTTGTCGGCAGCCAGCGCGGAAATATTGCGGTCGCTCAAGACCGCGGTTCCGGCCGGAAGCACTTGCTGCCAGCCAAATGAATGGGGCTTCATGCGGTACAGGCCATTACGGGCAACGGCAAATATCGAGTCTCCTGAACGGAATAACTGGCGCACTCCCATCAATTCCGATACAGGGCTCACATTGGGGTTTGGCCTGCGCCCTTCCAAAGGAATCGACATAACGCTCTGGTCTTCTGAACCGACGTAGAGCTGACTGCCGGTCGGCAGCAAAGCGGTGGCGAACACTCCTGGAGCAAGCACGCGGGAAAAACGTCCTCCGCTGAACGCAGCTACGCCGAGGGGAGTACCCACGTAGGTTGCGTCATCATGGATCGTGAGCGATGTAACCTGGTGATCGGGCATCCCTTGCTCTTCGACGAAGCTGTCAGTTTCTCCAGCGTGGAAGTGCAGAACGCCGCGATTCAGAGTCCCAACCCAAAGGTCCGATTCGTCGCCGGCGAGAGCTGTGACATAGCAGTCCTTCAACGTGGTGTGCAGGACCGTGATCTGCCTTCCGTCATAGACCAAGACGCCCTGCTTTTTTGTGCCAATAACAAGATGGCCAGAAGGAGTAGCCAAAATGGCTGTGATCGCGCGTGAATCAGAGTCGTATGGAACAATCTGGCGGAAGGTGCGGCCGTTGAATGCGAGCAGCCCATCGGCGGCAGTGGCGAGTACAAGT
>Ga0209648_10000649_pt1 | contig 26875 bp, 25 predicted proteins | sample GraSoi2013_115cm_FD_185830 | JGI IMG/M metagenome (GOLD analysis project Ga0209648, IMG submission 185830) | Grasslands soil microbial communities from the Angelo Coastal Reserve, California, USA - Sample 9_17_2013_115cm (SPAdes) (version 2) | ecosystem: Environmental > Terrestrial > Soil >... | reverse complement strand
TCCCCACGCATGACGCTACCAACGCGTTCAAGATTTACGATCGGAATATGCTGAAGGCCTTCAGGATCGAGAGCCAAGGTGGTTTCGAGCTCAATCTCGAGCTCACCGTGAAGGCCTTTCTGCAAGGCTATCGGATAGCCGAAGTGCCGTCGACGTGGAGAGATCGATCTCAGGGCGAATCGCGTTTTCGGCTGTTGGCCTGGCTGCCGCACTACCTAAAATGGTATTTCCATGCCTTCAGGCCGAAGGCAGCATTAGGCAATTTGCAGTCCTGAATAAATCCCAAATCGATTTGGCATTTGGACACTCGATGGCTTCCGCTGGAAATCTCCGCGTTACCGGCGTGCTATTCTGCTTTGTAAGCACGATGCGCGCGCTGAGCGATTTTCGGGAGCAATCGATCGATGCATCCGCAGGCCGTACACACTTGTCGTAGCCTGTCTTTCTATCGCCCTGCTTTGCTATGACCGCGCGCCTGAGACCGGATGGATGCTGTTGATGGGCCTCAGCCTGGCGGTCGCCGAAGCGTTGCACTACTACGCGGTTCTCGCAGTCGCTCCCTTCATTCTTGCTGAGACGGCGCTGACGCTGAGGATTCGGCGCCCTCGCTGGGCGGTGTGGCTGGCTTTGAGCGGCGGTGTGATCCCTGTGGCAGCTTTCTGGCCACTTTTATCGCGGCAGAGGGCCTACTATGGCGAGTATTTTTGGGCGCAGCCGAGCTTCCTGGGAGCTGAGTCAAGTTATGGATGGTTCTTTCGGACTAGCCTCGTGTGGGGCGTGGGCCTCGCCGCCACGGCGGCATTGGCCGTGCTTCTGAGCATGCTCGCCGCGGAACGCGCCGCGACACGAGGAGAATATCGCGAGGGTGCGCTGTTTCACCAACGCGTGCTCGTATTGGGGTTCCTGGCCTTCCCATTTCTGAGCTTTTTAGCCGCAAAAATGGCCCACGGCGGCATGACCGAAAGATACATGCTGCCGGCGGTTCTGGGGTTTTCGCTTGCTGGAGGCTACACGCTTCCCCGGTGGGGGCGAAGGAGCGCCCCGTTACTCGCGGGGTTGGCGCTGTGTCTCGTTGTCCTGCTCGGGTCGCAAGAGATGCGATTCTGGTCCTCTTACCGGAGCGGGTTTGTTTCGCCGGCCAAAGCCGTCGAGGCTCTCGTCGCTTCCGCGAATCAGGCCGATCTGCCGGTGGTGGTCTCTCATCCACATGATTTTCTGCAGCTCGCCCATTATGCATCTCCGGGTTGGAGGGGGCGATTTGTCTCAGTTGTAGATGCGCCGCAGGCAGTAGTCTATTCGGGAAGCGATACAGCCGATAAGGAACTTGGAGTTATGCGTTCGTATGCGCCCCTTCAAATCTACGATTTCGCCCCATTCGTGGCGGAACATCCAGTCTTCCTGTTATATTCCGGAAACGGAGGCGCCGGACTCGATTGGTGGCCTCCGCGGCTTTTGAAAGACGGCTATACCCTGCGGCCCGTCGCCGTGAGGGACATTTATCATCGGGTCTTTCTCGTCAGCCGCGAGAAGAACCCGGGACCGAAACAGCAGGGAATGCCGGCAGCGGTGAAAGCAAGCGATGCAGCCATTAGCTCAAAGTCCAGATAAGTCGTCCTCTCTCGAGACGATATTTTCGAACGCCAAAAGCGTATCGGTAGTCGTTGTAGGCGACTTGATGCTGGACCAGTACGTCTACGGCACGATCGAACGCATCTCGCCCGAAGCGCCCGTCAGCGTCGTCAATTGGCGATCAGAAAAATTCGGGCTCGGTGGCGCCGCCAATGTCGCCCATAACCTTTCTCGTTTAGGCTGTCATGTGTTTCTTGCGGGCGTGGTCGGCTCGGATGGACCGGGTGAGGAATTACTGAAAATCGCAGGCGGTATGGGAATTGATACAACCGGCGTAGTAGCAGACGCCGTCCGGCCGACAACTGTAAAGACGCGCGTAATCGCCCATGGCCAGCAGGTGATACGGATTGACCGGGAAGCCCGCACGGAAATAAGTGATGCGTCAGCGCGCCGCCTCCTGGAGCATGTCCGAAAGTGCCTTCCCTCAGTAGATGGCGTTATCCTGTCCGACTATGCAAAAGGCGTTTTGACACCCGGTATGTGTGCTGCCGTGATCAATGCTGCGAATAACCAGCACAAGCGGGTGCTGGTGGATCCGAAAGGGCATGATTTTTCGAAGTACAAAGGCGCTTTCCTGCTTACGCCGAACAAAAAGGAGTTGGCTGAAGCGGCGCACATGCCAGTTCAAAATGAAACTGAGATTCGCAAAGCGGCAGATTTCGTTTTTCGCGTTGCCGAATGCCAGAGTGTCCTGGTTACTCAGGGCGAAAATGGCATGTCTCTGTTCTTCGCAGGTGCGGCGTCAGAACACATCCAAACCGAGCTCCGCGAGGTGTTTGACGTCACCGGGGCGGGGGACACAGTGATCAGCATGCTGGGCCGCCTGCTTTTTGCCGGCGTGGACCTATCGCCCGCGGCGCGACTTGCGAATGTGGCAGCCTTGCTAAAAGGTGCAAAGTTGGGCGCCCACGCAGTGAATGCAGATGAGCTGCTCGCCTACCTGCGCGAGAGAGACCTGCGGTTCCGCGGGAAAATTCTCGATCTGACCCAGTTGAAGCGGGTCGTGGGCCTGGCGCATTCACAGGGTCGGAAGGTCGTGTTGACCAACGGCTGCTTTGACCTCCTGCACGTCGGCCACGTGCAGTTTCTTCAGAAAGCCAAGGCGCTCGGGCAAACGCTCATCGTGGCCATCAATGATGATCGCTCGGTGCGGAAACTCAAGGGCAATGGCCGTCCGCTGATCGGCGCAGCGGACCGCGCCGGAATCATCGCCGGCCTGGAATCGGTCGACCACGTAATAGTTTTTTCCGAAGCTACCCCGCTGCACCTGATCAAGGAGCTGACGCCCGATGTTTTGGTGAAAGGTGGCAATTACAAATTGGAAGAAGTGATTGGCCGCAAGGAAGTCGAAAGCTATGGCGGGAGAGTTACGCTGATTCCCACGATTGAGCCTGAATCCAGGTCACAAACGGTTATCAAAGAGCTCGCCGCTCGTTATACGCTCGAAGAGAAGCGCTCCAGCTAAGCACATCCGGGCGCGCGGCAGGATCAGGTGCACGAAAGCGCGCGCTCGACAAGACCACAATACATATGGGCGATGAGGCTGTGTGCCTCTTGTATGCGTTGCGTTTTTTCCGACGGAACGGCGAGCAAGAGATCCACACGAGAGGCCAGTCCGCCTCCTGTCTTGCCGGTAAGCCCAGCCGTGTAACACCCAGCCCCGCGAGCTGCATCGACCGCGCGAAGAATGTTAGCGGACTTCCCACTCGTGCTGATAGCAATCAGGATATCTCCGTCCGCGGCCAGGGCTTGTACCTGACGCGCGAAGGATTCTTCGAAACCGAAGTCGTTCGAAACAGCGGTTAGAATTGAGGAGTCCGTGGTGAGGGCGATGGCTGGGAAGGCTTTTCTTTGCAGCTCAAATCTTCCCACAAATTCGGCGGCAAGGTGTTGCGCATCGGCCGCGCTGCCGCCGTTGCCCATCAGGAGCACCTTCTTTCCACTGCGATAGGCGACGATGGTCCGTTCAGTCAGGCGCCAGATATTTTCCAGCAATTCCGCGGAAAAGCTTCGCTTTACCGAGCAACTTTCCTCAATCTGCTGGCGGAAGGCTTCGAGTGCCGCCTCTTTTGATAAGGCCATATCTGCCTTAACTCTCTGGCTCAAAGGCAATGCGTCGCTCCATCTTGCCCGACTCAGGCTTGTCGGGCGTTCCAAGATAACACTAAAACCCCGGCGTTTTTGCTCCGTCATTGCGGTCTGCCGCGAAATCTGCTATCCCTACTCCCAACAGGTCGATCCTAGGCGATAATGCCGTCCTGGGCAGATGAAGCCAAATCTGCAATCATTCTTCCGGTGGCGTCCGACGGGGGCAGGTATGAAAACGGGCTCGATCGTTTTGCTTTCTTTCGTTCTGCTCTTTCCACTTATGCTCCTGCCGCAGAACGGCGGTAGCGGACCGGCTTCGGCCAACGACCCCGTGACTCTGGGCCGCCGCCTTTTCCAACAAAACTGTAGCGTCTGCCACACGCAGGCGACGCTCAGCAACCCTATGTATGGTCCTTCCTTGTATCGGGATATCGTGAATGGCAGAGAAGATGCCGTCCGGGATTACATCGCAAAAGGATCGAACAAGATGCCGGGCTTCAGGTATGGATTAAAGACTTCCGACATCGGCGCCATCGTCGAATATTTGAAAACGGTGCCAAAACCGGCGCCACGCGGGCCAGGGGTCAAAGGTGAAGATCGAGTCGATTAGAGTATCCATTGATCAGAGCATTGGCCGATTATTGCAAAGGAGCAGCCGCTATGAAAAATGCGCGAAGGGTTTTCCCGGATTTTTCGGAACGCCTATTCGGGGCGCTTATGTTCGTAGCGATGGCCTTTGCGCTGGCGGTTTCTCTGTCGGCGTGCGCCTATGGATCCGATGACAATGGGGCCTTGCTCGCAGGCACGGTGAAATCCGATTCCGGCGAAAAAATGAGCGGAGTGACGGTCTCCGCCAAAGCGGAAGGCCGGACCATCACCACGAGCGTCTTCAGCGATCAGCAAGGCGATTATTATTTCCCTCCACTCGCGCCCGGAGAATACGAAGTTTGGGCACAAGCCGACACTTTCCAGACGGCACGCGCCGAGGTAGATCTGACGGGCACGCGGCATCAGGATTTCTCGCTAAAGCCGCTGAAGGATTTTCAACGGCAGCTAACGGGCGACCAGTTGCTGGCTTCACTACCGGACGGCACGCCCGACGATCGCCGGCTGAAGCGGGTATTCAGAAATAGCTGCACCGGGTGTCACCAGCCGAACTACATTCTCCAGCAGCGCTTTGACGTAGCCGGCTGGACCTCCATTCTCGATCTGATGAAGCGCGTCAATGTCGCGGGCGGCTATCTGGGAGCCGAAAGCGAGGCCGCGCCCATCATCGACTTCCACGAGAAAGAATTGGCGGCGTATCTCGCGCGGATCAGCGGGCCCAATCCGACCGCGATGAAATTCAAGTTCCGCCCCCGCCCCACGGGAGAGGCGGCGCGGGCCGTCTTTACCGAATATGACGTGCCCATTGCGCCGGACGAAAAATCGGGAACCGAATACATCACCAACGACGGAAGCGATTGGTCGCTCGGAACGCCTTCAAGTCTGAGCGGAGCCCATGGCATCCACGACGCTCAAGCCGATCTGCAGGGCAACATCTGGTTCTCCTATAACGTTTCGAATCACGACATCAGCCTGGGGAGAGTGGATGCAAAGACAGGCGCGCTGAAGACGTTCAAGGTCGCCGGATTGCACGGCTACGCCGCCAATGGTCACGGCCTCACCAGAGACCGGCAAGGAATCCTCTGGTTCAATATGAGCGCCGGTGTGGAAGGCGGTCAGGGACGATTGGCGAAAATCGATCCTACGACCGAAGAGATCAAGGTGTTCACGGTGCCCGAGGGCATGACGGGTCCCACCGCGACGGCCGGAACCGTGGACGTTGATGGTAAGGGCAAAATTTGGGCCACCACGGGCCCTGGCGCGGTTCGCTTCGACCCGGAAACCGAGAAGTTCACCGAGTTCAAGTCTCCGATCTACAAAAACGCAGATGGCATCGGAAACACCTACGGGCTCGCCGCGGATGCTGACGGAAATGCCTGGTGGGCGCAGATGAATATGGACACGATGTCCAAGAGCGACATCAAGTCCGGCAGCGTCACACAGGTGAAAATCCCTCCCGTCGCGAGCGAGATGGATCTGGTTACACCGGAAGAACGCAAGATCTATGTGGATGCAGGATCAACCTGGAATACCGCTGTGCCGTGGGCGGAAGGGCCGCGTCGTTTGGGCGCAGACAAGAATGGGCACGTGGTTTGGGTTTGCGACTGGTGGGGAGGAAGCCTGGCCAAGATCGATACCCACACGTTAAAAGTAACAATGATTCCGCTTCCGAGACCGGACGCCCAGCAGCCGTACCATGCGCAGGTCGATTCAAACCATAACGTCTGGATCAACCTCATGAATGCCGATGAAGTGGTGAAGTTCGATCCGAAGACTTCGAAGTGGGTCGAATATCCCTTTCCCACGCTCGGGGCCGAGACGCGCTACGTTTCTTTGCTGGAGAAAGACGGCGGGCTGCAGGTCATTCTGCCGTATTCGAGAGCGAGGAAAGTCGCACGCATGACGATTCGCAGCGAAAAAGAGTTGGAGTCGCTGAAGGCTCAGGCTGAGCGCCGCGAGCAGGCTGGCGCCCGCTAGAGCTACTTGCCTGATTCAGAGATTTTTTGCACATTCGTGAAATTGACGTTGTCTTCGCAGATCGTTTCCTCGATTTTCCAGTCCGGGTGCAGATCAAAGACCATGTGCGAAGTCCACGGCTTGGTGTAGGCTTTGGCGTCTTCGATGGTGATGTCGTTCACTAACGTGTCGTGACTTGTGCGCTGTATGCGCTCGGTCAGGTGCAGCTGATCGCTGTGCGGATGGCCTGCGTAATCGAGCCAAGTCTTATCGTTGAACCCGACGGTATCGACAACGAGCACATTGCCCTCCCACTTCCCGATCGATTCCCCCATGTACGTGGGATTCGGATCTTCCGTGTGGTTCCGGCCATCGGTGAAGATTTCGCGGACGAAGTGATCGTATTCGAAGTACATCATCACCCGGCTAGGCGTTTGCAGAATTTCGAAAGGAGCGCCTCGTACGAGATAGATCTTAGGCACACCCGGAGGGAAACATTGGGCGACCGGATCATTCGTCTCTGCCAAGGTGAAGGGATGAAGACCGACATTGGGTTTGGCCGTCTTGAACTTCTCGAGTGCCCATGGCGTCATGGGCGGCTCGTCGTTCGTCAAGGATAAAGCGATTTCGTAAAGCGTGTATTTGCGCTTATTATCGGGAGGCCGCCGGGAACGCCTCCATACGCCCGACAAATCTGGACGAGTGCTCGCGGCAGCTTTCGGCGCGGACGAAGCCTTTGCCGTTCCCGGAGCCCCAGCTTGGCCTCGCACGCCGGTGGCAAAGCTGAGCGCCGCCAGAAGAGCAAGGGCCGTCAACGAATAGCGCATTCCGTCCTCCTCCCTTGATTCACCCTACCCTGCTTCGTGTCAGTGGATTCCGCGGCGCACGCCGTCTTTGCGCACGGTGATGCGGAAGAAGGGTCGCTCATTGTCCCGTATAGTCCTCGCCGCGCTCGAGACCTAGCTCCTTGCCGCTGGCCAAGACCACCTTGGTCAGGCGCATCGACGGCGAGCCATTCTTGGCGGGATTACCTGTGACCGTGATCGCGTCGCCCGGTTTCATTATGCTTTTCGTCCAGCCGCTTCTCGATAGCGTGGCGATGCCCACCGCTTCGAGAACCCAGTTCTGAACCTTGCCGGACGAGTCCTTCACATCGATAAAAATTTGCGCATGAGGATTCTGGAAGCGGTAATCGGTTACGGTCCCTTTCAAAGTCGTCAATTTGTTCGAGTCATAACCCGCCGCGCCGTGGTGGGCGAAGGCCGAACCGGAAACCCAGAGAAGCGCAGCAACCAGAGCAAAGCGCGCTAAGAATTTGGCATTCATGGAAGAAAACCTCCGATCGGAGGCGACTATTCCACTGCCGGATACGCTTTGTCAATGCCCAGCGCAGCGAACGCAGGGAAACAGATGTGGACTAAAGGACCTTCTCCAGCAGCTTGAGAAGCCGCAATTCTACCGCCGATTTGTGGCGACTGCCCTGGGAGGACCGGCCGAGCACGTCAGTTCTATGCTGCAGATGCCAAGAGTAACTTTCGATGAACATATCGTCATTGGAATACTTGGGAGCCCACCCCAATTCTCTCTTCGCTTTGGAGATGTCGAAATACATGGAGCGGCCATACATCAGTGAGTGATAGGGTCCCAACGGAGAAAGCCCGAGCGCAGAAGAGATATTCATCGCCGGTACGATGAGCCACATCGGCCAGGACTTCACGCCATTCCGCGCCAAGCGCGGCTCAAGATTGCGTACACGCTGGGGGCGAGTGTCGTGGCTGTAGTTATGGTTGCTCAGATCGTCTCCGGAATTGAAGCCAGCATCGGCCGCCCGCAATCACCTGCAGATTCCAACGAAAGAATTGCCGGAGCGGTCGAGAAGCTGAAAAGCAAGGTGCCGGTTTCGAGTATGGCCATCTGGGGATGGGTGCCCGGCGTCTATGTGCTTACGGGGATACCACCCGCGACACGAGATGCGATTGGGCACTTCGTCATCAGCAAAGGCCCCCTGCAGGGATATTTCCGAAAGCGATTTGTGAACGATCTGCGCAGCAAAGTGCCGGACCTTTTCATTGATGCTGTGGCACCCGGCGCGTTCATGTGGTATTGGACGCAGAGCGACGGTTATGAATCCGATGACGAGCTGAGGAGTTTTGTCGACGCCAATTACGTTCTCGTTGCGGAACTATCCTTCAAAGTGGGTACAAAGGTGGTCGCAAAGCCGGTGAGGTTTTTTGCGCGACGAGGGCTTCCGGCGCCTGATGCCAACAAGTTAGGACCCACTTCCCCACGTCCTTAGCCTCGCGTGACAGGGCCATCCGCTCTCCTCTCCCGTTTCCGGCTATGACAATTCCGGCCCGAATACGTGAGACTCGGAAAGATTTTCCGGGTCTATAATGACCGCCGGTTTTGTCGTCGGCTCGGCGCCTATCTCCAATTGGAAGGAGAAATTTCGACAATGGCAAAGGCAGGTTACTTTCGCAGCGCGGGATTCTTGATCTTGGGAGCAATCCTGGGAGGTCTATTCGTTGCGGCGTGGGAGCACTCCACCGCCATAGCGCAACAGAACAACCCGCCGGTGACTCAAGCGACGTTGGTGGCGGACGTGACACACCTAAGAGATATTACGCCGCCGAATTCGCATCCGATGGTCGATGTAGCCATGTTCGCCGCTAACCTCTGGTTCGCCGGCGACAAGAAGAATTGGCCGCTGGCCAACTACTATTGGGGTGAGCTGCGCAACCGCATACGATGGGAAGTGCGGGTGAATCCCTCTCCGAAAGGCGCTGATGGCAATCCGGTTGACATGGCCAATATTTTTGACGGCATAGATAAGGGCAGCTTGACCAAACTGAAGGCAATTATCGACATGAAGGACAGCAAGCAGTTTGCCGTGGAGTACAAAATGCTGCTCGATGATTGCTATTCGTGCCACAAAACGGCTGGCCGGCCGTATCTGCGCCCCATGGTTCCCGTTTCAGGCGCACAGCCTATCGTGAATCTCGACCCCGCAGCGACGTGGCCGCAATAGCGAGTTCTAGGGGGGCTAGAGCCTTGTGGTTCCAAGTCCTGAACCGTCCCTAGAGAGTGCGCTTGCCCTAATTTACCGAGGTATGAGGTTCCGCGAGGACAAACGGGGCAATCTCGATATCAAACTGCTCTTTGCGATCGTCAATCATCTGGTAGGTGCCGTGCATGGAGCCGAAGGGCACGGTCAGAGGGCAACCTGAGGTGTATTCAAAGCTCTCGCCTGGGCCGAGGATCGGTTGATGACCGACGACGCCCGGGCCTCGAACCTCCTGCACCTTTCCCATTGCGTCGGTAATCACCCAATGGCGACTCACGAGCTGCACCGTATTCGGTCCTTCATTCGTAATGCGAACGGTATAGAGAAAAAACCACTGGTTCTGAGGTGGATTGGATCGGCCCGGATCATATTGGGCCTTGACGTGGACCCGGATATTTCTCGTAGTAGCTTCGGAGGAAGACATTCGATTAGGGGCCAGAAAACGTTGGTAGGCTAGGGCCTCATCCCTGTGACATTCATACGGATCCGATAGAGGCTGGTCCTGGCTGTAATATACAAAGCTTTGCCGTCCGGGTCGCCCCAATTCAGATTAGCTGGTATCTCGGGCAACTCGATTGTGCCTAAGAGCTTCGCGCTCGGGGTGAAAATCATGATTCCCGCGGGCCCCGTAGCATAGATATTCCCGTCACGGTCAACCTTCATTCCGTCCGGGACGCCCTCGCCGGGAATGCTCGTAGCATCGAAGAACTTCTCGCCGTTGCTCAAGCTGCCATCCGCCACAACATTGTAGACCATCCAGAACTTTGCCGGGCGCGAGCTGGCGATGTACAACTTCTTTTCATCCGGCGAAAAAGCCAGGCCGTTGGGGTAAGGCACGTCCCTCGTTACCAATTCCACTTTTCCCGGCGCGGACACACGGTACACTCCGGCGAAATCCAATTCCCTTTTGGGAGCGTCAGGGCCCTCCGGATAGGTGCGATAAAGTCCAGGAGGATCGGTGAAGTAAACGTCGCCGTTACTCTTGCAAACGAGATCATTGGGGCTATTCAAACGCTTGCCTTGGTAATGATCGGCGAGAACGGTGATGGTCCCATCTTTTTCGATTCGGCTGACGCGGCGATTTCCGTGTTCCGCGGCAACCACACGACCTTGCTTATCGAGGGTAAGGCCGTTGCTCCCGATCTGGACTCCATCCGGATAGCTGCCTGAAAAGATCGCCTTGCGGAAAACGGAAACGCTGCCGTCCGGGCTCCACTTCATTATTGCGTTGTTCTGGAGATCGCTGAATAGCAAGAACGGGCCCGTTCTCATCCATACGGGCCCTTCGATAAAACGGAAGCCCCCATGCAACTTCTCAATCTTCGTTCCAGGCGATACCAGTTTATCGAGCGCCGGATCATTGCGGGCGATAATTCCGACCCCCGCCTGCTGGCCCAGCATTGGCAGTGTGGTCACGGCTACTGAGATGGCGAGGATGATGGCAAAACGTTTCATCAGGAATTTCCCTTTTAAGCCGAAATTTTCATTTAGCCCGAGCCGAACGGGCACACTTATACACCCGAGGCCCCCATCCCAAGGAATGAATTGTTTTGCTCTGGCAAAGCAACAACCTCGTGGGGGGCTGAGCGGGTCAGGCAAGCTAGATTCGGCGTAACTGGCCATCAATCTGGTCCGCTCCTGGATCAATCCCAGTAAGCACAGGGAGCAAATTGTGTTAGAGTCGGCGGCAAAGTCGGCCCAGGGAGGAAGCCCATGGCGTCGCCCGCGTTCACATCTTCGCTAGCACCCTGCAGGACTGCGCGGCATCTTTTTATCGCGGCTTTCCTAACGGCACTACTGCTGAGCTTGCCGCGCGGCGCCGTCGCTCACGATATTCCGAGCGATGTGACGGTGCAGGCGTTTATGAAACCTGCCGGCGAAAAACTCGACCTGTTGCTTCGGGTGCCGATGAACGCCATGCGCGATACGGAATTTCCCGAGCGCGGCCGCGGATATCTGGATCTGGAACAAGTGGATGCGTCCCTGCGTGAGGCAGCAACAGTTTGGATTGCGAACTTCATAGAAGTCTACGAGGATGATGTCCGGCTGCCGAACCCGCGCATCGTTGAAGTTCGCGCTTCGCTCGAATCCGATAAATCCTTCCTTTCTTACGACGCAGCGCTCGCTCACGTAACCGGGCCGCGCCTCACCAATAACGTGCAGGTGTATTGGAATCAAGTGATGCTCGACGTCTTGTTCGAATATCCCATTCGCTCGGACCAATCCCGGTTTTCGATTCATCCCGGCCTTGCGCGACTCGGTTTACACGTGATCACGGCGCTGCGTTTTCTGCCGCCCAATGGCGCAGTCCGCGCTTTCGAATTTGTAGGCGATCCGGGAATGGTGCGGCTAGATCCGCGCTGGTACCAAGCATCGCTGCAATTCGTCAAGCTCGGTTTCCTCCACATTCTGGACGGCACCGACCATCTGCTCTTCCTCTTCTGCCTGGTGATTCCCTTCCGCAGCTTGCGCAAGTTGATTCCGGTGGTGACGTCTTTCACGGTGGCGCATTCGATCACGCTGATCGCCAGCGCCTATAATCTGGCTCCGGATGTTTTGTGGTTTCCGCCGCTGATCGAAACACTGATTGCCACGTCCATTGTCTACATGGCGCTCGAGAACATCGTGGGCGGTATTGGAGTGCAGCGCCGCTGGATGATTACTTTTGGATTCGGGCTGGTACACGGATTCGGATTCTCGTTCGCGTTGCGCCAGACGCTGCAATTCGCCGGATCGCATCTGTTGACTTCGCTGCTTTCCTTTAATATCGGCGTGGAACTCGGGCAGTTGCTGGTGCTAGCGCTGCTCATTCCCCTGCTGCACGTTTTCTTCAAGTATGCCGTTGCCGAGCGAATGGGCACCATCATTCTCTCAGCATTGGTGGCGCACACGGCCTGGCACTGGATGATTGAGCGCGGAGAACGGTTGCGCCAGTTCCCATTCGTATGGCCGGCACTTACTGCCGCGATACTGGCAAGCATGATGCATTGGCTGATGGGGATTTTGATCTTGGCGGGCGCGGTATGGTGCATAGCAAAATACTGGCCGCTGAAGTTTCCCATTGGGCAGCCGTCTCCGCGCGTGCCATTGGGCGACGGAAGGACTCAGGTTCACAGCGTAACGCATGGTCTCGAGACTCAGTCGGGAGGAGAAATATGAGGCGCAATCTCTACATCGGGGCAGGTTTTTTCGCATTCCTCATCGCGCTCGGCGTCGGTTCGACCGTGCTCGAGAAGAGAGCCGCAGTGGAAGCGGCGGGAGTTCAGGCGCCGCGCTTTGAAGTGGATCCCATGTGGCCGAAGCCGCTGCCGAACCATTGGCTACTGGGGATGACCATCGGCGTATCGCTCGATGCGCAGGATCACGTCTGGATCATTCATCGCGGTGGCTCGCTCGAAAGAATGGAAAACTACGCGGCCGCGAATCCGCCTGCTTCTGAGTGCTGCATGGCGGCGCCACCTGTTCTGGAATTCGACGAAGAAGGTAATCTGCTTCGGCATTGGGGTGGTCCGGGACAAGGCTATGATTGGCCGGCTTCGAATCACGGAATCACAATTGATTACAAGGGAAACGTCTGGATCGGCGGCAACGGCCGAGGTGCCGCGGTCGCTCCTCCAACGCAGGCCGCCGCTCTAAATGAGTCGCAGCCCGGCGGCGGGCCTTTCAACGACAATATGGTCTTGAAATTCACTCAGGACGGAAAATTCCTGATGCAAATCGGGCATCCCGGCCAAAGCAAGGGCAGCAATGATCTGGAAAACCTCAAGGGTCCGGCAAAGATGTTCATCGATAAGGATGCCAACGAGCTTTACGTGGCGGATGGATATGGCAACCATCGCATCATCGTCTTCGATGCGGACAGCGGCAAATACAAGCGCCACTGGGGAGCCTATGGCCACAAGCCGGACGATACGAGTCTCGGCCCATACAATCCCGACGCCCCTCCAGCTCAGCAATTCCGCAATCCGGTGCACTGTACTGAACTCGCACACGACGGGCTCTTATATGTCTGCGATCGCGTGAACGACCGTATCCAGGTGTTCAAGAAGGACGGCACCTTCGTCAAGGAGGCGATCATTGCCAAGCGCACATTGGGCGACGGCTCGGTCTGGGACATTGCCTTCTCGAAGGATCCACAGCAGAAATACATCTTCCTCGCCGACGGCTCGAACGAGAAGGTGTACATCATCCTGCGGGACACGCTGGAAATTCTGACCAGCTTCGGCGACGGAGGCCGCCAGCCCGGCGAATTCTACGCGGTGCATAGCATCGCCACAGACTCCAAGGGCAATATCTTCACCACGGAAACCTATCGCGGACAGCGGGTGCAAAAATTCATCTATAAGGGCATGGCGCCGGTAACGAAGAAAGACCAGGGTGTCCTCTGGCCCAAGAAAGCTTCGTGATCGCGACCGAATCAGCCATTCGTTCTGCAAGAGCGTTCCTTCGGCTGCGGGCCCTTGGTGAGACGGATTTCGCGGAAGGCGTGCGTTTCCTGGCAGACCGGGACGAACACCTGGCTGGCGTCGTGAAGACTTACGGCCAACCCCCGTTATGGGTGCGGGAGCCGGGGTTTCCGACGCTCGTCTACATCATTCTGGAGCAACAAGTCTCTCTCGCTTCGGCGCGGGCCGCATTCGGACGGCTCCAATCAGCAGTAAATCCACTTACGCCAAAACGTTTCTTGAAACTTACCGATGTCGAATTGCTACGCATCGGCTTCAGCCGCCAAAAAACCCTTTATACTCGTCTTCTCGCCGAATCTCTGGCGCACCGTTATTTCGATCTCCGCGACCTCCACGAACTGCGGGACGATTGCGCACGCAAGATGCTCATCGCCTTCAAGGGCATTGGGCGCTGGACCGCCGACATTTACCTTTTGAGCGCCTTGCGGCGTCCGGACATCTGGCCCACCGGCGATTTGGCTCTGGCTACGGCGGTGCAAGAAGTGAAAGGGCTTGGCCAGCGCCCTTCCCCGGAAAGGCTGGAGGCCCTCAGCCTGCCGTGGAAACCTTGGCGCGCCGTGGCCGCCCGGCTTTTCTGGCACGCCTACCTTTCCAAGCGCGGCCAGAAGTCGTCCAGCGTCTCTCTGTAATTCGGATTGGAGTCAGCGCAGGACTCAGAGCGTTAAAAAATCCATTCGCGAGGGTCTCCGAGGAATTCGAAACCGCATATCTGCTCCGGTTTTTCAGGATATTTGGTCCAAGCGAGCCGCGCTTCCCCGGTAAATCGGTGCGCGGTGGGTATCCACAAGAAGGCCTCGACCACCGCGTTCCGGCTCAGCGCCACATTAAGGCCGCAGCAGAAGCCGCGGCTGCTGACGTCGTCGGTAAAGGTGAGAATCTCAAAAGGATTCTCCTTGGCGTCCCTTCCGCGAAGCTTCATGCCGATTCTCAGCCGGACGCGGGCTTCTCGGCGGCGATTTTCGCGTTCCTTGCCGAGAATGGCGTCCAGGCGCGCCTGCAAGGCATTAAAGTCAATCGGCTTCTCAAAATAGCCTTGCGCGCCGAGCGCATCGCAGAAATCCTTATAAATCATCCGGGGCGCACCGGAGATGACAAAGACGGGAATGAGCTGCGTGAAACTCAGGCCCGCGAGCGTTTGACAAACTTCAAAGCCGGTGTGTCCGGGCATCATCAGGTCGACGAAAACCGCATCGGGCTTGTGCTGAAGCGCCAGCTTCAACCCCTCTTCGGGAGACGCCGTGTCTATAATCTCGTAACGATCCTTGAGACGAAAGCGGAGCATCCTGCGGATCGCTTCGTCATCATCGATGATCAAAATTCGTGGCATCCCAGCTCCTCGAGCGAGAACGCAGCCAACCGAGCTGACGATCCTTTTGCGTGTGCTGGATAACCACGCCATTTTCCGGTACCTGAGTGAGTAATACTCGTCCGATTATCCATTTTGTGTTTAGTTGAACATTGCGAGGACGCCGCACGGGGAGGCGGCGCTATAGGAAATTCCCAGGACCTGCGCGTTGAAAGCATCTCGCGGCGCGCGGGATCGGCCGGGATTACACCTTGGAGGTGGCAACGCGTTGCGGTTCGGCAGCGACGCGCACGATGAGCTTGCCGAAGTTCTGGCCGCTGAACAAACCCTTGAAAGCGACGACGGTATTCTCGAACCCATCCACAACATCTTCGCGGTATTTCATCTTGCCTTCGCGAAGCCATTGGGCCATTTCTCGCTCAAATTGGGGCCGCTGGTCGCGAAAATCGAAGTAGATGAATCCTTGAATCGAGAGCCGCTTGGAGAGAACGGCGCGCATCAGCGCGGGCACTCGGTTTGGCCCAGGGGGCAAGCTCGTGGCGTTATAGTGCGCGATAAGGCCGCAGACCGGTATGCGGCCAAAGTTATTCATGAGCGGGAGCACGGCTTCGAAGACGGGACCGCCGACGTTCTCGAAATATACGTCGATGCCCTTGGGGCAGGCTCGCGCGAGTTCGCCGGCGAGCCGCTCACTGCGATGATCGATGCAGGCATCGAAGCCGAGCTCGCTGACGACGTAGTCGCATTTCGCTTTTCCGCCTGCAATGCCAATGGAGCGGCAGCCTTTGATTTTCGCGATCTGGCCGACAACCGAGCCAACAGCTCCCGCCGCCGCTGCCACGACGACGGTTTCACCGGACTTGGGCTGGCCGAGATTGCGAAGCCCCACGTAGGCCGTAAAGCCGGGCATACCCAAGACTCCCAGGGCGGTGGAGATTGGGGCGAGGGTCGGGTCAATTTTGCGCAAGGCCCTCGCTTCGGCAACCGCGAATTCCTGCCAGCCGGTATGGCCGACCACAAAATCGCCGGGCTTCAGTTCGGCGGATTTCGACTCCTGCACTTCACTGACGGCGTCGGCCTCCATGACGTGGCCGATTTCGACGGGCGGCGCGTAGGACGGGCCGGCGTTCATTCGGCCGCGCATGTACGGATCGAGTGAGAGATACAACGTGCGAAGGCGAACCTGGCCGGCTTCGGGCGGGGGGAGTTCCCCTTCTTCGAATCGGAAATCTTCGTCTCGCGGTTCACCAGCAGGACGAGCGGCCAGAACAATGCGGCTATTTTTTTGTGACATTTTGTGTTCCAAGGAGCGCGGCTCCCAGGCCGACGGAATATGATGCCGGCTTGAAGGCCGGCGGTAGACGAGCTTAGACAAGGGCACCGGGACGCTTCTTATAGCGATTGACGATGGCGTCCGCGCTCGAATACGCGAGCGCCTGGATGGTGAGCGTGGGATTGAATCCGCTCATCGTGGGGAAGGTTGAGCTTCCGATGATGAAGAGATTGGGAATATCCCAACTCTGGCCGTAGCGGTTCACGACGGAAAGCTTGGGATCGCTGCCCATGCGTGTGCCGCCTTCGTGATGGGCGCCGGGCATTCCGGAGCCGGTTGGCGAACGCCAGACGTGCTGGGCTCCTGAGGCGCGGCCAAGCTCTTCGAGTTTGTTCAGCAGGAAATTGATGCGCGCAACTTCATTCGGGCGGCGCCAGTCGTAAGTAAGTCGCGGCGCCGGCAAACCATACTGATCGCGCACGTGAGGGTCGAGGTCGATAGTCTGATCCGCATAGGGGAGATTTTCGGTTTGGGCAATGAAGGCGGCGTAACGCGCGAAGTATTTGGCGAGGAAGTCGCGATAGGCCGCGCCCCAGCGCGGAATTCCGGTGGGCGGATTCATGCTGGTGGCGGCGCCGATGGGGCCGGCTTCGAGGTCTGCAGGAGTGACCGAGAGTTGCGCGCCACGAATGAATCCCAAGCCGCTGTGGTCGAAATTATCGGCGTTGAAATCGTCGAGCGAATGTTTCTGGGCGCTCGGTCCCATGTAGATATTGACGTAGCGATCATCGAAAGCGACGAAAACGCGCGCGCCAATGTGGGCCATCAGGTGCTTGCCGAGCTGGCCGCTGGAATTGGCGAGGCCGTTGGGAAATTTGGCAGTCTTGGAAAGCAAAAGCAGGCGCGTATTGTCGTAGATAAAGGTAGCCAGGATGACGAGGTCGGCCTCGATGGTGTTGTCGGAACCGTCGGCGGCGTAATAGGAGACGCCGGTGACGCGGCCGCTGTTATCACTATTCACGCGATAACTCATTGCGCCGGTGAGCAGCTTGAAATTGCCAGTGGCGTCGGCTTCGGGAAGCTTGGTGACGAGAATGCTGGATTTCGCCGCCATATGACAGCCGAAGGCCTGGCAGAAGCCGCAGTAGGTGCAGCCCGGGCGGCCATTATAAGGCTGCGAAAGAATCGCGCGCGGCGAGGAGAATGGATGATATCCGAGCTTCTGCGCCGCGGCTGCAAAGATGACCCCGGACTGATCGGGCAGCAGAGCGGGAAGCGGATATTCGCGGCGGCGCGGCGCTTCAAAGGGATTTCCGCCGTCAGTCTTGCTTCCCTGCAGATTGCCGGCTTTGCCGGAAACGCCCAGGTCGTACTCGGCGCGATCGTAGAAAGGCTCGAGGTCGGCATAAGTCAGCGGCCAATCGGCGAGCGAGGAGTCCGCTGGAATCGCCGAAGCGCCATAGCGTTCGACTGTGTGAGAGCGCGCGCGGAAGTCGTCTTCGTGAAAGCGCCATGAAAGGGCCCCGTAGTGGACCGTTCCGCCACCGGCCTGATTGCCGTAATTCAGAATTGGGAGGGGCTTCGCTTCGGATTTTGCATCCGGGCGCCAGGTGACCGGCTGCCGTTTGAAATTGGGGCGCAACTCCTGACGCTGAAAGTAGCGCAGTTCGTCGAGCGCGCTGAAATCCTGCGTGGTAAGGCGCGGACCGCGTTCGAGGCCGATGACTTTCATTCCGGCCTTGCCCAGTTCGGCAGCGAGGATCCCGCCGACGGCTCCTACGCCCACAATGACGACGTCTGTTTTTTCGGTAGCCATGGCTTACTCCGTCCGTCCGGAAGTTTTGGCCTGAGCTTGCAGACCGGCTTGTGCTTGCAAACCGGTGATCGGGGCGCGCGTGAACGTTTGCTTATTCTGCAAATCCGGCGGCGTGAAATTGCCTTGAGCACCGGGGAAGCCTACCAGGCGCCAGCCCGCAAAATCGCGGTTGCCGCCATAGATGGGGTCGGCGAACATGCCTTCCATGGTATGGGTTCGAACGACATTGAAAAATTCTTGCGCATGCGGCCACGTGAAGCCGGTGGCTTTGCCCTGCTCGAGCGCGGTGATGACTTCATCCTGCTTAGCGGCATCCAGTTGTGTGAAAGACACCTTGTGAGTCGCGCGGCAGTATGCGTCGAGCTGAGCGAGGCCTCGGCGATAAAAATCCTGAAGATCCGCGTAGGCTCCTGCGAGCGCCAGATCAATGTAGTTCAGCACGCCCGCGTCATGCGCTCCCGGCTTGCCAGGCGCTCCAGGCATCAGGCGTTCGGAGAACGCCGCAATCGTGGCGGCCTGCTCGTAATTGAAGAAGGCGCCATGCTGAACCGAGGTGGGATGCGAGGGGTTAGCCGCATCGCCCTTATGCTGCTCAAGTGTCTGGCTGTAGACGTCAGGAACGAGCCCCGAGCCGGCAACGGCTCCAGCGCTAATTGCTGCGCGTTTCAGAAATGAACGGCGGCTCGAATCGTGTTTGCTCATTCTTATTCTCCAGGCTGCTGTAGGTGCTGCTTTTGAGGCAAACCATACGCCGGCCGTTCGTTCGAGTCAATGCGAAATGGCACGGCCTTAAGGCTTCGCGTTTGACCTTATGCGGAGTGGGTGTTATAAAAATCCATCCTGCCGGTGGGGCCGTGGCGCAGTTGGAAGCGCGCCTCGATGGCATCGAGGAGGTCGAGGGTTCGAATCCCTTCGGCTCCACCAAACAGCTCATGGCATTTTTGGTCTACATTTTGCACAGTGAGTCCAGCGGTCGGTACTACGTAGGCCAGACTCATGATCTGAAAAAACGCATAGCGTACCACCAAGCAAACTACTCGAAAGCCTTGAAGAACCGAGGACCCTGGAAACTAGTTCATGTAGAGGAATTTGCGACCCGTAGCGAAGCGGTACGCCGTGAGCGGCACATTAAGCGGCAAAAGGACCGTCAGTTCATCGCAGCTTTGTGTTCCGCGTCCCGGTGACACCGGGAAGGTCGAGGGTTCGAATCCCTTCGGCTCCACCAAAATCTTCTCCAGCACCGAAGCTGACGCACTTAAAGCGGGCACCAGAAAGCACACTTGTCGCAGGTGGGCGTTGCGGTAGGGCAACGCACGACTAGAATAGGCGGCCTATGCCACGAATAACATTTTTGGGCGCGGCGGGAACGGTCACGGGCTCTAAATATCTGGTTGAAGCAACCGGCAAGCGATTGCTCGTAGATTGCGGCCTATTTCAAGGCACAAGCGAATTAACGCAGCGGAATTGGCAGCGGCTTCCGCAAGATCCCTCGACAATTGACTTGGTGGTGCTCACGCACGCGCATTTGGATCACACCGGCTATCTGCCCCGGCTGGTCAACGACGGCTTCCGCGGGCCGATTTTCGCCGATGCCGTTACACAGGAACTCTGCGCGCTGCTGTTGCCGGATTCCGCGCACCTGATGGAAGAGGATGCCGAGCATGCAACACAGCACGGCTACAGTTCGCATAAACCGGCCCTGCCCCTCTACACGCAAGAACAAGTCGTGGCGACACTCAAGCGATTCGCGTCAATGCCGCGGCTCGGCGAGTGCCGGCTGAGCCCCGAGTTTCTCGTTCGGTCGCACGATGCCGGGCATATTCTTGGTTCGTCGAGTCTCGAACTGGTGGTCACCGAAGGCGGCAAGAACACGACCATTCTTTTTTCCGGCGACGTCGGCCGGTACGATCAGGCGCTGTTGAAAGATCCGGAGAAACCGCCGGCTGCGGATTTCGTGCTTTGCGAATCGACCTATGGCGACCGCGATCATCCGACCCAGCCGCCGCCGGATGTGGCCTTGGCGGAAGTCATCAACCGTGTCGCGCAGCGCGGCGGGGTGATCGTCGTGCCAGCGTTCGCGGTGGACCGCACGCAACTGCTGATCTATGACATTCGGCGCCTGGAACGCTCGAAGCGTATTCCGGAGTTGCCGCTCTATATGGATAGCCCAATGGCCATTGATGTGACGGAGATCTATCGCCATCATCGTGAGGATTTGAAGATTCCGACCCAGGAACTTCAGTCTGATGCTTTTTCAGTGCCGGCCGTGCACGTGATGCGCAGCCCGGAACAATCCAAACAGATCAATGACGTGCATACGCCGGCGATCATCATCTCCGCCAGCGGCATGGCTACGGGCGGACGCGTTCTCCATCATCTAGCACAGCGTTTACCCGATGCGCGCAATTGCGTGCTGCTAGCCGGCTTTCAGGCCGAAGGCACGCGCGGCCGGGCGCTCGAAGAAGGGGCTAAATCGATCCAAATTCACGGACAGAATGTGCCGGTGCGCGCCGAAGTCGTAAACCTGCGGCAGTTTTCAGCGCATGCGGGACGCAGCGAACTGATGCGCTGGCTAGCGGGAATTCCGACACCGCCTCGGCAGCTTTTTCTGGTGCACGGGGAGCCGGCGGCGGCGAAGGCGCTGCAATCGGCCGTGCAGTCGCAATTGCATTGGCCGGTGACGCTGCCGAGTTATTTGCAGAGTTTCGATCTGGCAGTTTAATGCCGCCAGCACCGGCCGCGCGAAGGGCTTAGCTTACCGAGCCGACGCTGGCGGGACTGACCTGCTGCGGCATGGCGGGAACCTCTTCGAGGTGAAGTCCGAGTCGGAACATCGGCAGCGGAGCGACGCGTCCCCAGCGATTCAGCTCCCAGCGGGCGCAGAGGAATTTTACCTCTGGGCGCAAAACCAACTCGAGGACGGCCCGCGTCTGGCCGCGATAGAACTGCTGTGGCAGCTTCAAAATGGGATGAGCGCCCCAATTCTCGCCATCCGCAGAGCCCCAAATGGAAACATCGATGGATTCCTGTTCGATCTGGTCTGTGATGACCATGACGCAAAAAAACGTGCGCGTAGAGGTAGCGCTGACATCGACTCTCTCACCTTCTCCGTTCTCTTCGACGCGAGTGTCGAAGGGAATCAGATCGAACTCCATGGCCATAGATCATTCTCCTTGCGAGTGGCGGATTCTAGCACATCACGAGGAACGGAGGCGCGAGAGGCGTTCGGCGGCGGCGGCGAGCGTCTCTTCCTTCTTGCAGAAGGTAAACCGCACCTGATGCGAGCCGTCCGCGGCGTCATTGTAAAAGCTCGAACCGGGCACCACCGCGATGCCGATTCTTTGTACGATGTCGCGCGCGAAGGCCACGTCGTCGGCAAAGCCGAAGCGGGTGATGTCCGTCATGATGTAGTAGGCGCCGCGGGGACGGAAACATTCGAAGCCAGCCTTTTCTAGAATGCCCAACATGCGGTCGCGCTTGACTCGATAACTTTCGGCCAAGCGCTGGTAATAGGAATCCGGCAGCTTGAGGGCAAACGCGCCGGCAGCCTGTAGCGGCGCGGCGGCGCCGACAGTGAGGAAATCGTGCACCTTGCGGATCGCTTCCGTCGGTCCCGGCGGCGCGATGGCCCATCCCACACGCCACCCCGTAACACCATAAGTCTTCGACAATCCGTTGATGGTGATGGAATGCTCGCGCATACCGGGGAGCGACGCTATTGAGATGTGGCGAGCGCCGTCATAAATGATGTGCTCGTAAATCTCGTCGGTGATGGCGAAGGCGTTCCAGCGGAGGCAGAGTTCGCGAATAAATTCCAGTTCCTCGAGAGTGAAGACCTTCCCGGTCGGGTTGTTGGGCGTATTGACGATGATCGCCTTAGTGCGGGGGCCAAAGGCGCGCGCGAGTTCGTCGCGATCAAATTCCCATTTAGGCGGATGCAGGCGCACAAAGCGCGGAGTGGCGCCTGAAAGAATGGCGTCAGGCCCGTAGTTTTCATAGAAAGGCTCGAAGACGACCACTTCATCACCCGGATTGATGATGGCCATAAGCGACGAAATCATCGCTTCGGTGGAACCGCAGCAGACCGTGATTTCGCGTTCAGGATCCACGGTCACGCCCTGTGTGCGCGCGAACTTCTCCACGATGGCATCGCGCAGCGGCTTCGCCCCCCAAGTGATGGCGTACTGATTGTCGTCGGCGGCGATGGCGGCTCGGGCGGCTTCTTTGACTTCCGCGGGTGCCGGGAAATCGGGGAATCCCTGGGCCAAATTGACCGCGTCGTAACGCAGGGCCAGACGTGTCATTTCACGGATGACCGATTCGGTAAAGTATTCGGCCTTCTCGGAAAGGATCCTTCGCGCCGTTTTGGCGATCTTGTCAGGGGTTGGTCTGGCTTCAGCAGGACTGGTCATTATGGATTTCCAGGCGCGAGAGGGGCTCTATGGACGAACACCCGACGGCAAAGGCGATGCGGGAGCTGTGTCTGCAGGAAGCGTGCCGGCGGGAGCGGCGGTCGATGCCTTGGCGAGAGTGGCGGGGATACGCCGATAGATTTGCCGGTAGAGCTCGGCGTTTCGCGCCACGATCTGAACGTACTCACGGGTCTGGGTGATGGGTATGGATTCGACGAATTCCGCCGTTTCTTGATAATTCTGGCCAGCGTTCCACTCCTCGACGTGAGTCTCGCCTGCATTGTAGGCGGCCAGCGCCGCCTCCGGCGTGCCGTAGACGTTGAGCAGATCGGAGAGATACAAAGTTCCGAGCTTCACATTGTACTCTGGATCGAACAGACGCCCTCGCGCGTATCTGAATTTGAGGTTGCGCGCCAGCTTCGTCGCCGTGGGCGGCCAGAGTTGCATCAGGCCGACGGCATTGGCGTAGGAGACGGCGTCGGTGGCAAAGGCGGATTCCTGACGGATCAGTCCGGCGACGAGCATAGGATCCAGATGATAGCGCAGAGATTCGCGCTCGATTAGATCGCGATAGGGCAACGGATACGCCGTGCGCAAAGCCTCGTCAGGAATTTGATCGAAGCGCCGCGCTTCGAACTGCGTCACGATTTGGCGGGTGGTGACGATTCCCGCGCCGTAACGTCCTGCCTGCTCGGCGGCCTTGGCGATGGCGAGAAGCAGCCCTGCGGCATGCGTGTCGGCGTAAGCTGAACGCAGCTCTAATTCGGCGGAACTGTCGAAGGCAATGCTTTGCAGGGCTTGCGCACGAGCCCAGCGCTGGGTGGCGGCTGCGGGCAACGGGCCATCCAATGGCGGCAAGGGCGGCGCCGGAGGAATCACCGATATGACCTCGGCCGGCTCTATGGGTTGCGCACCGATTTCATGCAGGCGCTGCGCGGCTTTTTCACCAAAATACGTTTGCGGAAAGCGCCCCACGGCGGCCAGATAGAAGCTGCGTGCACGCGGGACATTGCCCGCGCGCTCGTAACTTCGCCCCAGCCAGTAGAGCCCATTTACCACCTGCGGAGTGGTTGGATACTTAATCACATACTGCTCGAAATGGCTGGCCGCATCCGGCTGCCGCAACATGTATGACGTCCAGGCAACCCGCCATTGCGCGAGGGAAGCATATTTGCCCGTTGGAAAAGCGGACAGCACTCTCTGGTAATACTCGGCCGCACGGCTGCGATCCAAATTCATCCAGTAATAATTGCCGGCGGCGAAGAGCGCCTCTTCCGCCCAGGGGCTTTGCGGATACGTGGACACGACCTGCTCGATGGCGGCAAACATCCCCGCTTCCAGTTTTGCGGAGCGCTGCAACTGCGAAAGCGAAAAGATACGTTCTGCATCGAGCTCGGGATCCGTTAGCTTCAGGGACTCCACCGCCTCAGCACTCCCGCCCAACTGCACCTGAACCTGGGAGAGGCGCAACGAGGCGCGCTCGCGTGCTACGCCGGAAAGCTTCGGCAGCAAATCTTCGTACGCCTTACGAACATCCTTCCAGCGGCGCGCGTCATACAGAGCCTCAGCGCGGCTAATCTCTGTTTCGACCGGAGTGCCGGGAAACTGTTCTCCTAGGATTGCCTGAAGGTAAGGAATGCGTTCGATCGCGACTTTTGCTTCATCATTTATCGGGAACCGATAGATAACTTCGAGGTAATCATTCGCCGCGGCAATAGGCTTTTCACCTTTAGCTACAGCGGCCTTTTCGTTGGCTTGGGCGCGCAAGAGCAAAAGGGACGGCTTCGCGGTTGTTCTGGGATATTGCTGCAGCGCGGTCACCGCATCGGCAGGCTGGCCCGCGCCAGTGGCCGCCTGGGCCAGCGCCTCAACTGCGGAATCGCTCATGGCAACATCCGGATAGCGTTCGCGGAAGCGCTTCAATTCGACGAGAGCGATGTCCACGGCGCCGGCAGCGCGATCGTTCTGCGCTTCCCAAAACATCGCGTAGTCGGAAAGCAACGGATCTGCGGCAGCCTTCTCGAGCCAACTCCTGGCCTCTGTGAAATGAGCACGGCTGTAATCGTAGTAACCCAAAGCGAGGGCTGCGCGAGCACCGATGGCCGTACCCTTTTCGCGTTGTGCGAACTCGACCAGACGCTCATAGGCCATGCCCATAGGGTGCTCATGTAGTTCGTGTGCGAGACGCTCGAGTTGCTGCTCCGCAAGAGAAGACGCAACGGGAGGCTTGGCCGGGGCTGCGGAACGCTTTCTCGCGGGTGCGTGCTTTGAAGCGTTCGCTTGCTGCGCGTTTGTCTGCGGCGCCTTGGTTTGCTGCACCAACGGCGCAGCTACGCTTGCATTTGAGACGCAGAGGCAAAGCGTGATCGAGCACGTGACGGAGAAGAAAAAAAACGGCAGCCCGAAGAGCCTCGCGCCGCCACAACCTTGCGACATCGATTTCGCCCGTGCAGACAGAGAAGCAACCGCATTTCGGCCCCGCGTCTTGTCTCTGAACGAACTAGCGCCGCAGCGCCGAAGAGGGATAAGGATACTCGCCGAGGGCCGCTGGGTCTCCCTCGCCCAGAATTTCCACCATCCAGTCATAGAAATAATCGACGGGGTGATCCAGGATCGACTGAAAACGCCGGTCATATTCTTTGTGAGCCTTCTCAATATCATCTCGCAAACGCACGCAAATGTCTTTATGTTCGCGTCCCAAGCGGACGTCGTTGGGACGGAGCATCTTGATATCCTGCATGGAAACTTTGGCCACACGATTTGCCCGCCGGTGCAAGTCCTGCTCTTCGGGAAGCAGCGTCGAAACGTCAAACGAGGCGGCGGCTGCCGGCAGCTCCTCGATGGGGTTGGCCAGCTGTCCCGAGGCCGAAGCCTCCCCAAATGTTGCGGCGCGCTGCCCCGCCAAGTCAGATGCCCGACCCTGCCTGGAAGTTAGCGCCGGAGGGGAATCTATCCGGCGAGCGGCCTCCGGGGTAGCTAAATTTTTGGCGGAAGGTTCCTGAACAAGGGACTCGTCCTCGACAATTTCGAGCACCGCATCCGCGTCGGAAGGTTGAGATGCGGGAGGCTCTTCGACGGGAGGAGGTGGCGTCGCAACCCGCTGGGCAGCTGCGGGCTTCTCCGCTGCGGAGCGGCTGGGTGCCGAGGGTGCTGGAGCTTCTTCTTCCTCCTCTACTTCAGCGCCCGAGTGCCTGGACGCAGTGACGAATCGGGAAAGCACGTCGAGCGAGGCAGCCAGCGATGCAGCTGCGGTCTGGGCGCGCAAGATGGGTGGCAGCGCATTGGTGGGACGCGTGCTACCACAGGCGGCCACAAGGTCACTCAGCGCTTGTTGCAAATCCTCGGCGGTACGCTGAAGGGTGTTCAGCGTTTCGCGCAAGGTCCGGGATACAGCCTTGTCGACTTCGCGGGCGCCTCGAGTCATAGGCGGGCCGGTCGGGATGCATCCATAAGCGCATTATTGTGAGCCAGGAAAAGGGTTGTCAACAGAGACAACGGAGGAGCGTAGCGAGGTAGGCGCTACCCGCCATTTGGGGCCTTGGCCTGGGGATACAAGAGTTACTGGGATAGCCAGCCGAGAGCTAGCGGCCCGAAGCCACAGCCCCGAGGTGGTATAATTTAGTTCAATCCAACGGGGGCGACACGGTTTCGACGGAAGCTGTGGCGACTCGAAGGCATGCCGGGCGCCACCTGCCCGCAATCGGGTGGAAAAATAGAACTGCCAACAACGAGTTGGCTCTGGCTGCCTAGAAAAACCTAGCGTAGCCCGTCTCCCCGAGCTTCGCCTGCGGGCTCGGATCGAGGCGTCACACAGCAGGCTGGCCGGCGGACCTCGGTCCGTGGTTTTCCGGCGAGATTAATCGGACTAGTCGGCAGCGCGTCTTGCGCGTTCCAAGCGCGGCCGGCGAACCAAATCGAATGCGATAAGCATGTAGTCTTCGGGCCGTAGCGCTTTTCGGACGGGGGTTCGACTCCCCCCGCCTCCACCATTCGCCATCGTGCAGCGACTTTTGCGAATCACATCGAATGAGATAAGCTAAGCTTGAATTAGGGAGCGCGAAATCCTGGCGCGCGATTTGGCTGACGTCCGGGATCTTCGCAAAACAATCTCAAGGGAGCGCTTACATGAAGTTATCGGCTCTTGGACGTTTTGCTACAGGTCTCTTATTTGCATTACTCGGCGCTTCGTTGCTCGCAGGCCTGTCTGCTCGACCGAAGCCAGCGGCGGCAGGGTATCACTTGCTCAAGGATATTTCGTT
>Ga0209648_10000648_pt1 | contig 26881 bp, 28 predicted proteins | sample GraSoi2013_115cm_FD_185830 | JGI IMG/M metagenome (GOLD analysis project Ga0209648, IMG submission 185830) | Grasslands soil microbial communities from the Angelo Coastal Reserve, California, USA - Sample 9_17_2013_115cm (SPAdes) (version 2) | ecosystem: Environmental > Terrestrial > Soil >... | reverse complement strand
GACGTGGTGTACGGTGCCGATCGACTCCTCGCCCTCTGGTCCTTCCGGCGATTCGACCACGTCGAGGATCGCCCCCTGCCCACCCGCACCTGTCTCGGACCGGGTGCGCCGTCCCTCCTGGCTCGACTTGCGAAAGCCCATCGTTTTGACCAGGAGATCAATCGTCGCGGTGGCCTCCGCCACGGTCATGGTCACGGAGTGAAAGCCGCGAATCGCGTGGTCGCGATCCACCGGGCCGTCCGGCCACGGCACCCACCGGAAATCTGGAGCAATCTCGCCGACAAGCTCGAGCTCGATGCCGTCGACGTCCGCCAGGACGAGTGCGTCGGCGCCGAACCGGCTGGTCCGGCTGGACTCCACTCCAAGCGTGCCCAGGCGGCCGGCCCAGAAGTCCAGGGAATCCCTCGGCACCGCAAATGAAACCGTCGTGACCTGGCCGCTGCCGGCTCGGCGCTCGGGCCACGCGGGCCAGCCGAAGAACGTCATGGCTGTTCCGGGCGAGCCGATCTCGTCTCCGAAGTAGATGTGGTAGGTGTCGGGCACGTCCTGGTTGATGCTCTTCTTGACGAAGCGCAGGCCGAGCACGCTGACATAGAAGTCGACGCACTTCTGCACATCGCCGGTGATCGAAGTGACGTGGTGAATGCCGGGCAAGCTCGCGGGCATCAGATTGGCTTGAGTTTAGTCCGTACCCGGACGGTTTTGGCTCGAGGATTCTTCCTCGATCCGCGACCAGATCTCGGCCGCCAGCGGCTCCTCTGTCTCCTCCTGGATGTGCGCCACGAGACCGATGGAGCGGGCCATCACTGCCAGGCCCCGACACACCCTCCATGAGATGCCCAGCTCGCTCGCGATGGCGCCGATGGCGCCGGTCGCGTTGACCGGCAGCTCGCGGCCAAAGACGCGTGTCGCCTCTTTTCCGACGAGCCCCATGAGCTCGACGTAGCGGCCCGACAGCCCGTTCGCGGCTGCCACCTCGAAGAGCTTCGCGGTGCGCGGGTCAACCGGCTTGTGGATCGGATGCCCGAGGCCTGCGACCGGCTGCTTCCTCGCTTTGTGATCGCTCACGATGCTGCTCGCGACGGCTTTCAGGTCCGCGCTCGAATAGGCTGCATCCGCGGGGAGCCGAAGAACTTCTTTCTCGACCCTCTCCCCGACCCTCTCCCCTACGGGGAGAGGGGGATTATCTAGCGCGGTCTGCAGCATCCGAGCCGCGTCTTCCGCGGAGCCGCCGAACCGGTCGCCCATCCCCAGCAGGCCCGCCGCCACGGCGCCCTGCAGCGATTCCGGCGCGCCGAAATATGTGAGGCGCGCGGCGATCGCGCTGGGCGTCATGCCGTGCTCTACCAGCGTCACCGTGATGGCGTTGAAAACGATCGACTCCTGTTGGCTCGGCAAGCGCCCCTTCAACTCGAGAAAGGCGACGTCGCCCAACGAAAACTTCCCGATCAAGTCCTCGACGAGGTCGTATCCGCGCACGACGATGCGATCGGCAGAACTCCAGCCCATTTCGGACTTGAGCTTTTTGGTCACTGGCGGCTGACGGTCAGCCTGGTCTTGTAGCCTGCACCGCCGAACTCGGTTTCGGGCACGAGCTTGACCTGGCTGCGAAACACCAGCCTGGTGTGGATCGCCTCGGTGATGTCTGCCACGAGCTTGGCATTGGACTCCTCTCCATCGGGGACCTCGATCTCGATTGGAACCGGCGGCATGATGCTCACCTCTCCCTTGTTCCGAACGACTCGAGCCCGACCGGTGACGCGAGGCCGGAACTCACCTACCACCGACAGGATCGCAGTCGGGTACACGTTCACTCCTCGCACGATGAACATGTCGTCCCGCCGCCCGAGGACGCGCATACGGAAAGTCGTGCGCTCGCACGCGCACGAGGTTCCCTCGATTCGCACTATGTCCGAGCCGCGGAACCGCACCACCGGCATCGCCTCTCGCGTCAGCGCCGTGTAGACGAGCTCACCGACCGCGCCTGTCTCGATCTCCATCGGCTCGAGGGTCTCAGGGTCGATCAGCTCCGGCCACACGTGACCCATGCCGCAGAAGTGCATGCCCTGCTGGTGCGGGCATTCGCCGAAAAGGGATGGGGCGACGTCCCCGATGCCCATGACTTCCGTGACCGTTACCCCTAGCACCTTCTGAATGTGGTCTCGGATCGCGGGGATGCCGCCACCTGGCTCGCCACCCGTGACGATGTGAGTCAGGGGGATCGCGCTCGGCTGATCGTCCGTCTTCTCCAGGCGGTTGGCCAGGTACTGGGCGAAAGACGCGGTTGCCAGCAGAGTGTCGGCCATATCGGCGCGAAGCGAGAACACGACTCGCTCGGTGTCGCCGGGCGCCACCGGAATCGTTCGCGAACCGATTCGCAACAGGGCGAAATGCGTGTGACCCGCGACGAAAGGCCCCGCTCCGAACGTGGTGAGCACGCTGCTGTGCTCGTGGATGCCGGTGGCGTAGTACGTGCGAGTTCCCATCACGGTCCAGGTCTCCATGTCGGCTCGCGTCAGGGCGAGGGCGTTCGGAGAGCCGGTCGTGCCGCTGGTCTGATACACCCGCTTCACCAGGTTCGGTTCGACGCACAGGTTGCTGCCGAACGGAGGATCCTCGTCGAGCGCGGCTCTGAATTCCTCCTTGTTCGTGAATGGGAGATTCTTCAAGTCGCCGAGGCCGACGAACGATGAGCCCAGCCCTGCCTCTCGGAACTTGCGCGCATAGAAGAGAGAGGATTCCCTGAGCCTGCGGAACTGGCGCTCCCAGGCGCCCGCGGCAAGCCGGAAGGAGTCTTCGGCGCTTGCGGTCTCGATCTCCCGCTCCCAGATCCAATCGCGATCGCACGTGTCATCGCCGAGCCGGTTGCCTTTCGATTCCATGCCGAAACATGATGCGCGAACCTGGGGTCCCAGCGAACTCACGGCGTAGCCTTTGAGTTCGTGGGGCGTATACCCTTCGGGCGATGACCCCCCTCCTTCCGACGACCGTGGTCGGCAGCTACCCGCAGCCTGAGTGGCTGGTCGACCGCGCGATGCTGGGCAGCCGGCTGCCTCCCCGAACGCGAGCCCTGGAAATCTGGCGCGTCCCCGCCGCGGTCCTCGAGCAGGCGCAAGACGACGCCACCGTGGTTGCGATACGCGACATGGAGCGCGCGGGCATCGACATCATCACCGACGGTGAGGTGCGGCGGGAGAGCTACTCCAACCGCTTTGCCACAGCGCTCGAGGGGATGGATCTTGACAATCCAGGCACCGCCCTGGACCGCACCGGGCATCCCAACCCGGTGCCGCGGGTGGTCGGACCGATCCGCCGCGTTCGGCCGGTCGAGGTGCGCGACGTGAAGTTCTTGCGAGCGAACACCGACCGCCCGATCAAGGCGACGCTACCGGGCCCGTTCACGATGTCGCAGCAGGCGCAGGACGACCACTACCACGACGAAGAGGCGTTCGCGATGGCGCTGGCCGAGGCCGTCAATGCCGAGGTACGCGACCTCTTCGCCGCGGGAGCCGACGTGGTGCAGCTGGACGAACCGTATCTGCAGGCGCGATCCGAGAAAGCCGAACGATTCGCGATCAAGGCGATCAACCGCGCGCTCGAAGGTGTCGAGGGCACGACAGCCCTTCACACATGCTTCGGCTACGCGCACATCGTGCATTCACGGCCCAACGGCTATCCCTTCCTCGAACAGCTCGCTGACGTTTCCGCAAAGCAGATCTCGCTCGAATCGGCGCAGCAGAATGTCGACCTGTCGGTGCTGAGGTCGCTGCGCCACAAGACCCTCATCGTCGGTGTCATCAACCTGGCCGACGAGAGTCCGGTCGAGGACGTGGATGCCGTCGCGGTCAGGATCCGTAAGGCCCTCGAGTTCGTCGACGCCGAGCGGCTGATCGTCGCTCCCGACTGCGGCATGAAGTACCTACCCCGCGAGAAAGCTTTCGGAAAGCTTTCCGCGCTCGCGAACGCCGCTGCGGTGGTGCGCGGAGAGCTCTAGAGGCGCGCCTCTAGCGGGAGGGTGATTGCCTCGCGCGGCGCGCGACCAGGCTCAGCTCCTCGATCGCCTCGCGCGCCAGCCTGACCGCTCTCGCGTATGCGGCTTTGCTGGGACGCCGGGCCCGGCCCTGCAACGACGCGTCGATGAACCTCTTCGCCTGCTCCGACGGATCCTTGGCCAATCTCATCCTCCAATCAACTCCGACCAGACACGATCAACGATAAGCTCCGCGAACCACTCGGACCAGTATTTCTGCTTCAGCTTCTTCTTCGCCAGGTAGTTTCTGAACTCGGGCGTCACTTCCAGCTCGGCGATGAGGAGCGCGGTGACGTCGTCCGGCCGGATCTCCTTTATGTATGCGTGCGTGGCTGAGTACGCGTGCTTCGCCTTCGCCTTCCAGGCGGCCATGTCGTCCTGCAGGAGCGTGGTCAGGCTCGCGTCTTTCAAGTCCTGCAGCTTCTTTTGGGTCAGCGCCATCTCATTTCCATAGAACCATGCGAGTCGCCCAGACCGCTGCTGCGAAGACGGCTGAAACCTCCACCGCGAACAGGCCGACAGTGGCGCCGTACGCCCAGCTCGGGCCGGCGCCGACGAGCCAGGCAAGGCACGCCAGGACCGCGACCAGGCACAGCGCAAACTGGGCCAGCAGGATTCCGCCAATTTTGCGGTAGGGCTCGACCACCAGCTCTGATACTTCCCCCGAGTACGACTGGTACGAGGCGATGATGATCCCCAGGAAGACCAGCACGAAGCCGGCGAGGGCGGCGGAAGCGCCGAGGATCGCGAGCACGACGTCCTTCTCCACGATCAGCGGCCCAACCACTCCCGGGCTTCTTCGGGTGTCGCGAAGTAGGCAACCTCGAGAGTTGTAGCCGGAACCTGATCGAGGCTCGCCTTCAGGTTGACGCCCGCGAGCACGCTGGACGGAACAACTACGGCGAAATGTTTCAAGCCTGCCGCCAACGCCCGGGGAACCCACTCCTTGTTGGCGCGGTCCTGGTCGGCCGGGTTCAGGACTTTCTGGCGGCGGCAGTCCGCGAGGATGCGCGTGCCGTGGTGTTTTCTGAGAGCCACGATCTCGGCCTCGAGCAGCTCCGCAAACTCGGCCGCATTCGCCCAACCTTGCCACTCCACCAGGACGAACTGACCGTCACCGTCCCACCGGACCGAGGCGACGCCCGGCACATCGAAGTAGACATCGTGCGAATCCGGGTCCATGGGTTCGCCCAAGAATAAGGAGCGCCCCGGCCTACCGGCACCCTTCAGGCCGCCTGGTCTCCCTAAGCGATCAGCGGCTCAACCAGTCTCGGGCTTCCTCGGGTGAGGCGAAATAGGCAAGCTCGAGCCTCTCGGGGCGAACCTTGCCCAGCCTCTCCTTGAGATTCGCAGCAGCAAGCCCGCTGGACGGAAGCACGACAGCTAAACGTTTCAGCCCCGCGACAAGGGCCCTGGGAAGCCAGTTTTCGTTGGCTCGGGTCTGGTCCGCCGCGGTCAGACCTTTCTGCAGCCGGCAGTCGGCGAGCATGTGCTTTCCACGGTGCTTTCTCAAGGCCGTGATCTCGGCCTCGAGCAGAGCCGCGAATTCGGCCGCGTTGGCCCAGCCCCGCCATTCCACCAGGACGAGCTGCCCGTCCGCGTCCCAGCGGACCGAGGCGACGCCCGGCACATCGAAGTAGACATCGTCTGCTTCCGGGACCATGGTCTGGCCAAAGAATAAGAGAGGCCCGGTGTCCGCGGGACCCTTCAGGCCGCTTTCATTCTCAGTGCTTAATCTCCCAGTAGTGCTCATCTATAGCGGTTCCCATCAGGCTGTCCACTCGTGTTCTTTCCGTTCAGATGGCCCGTTGAATAAACATTCGCTTTACAGTTGCACCACTTCAATGCCTGATTCCGCTTCCCGAAGCGTCGTCCTGGTTGCCGCGAAGGTGGTAGGTGGCGACCCTGCGCGACCCTGAACTCATCTCCCAGGGCGAACCGGCAGCCCGTCGAGTCCAGGTCCTGATCGTCCAGGATCATCCGCTGCTCGCATCGGCGATCGCCAGGGTGCTCGAGGGCCAGCCCGACCTGGCCGTCTTCGGCGTATCGAGCTCCGGTGCCGACGCAGTCGAAGCGGTGGCCCAGCACAGGCCGGACGTGGTGCTGATGGATTTCCGGCTGCCCGACGTCACCGGGCCGGCGGCCGCTCGGACGATCAAGCTCGCCCACGCGGACGCCGCGATCGTTTTTCACAGCGCCGACGAATCCGAAACCGCGCTGCTGGACGCGATCGACGCCGGCGCGACCGCCTACCTGACCAAGGACGCGACGGCGGACCAGATCATCGAGGCGGTCCGCCGAGCATCCGCCGGCGAAGTGCTGATTCCCGTCGAGCTGTTCGCGCGCGCGATCGCACGCCAGAGGGCCGTCGTGACCAAGAAACGTGAGCGCGAGCAGCTGCTGGCCGAGTTCACGCCACGGGAGCTCGACGTCTTGCACCTGCTCGCGGAAGGCCTCGACACGACCTCGATGTCCCGGCGGCTTGGAATCGCTCCCCACACCGTCGAGTGGCACGTCCGCCATGTGATCGAGAAGCTGCAGGTCCATTCGAAGCTGCAGGCGGTCATCGCCGCGGCGCGCAAGGGCCTGATCGAGCTCTAAAGGCGCCTCTCGCCGCCCCCTCTTTCGCCATCCCCTTACAGGGGCTGCCACCCGCGTTGAACCATGGCGACAGCAGAGAGAGGCTCGATGTAGTAAGAGGCATGATCGGCATCACGTGGGTCGGGAGGCGGCCTCTCCTTGCTCTCGCCGGGGTCCTCGCTTTCTCCGCGTGCGGCGGCGGCGCAGCCGCCACCTCGGCGCCTCCCACACCGGGCATCAACTTCACGATGGTGGCTCAGAACCTCAGCGGCGTCTCGGGTTCCGGCACCATCGTCAAGGGGACCGGTTCCTTCGTCGTCACGATCAAACTGACCGGGTTCGCTCCGAACTCGAGCCACGTCTCTCACGTTCACGCTGGAAGATGCTCGCAACCAGGCGGCATCGCCTACGCGCTCGTGCAGGTGATCGCGGATGCTTCGGGAGCGGCCACAGCAACGACAACAGTTCCAGCCTCTTACATCGTCCCCGCGTCGGGCTGGTATGTGAACGTCCACCACGGACCCGACTTCACCGATGCCGATTACGCGCCGAGCGACTCGTGCGGAGACCTCTCGGCGGCCTGAACCGGACCGAGCCGATCCAACGGTGAGATCACGGAAGCCATCCGCTTAGAGGGGTGGCACGCCGTCCTCCCCCATGGCGACAAAACAGGCGGTCGAGCGTACTAACAGCGCATGCAGCTGAGGAGGGGACCGCCGACGAACACGCCAGCTGCCCCGCAATCGCCACCGCTCCGCTTGATCAAGGCGCCGCTGGTGGCTGCCCGCGCGCCCCGCGCCGGGGGCCTGTGGAAACCCCTCAAGAGCTACTCCATACGTGTGGTTGCCGCCATGTTGCTGGTGACGATCCCGCTGTTCGTCACCCTCGGCGTGGTGATCCAGAGCTGGAGCACGCAGACCAGCATCGCGCAGGCCAAGACGCTGGCGGAGGCAACGGCCCAGAGCGCCGCGGTGCGGATCACCGACTGGGTGGAAGAGCGACAGGCCGAGCTCCAGATCCTCGCCCAGAACCAGGTCGGAGCACTTGCGGCTTCGGACGTCGAAAGCCAGCTTAGGGCCGCGGGCCCGTCGCACCCGTCTTTCGAAAGCCTCCAGGTGTTCGATGCGAAGGGCGCCATCGTCGGGTCGTCCGCGCCCGGCACCACGCTTTCGGCCACCCCGTCGGGCGGCACGTTCGCCAACAGCCTGAGCGTCGAGACGATTGGGCCCGTTCAGATCAAGGGCGGCGAACTCATCTGGGTTGCCACCGCGCCAATCCTGGGTCCAGACGAGCAACCGCTGGGAGTCGTCGCCGGCGACCTAGACCTGACCGCTCTCGAGAGCCTGCTGAACCCCTACGGCAAGGACGAGGTGACAACAGCGGACCACGAGACCCACATCGTGAATGCGGAACACCTTCTCGTCTACAGCTCGGAGTTTGGCCCGCTCACGGACGACGCGCTGGCGCTGCCAAAAGGAACGCTGAAAACGCCCGCCGAGGCCGCGCTGTACAGCCAGGCCATGACCGCCGGCGCGGGCGCGGCCGAGACTGTGGACTACCGCGGCCACCACGTCCTGGCCGGCTATGAACCCATACCGATGCTCGGCTGGGTCGTGGTCGCGTCAATCGATACCTCGACGGCGCTGGCTCCCCTGACCCAGCAGGAATTGCGGGTCTCGCTGCTCCAGACGCTGACCTTCCTGCTGCTGATTGGTTTCGCCATTGCCGTCGCCATCCTGACGACGCGGCCGCTCGGAGCCCTTTCCCGCGCCGCCGCAAGCGTCGAGGCGGGAGACCTGACGGCGCGGGTGCATCTCCGCGGCGGCGAGGAGGTTCGTGTGCTCGGCGCCACCTTCAACGCGATGGTCGAGCGCCTGAGCGGTGTTCTGGTGCGCTTGAGAGGCGAGGTCACCGAGTCCGCCACCAAGCTCTCCGAGGTTGCCGAGCAGCTCGCCGCCGCGACCCTCGAGCAGACCACCGCCGCCACCGCCACCTCGGCGAGCATGGAGGAGGTCGCGCGCAGCTCGGGCGCGATCGCGGACACCGTGGACCGAGTGGCCATCCAGGCCGGGGAGGCGCAGACCAACCTGGAGCTCGCTCAAACCGACCTCAAGGCCTCCGGTGACCGCACTCTCGCGCTGGCCGGCCGCGTCAACGAGATCGAAGGCATCCTCGAGCTGATCGACGACATCGCCGACCAGACCAACCTGCTCGCCCTCAACGCGGCGATCGAAGCGGCGCGGGCGGGCGACGCGGGCCGCGGTTTTGCGGTGGTCGCCGACGAGGTGCGCAGACTCGCCGAGCGTTCGAAGGCGGCGGCGGCCCAGATCGCCAAGCTCGTGGAAGGCGCGCAAGCCCAGAGCAGCGAGACGGTGATGGCGCTCGAGAAGGGCGTCAAGCAGATGGAGCGCGGTCTGAAGATGATGCAGGCCATGGCCGAGGTGAGCGGCCAGGTGCAGATCGCAACGCAGCAGCAGCGCACCTCCACCGAGCAGGTCGTGCTCGCCATCGAGCACATCGCCGAAGGCAGCCGCTCGGTGGCCGTGACCGCCCAGGAGATCGCCGCCGCCGCCGCCCGCCAGGGCGCCCTCGCGGCCGACCTCGCCGGCTCCGGCTGGGAGGGCCTGATCGAGGACGACCATGGCGCTTAGGAAGGTCAATTCGCAGGCAGAGCGTGATCTGCCCTCGCTGGCCGCACTGATCCCGATCCGCGTCGACAAGCGTGCGGTCAGGGGGGTCGGCTCACGTAGGTCTAGGCGTCCGTCGCTCGACACCTTCTTTACGAGAGTGCTGGCCAGCTCCCTGCTGATCTCACTGCCGGCGATGGTCATACTCGCGGCCCTCATGTTCGCCCAGGAGCTGCAGTCGAGCACGGATCTCGCAAACGGACGGGCCCAATCGACAGCCACTGCCGCCGCCGGCCGGATCACCGAGTGGGTCCGGGAACCGGCCGCTTACCTGGCGCAGCTTGCGAGTGAGGCGATCGTCCCGGTCGGCAGTCCTGAGCCCAACGGCAGCTCTCTCAAGACCGCCACCAACGCATCCTTCGACGCCATCGCCGTTGTGGATTCAAACGGGGTCGTGATCGCGACAACCGCCCGAGACCCCGACCTCGAGGCGGTAGGGTCGGCGGTGGGGTTCAGGGAGATGCTCTACCGCCAAACCCTGCTGCCTATCGACAAAGGCAAGGACGGCCTCGACTGGATCATCAGCGCTCCCATCGTTGGTGGAGACGGCATCTCAGAAGGCGTGGTGACAGGCGACCTGAACATCACTGCGCTGAGCCCGCTTCTGGGACCCACGACGAGCGGCCAGGAGATCCATGTCGCGAACAGCAAACATCTCCTGGTGTTCAGCTCAGACTGGCGGCCGATTACCGGCGACCGCAGCCTCGCGGCGAGAGGCGCCCTGAGCGTCACGGCGGAGGGCGGGCTCGTCGACCGGGCTCTGACAAACGGCCCAGGCTCAGCGCAAATCACCGACTACCGGAACCACGCTGTCTTCGCGGGCTACGGCGCGGCATCGAATCTCCAGCTGGTTGTGATCGCCTCAACTGACAGCGCTGAAGCGCTGTCGCCCGCGTACACCCTTGCCCGTCTGACGATTGCGATCATGATTGTCGGGGCCCTACTCATCGTTGGGGTCGCGATCATCCTGGCGCGGTTTACCATCCGCCCGATCACCACTCTTGCCCGCGTCGCCCAGCGGGCAGAGGCCGGCGACCTCAGCGTGCGCGTGACTCTCTCCGGCGGCCGAGAGACTCGGCTTCTCGGCGCTGCGTTCAACGGCATGCTCCAGCGCCTGAACCTCGTGCTTTCGCGTCTACAGGGAGAGGTCGGGGAATCTGCCGCCAAGCTCTCTCTAGTTGCCGAGCAGCTTGCCGCGGCGACCCTCGAGCAGACCACCGCCGCCACCGCCACCTCAGCGAGCATGGAGGAGGTCGCGCGCACCTCGGGCGCGATCGCGGACACCGTGGACCGAGTGGCCATCCAGGCCGGGGAGGCGCAGACCAACCTGGAGCTCGCTCAAACCGACCTCAAGGCCTCCGGTGACCGCACTCTCGCGCTGGCCGGCCGCGTCAACGAGATCGAAGGCATCCTCGAGCTGATCGACGACATCGCCGACCAGACCAACCTGCTCGCCCTCAACGCGGCGATCGAAGCGGCGCGGGCGGGCGACGCGGGCCGCGGTTTTGCGGTGGTCGCCGACGAGGTGCGCAGACTCGCCGAGCGTTCGAAGGCGGCGGCGGCCCAGATCGCCAAGCTCGTGGAAGGCGCGCAAGCCCAGAGCAGCGAGACGGTGATGGCGCTCGAGAAGGGCGTCAAGCAGATGGAGCGCGGTCTGAAGATGATGCAGGCCATGGCCGAGGTGAGCGGCCAGGTGCAGATCGCAACGCAGCAGCAGCGCACCTCCACCGAGCAGGTCGTGCTCGCCATCGAGCACATCGCCGAAGGCAGCCGCTCGGTGGCCGTGACCGCCCAGGAGATCGCCGCCGCCGCCGCCCGCCAGGGCGCCCTCGCGGCCGACCTCGCCGGCTCCGGCTGGGAGGGCCTGATCGAGGACGACGGTGGAGCTTAAGAAGCCCGCCGGCGCGCCCGCGGTCGTGAGCACTCGCGCGAACGTGCACCTCCTGACGATCGCGCCTCCGGCGGCCGGCAGCGTCGCTGCGCCAAAGCCGCCTCACAGTGCCGTCTGGAACAGCTTCTTCGCGAGGATGCTGCTCAGCCTGCTCGCCGTCGCCATTCCGTTCTTGATCGTCGCGGGACTGATTCCGGACGCTCTCGAATCGTTGGGCATCGGACCCCAGGTCCTTGCCATCGTCCTGCTCATCGGCCTCACCGCTCTGACTGCACGCGTGATGATCCGCCCGCTCATCGAACTCTCGCGCGCCGCTGAGCGAGCCGAGCAGGGCGACCTGTCTGTGCGCGTCATCCCAGCCGGCAGCAGCGAAGTTCGCGTGTTGGGCCACGCGTTCAACTCGATGCTCGAGCAGCTCGCGGCCATTCAGCTTCGAATTCGCGGGGAGGTCGCGGCAGCCGCAGGTCAGCTCGCCACCGCCTCGCAGAAGCTGGTCGGAGCAACCCAGGAGCAGACCGCCGCGGCCACACAGACCTCGGCGAGCATGGAAGAGCTCGCCCGCAGCGCAGTCTCGATCGCGGGCAACGTGGCCGCGGTGACCAACCAGGCCACCGACATTCGCACCCGGATCGGGAGCGCGCAAGCGGAGCTGCTTGCCTCGGACGAGCGCGTTCACGCTCTCTCGCGGCGGGTGGGCGAGATCGAGGGAATCATCGGCCTCATCAACGACATCGCGGATGAGACCAACCTGCTGGCGCTCAACGCGGCGATCGAAGCGGCCCGAGCCGGTGATTCAGGACGAGGGTTCGCCGTGGTCGCCGACGAGGTGAGGCGCCTGGCCGAGCGCTCCAAGGCGGCCGCCGCGCAGATCGCAACTCTGGTAGAAGCGGCTCAGGCGGGGGCCGGCGCGACTGTCACCGCGGTCGAGAATCGGCGCCGGCAGATGGAGCTCTGGCTGTCCATGATGGTGAAGATGGCCGATGCGAGCGGCCAGGTCCAGCTCGCCAGCGAGGACCAGCGTGCCGCCGTCGACCGGGCTGTCGAGGCCATCGAGCAGATCGCGGCCAGCAGCAGGTCGGTGGCCGAAACCGCCAAGGAGATCGCGCTTGCGGCCGCCCGGCAGGGCGAGATCGCGGCCGAGCTGGCAGGCTCGCCGAGGGCGCTCCTTGGTGAATAGGCTGCCGCCTGTGGAAGCGATTCCACGCCGGTCGGCGAGGAACCTGCGCGTCTTGAAGGCGAGTGCGCCGCAACCGCTGTCGCCCCCAACGCGGCCTTCGCGCCGCGTGAGCTGGGACAGCCTGTTCTTGCGCATCTGGTTCGGCTCGATCGTCGTGACAGCGCCGTTCTTCGTGGTCGAGGCTCTGACGAACTTCGGAATCTGGTTGAGCCTCGGAACGTTCGCCGTGCTGGCTGCCGTGCTGGCTTTTGTGACGTGGTGGTTGACGCAGCCGGTCGCGGCGCTCACGGACGTGGTCGATGACTTCGAGTCCGGCGACACCTCCGCTCGCGCTATCCCTGCGGGCGGATCCGACACGCGCCGGTTGGCCGCGAACATCAACACGATGTTCGACCGCCTCGGCGCGGATCTGGCGCGGCCCGCGTTTGGGGTCCGGATGGTGGATGGCGCCGCTCGGATCTCAGCCTCGGCAAACCGGGTCGCGGTTGCGGCAGTCGAGCAATCCGCGGCGGGCCTGCAAGCTCGGGCCGGGCTGGACGTCCTCGAGAGGGCCGCGTCGTCTCTCGCCGAGACGGTGGCAGCGGTGGTCGTGCAGGCCGGCCAGCTTCGCACCAACATCCAGCGCGCCCAAACCGATTTGCAAGCATCGAGCGATCGGACCCAGGCGAACGCAACCCGGGTCAACGAGATCCAGGATGTGCTCGGGATTCTGAACGACATCGCGGATCAGACAGCGCTGCTTGCGCTCAACGCCGCGATCGAGGCAGCTCGCGCAGGCGAGTCCGGACGCGGCTTCGCGGTCGTCGCCGACGAGGTGCGGAGGCTGGCCGAGCGATCCAAAGCCGCCGCCTCTGAGATCGCGACCCTGGCCCAGGGCGCGCAGACCACGAGCCGCGAAGCTGTGATCGCGATCGTGCGTCGGGGCCAGCAGCTGGACCAGTGGATGGGGTTGACCCAGGCGATGAGCGAGCTGACCGCAAGAGTCGAGCCTGCCATGGAAGAGCATCGGGCCGCCACGGAGGGGCTCGAGACGGCGGTCCTCGTGGTCGCTCAGACGAGTCGCGAGATGGCGGCAGCCGCCGAGGAGCTCGCCTCTGCCGCGGCACCAGCGCGACCTGAGCACGAAAGCCGGTGACGCGAGTCCTCGTGATCGCAGCCAACGATGCCTATTTCGCGGTGCCGATGACGCGCGTGCACCAGGTCCTTCGCCATCCCCTGGTGACGCGAATCCCTCTTTCCCCGGCCGCGCTGCTCGGGGTCGTCAACGTCCGCGGAGAGATCGTCCCTCTGCTGGACACCGCGGTGCTGACAGGGACGGGTGTCCTCCACGAACCCCCCTTCGCCGTGCTCGTGAAGGGCGGTGAGGACATGCTGGCGTTGGGCGTACAAGAGCTGCCTATCGCTGCCGACTTCGAAGAGCCCGTGGGCCCTGGTACGCAGCCGGGCGAGGTCGGCGTCTACAGCGACGGCGGCCGTCTGGTGGTGCTCATAGACGTAGAGGAGCTGGTGAAGAACCGGCTGGATTTGAAACGGGCGAGCTAGAGGACGAGTTCCGACCACTGTTCATCGAGGAGGCGAAGGGCCATCTCGAAAGGATCGCGACCGGGCTGATGGCGCTCGAGGTGGCGCCAGACGACCAGGCCGCGATCGACGGGATTCTGCGCGAAGCCCACACGATGAAGGGCGCGGCGGGGATGGTCGGGATGATGCGGGTGAGCCGCCTCGCCCATCGGCTCGAAGACCTCCTCGTCGAGCTGAGGTCGGGGACGCGCCGCTCGACTCCTGAGCTGACGGACTCGATGCTGCTGGTGGTCGACGGGTTGGGCCGGCTCATCGCCAGCCCAGCCAGCGCCGAGCAGGACGCCAGCGACGAGCTGGCGATGGAACGCTTGCTGCCCACGCCGGCGATCGGGGGTTCCGAGCTTCCCATCCCGGTGGCGTCAATCCCCCCTCCCGCTCCTGCGATCCCCGTCGCCGCGCCTGACGTCCCGGTCTCAGTACCTGTTTCACAAGTTGAAATCGCGGTCGCTCCGCCAGTCGTCTCGCGGCTCCCCCTTGCGGCCCCGGTGGGCGGGGACGAGTATCGGGCACCGGCTGCTGTGGATCGCAAGACGGTGGAGACGGCCACGCTCGACGTGCCGGTGGCGCGGATCGATGAGCTCAACCGGCTGGTCGGCGAGGTGTCGGCGGCGCAGCTCAGGGTCGGCCACGTCTTCGGATCGGAGCTTCAGCGGAACCCCGACGCCATTACCGAATATCGCGAGCTCACCAAGGTGATCAACCAGCTCCAGGAAGTGACCGAGCGAACGAGGATGGTGCCCGTAGGAACGCTCGAAGCCATCCTGCACCGAACGGTTCGAGACACCGCGCGCTCGCTCGGCAAGAAGGTGCGCTGGGAACTGGTCGGAGAAGACATCGAGGTGGACCGGGGCGTGCTGGAGCAGCTCGTCTCGCCCCTGCTGCACCTGGTGCGGAATTCGATCGGGCACGGCATCGAGCTTCCCGCCGAGAGGTTGGCGGTCGGTAAGCGGGAAGAGGCGCTGGTGAGGCTGCACGCGACGCAGGTCGGATCGAAGGTCGTGATCGCGATCAGCGACGACGGCGCGGGCATCAATGTCCCGGCCGTCCGGGATGCGGCGGTCAAGCGGGGCCTCGACGTCGACGGGTTGACGGACGATCAATCGCTTCACCTGATCTTTCACACCGGGGTCTCGACCGCCAAGACACTGACGGAAACCTCTGGCCGCGGCGTAGGCCTCGACGTCGTGAAGACCGCGGTGGAGGCGGTCCACGGCGAAGTGCAGATCGTGAATCACCCCGGCGCGGGAGCGGAGTTCCGGATCGTGGTCCCCATCACGTTGACAGTCGTCCCCTGCCTGATCGTTTCCATCGGCGGTCAGCCGTTCGGGCTGCCCCTCCATCGAATCATCCGGATGCTCGAGGCTCAGAACGTCCAGCTCGTCAGCGGCAAGAATCTCGCCGTTGTCGACGGGCACGCGGTGCCGGTCTCCGACCTTGCCGCGCTCCTGGGTTTGCCTTCAGCGGGCGTCGGGCCGTGGGTCTTGCTTAGCAGCGCGGACGGCCCGCACGCGTTCCAGGTCGAGACGGTCGTGCAGAAGCGCGATGTGGTCGTGCGCGGCCTGACCGGCCGGCTGCGCGACCTCAAAGCCGTGAGCGGCGCGTGCATCGAACCCAACGGAAGCATCCTCCTGGTGCTCGACATCTCCACGCTGATCGAGCGCAGCCTCTCCGCGGTCGTGGCCGGCGTCAATGGAACCGACAAGGCAGCGGGGCCGCCACCACAGCTGAACGTTGTGGTGGTGGACGACACCTTGATGGTGCGCGAGCTGCAGCGTTCGATCCTCGAGCGTGGAGGCTATGTGGTACGCACCGCCTCCAATGGCGCTGAGGCGCTCGCGATGCTCATAGCCGCCCCCGCCGACCTCGTCGTGACAGACGTTGAGATGCCCCAACTGGACGGCCTCCAACTCATCAGCAACATGAGGTCGCATCCCGGCCTGACCAACGTCCCCGTGCTGATCGTTTCCTCACACGGGACCGACGAGGATCGTCAGCGTGGCATGGACGCCGGGGCTGATGGCTACATCGTCAAGACCTCTTTCGACGAGGCAGGACTCCTCAATGCCGTGTCGCGACTGCTGGGCAGGACGGGTAGCCCGACTCCGCCTACTCGCAACGGCGCACGCGGTCGCACACCAGATCGCAGCTTTGAAAAAACCACGTCGAGCCCGCAATGACGTCGCTCGATTTCGCCACATCGCTCCTGCGGTCGAGAGCCGGCCTCAAAGCAGAGCCGGCCAGCCAGGCCAGGCTCGCGAGATTGCTTCAGGAGAGCGCGAAAATCGCAGGCGTTGCGGTGGACGCTTACGTGAGCATCCTGGACACCCAGCCCGCCGCCTTCGACGACCTGCTGGATCGCGTCACCGTCCAGCACAGCGGTTTCTTTCGCGACCCGGCTCAGTTCGACGCTCTCGCCGCCCTCGTGCGCAAGCAGCCCAGCCAACGAGGTGTCGTGTGGAGCGCGGGGTGCGGCAACGGCCAGGAACCGTACAGCCTGGCGATGCTACTGGATGAAACCGGTCGCGGCAGCTGGGAGGTCGTCGCGAGCGACGTGTCGTTCCACGCGCTCGCACGAACCGAGAAGGCCATCTACACCGAGAGCGAAATCCAGGGACTGTCGAGCGAGCGCAGGCGAAGGTATCTCTCGCCGGCCCGCGGCGGGTATGAGGTCGTTCCATCGATCCGACGGATGGTGCGCATCGCACATCACAACCTGGCGCTGGATGAACCGCAGACGATCGTTCCAGATGCCGTCGTGGTCTTCTGCCGCAACGTCCTGATGTACTTCGGCCGCGAAGAGTCAGAGGCGTGCATTCAACGCATCGCGTCCCACATCGCCCCCGGTGGGCACCTCTTCCTCGGGCATTCGGACTCGCCCGGACGCATGTCGACATACTTCGCAGCCGTCCGCGTCGCGGGCGCCCTCTGCCACGAGAGGCTCGCGGCCGCTCCGCGCGCCGCGCAAATCGGAACGCGCCTCGGCGACACGACCCCACATCGGGACATGACAGGTCTTTTGACCGAGGGAAATCGCGCAGCGGCCAGCGGTGACCTCCGGGCCGCCGTCCGTGCATTCCGCCAGGCGACCTACCTCGATCCCAACGTGGCCATCGCCTACTTTCAGCTGGGGGCGGCCCTCGAGCTCGCGGGCGACGCCCGCGAGGCGCGCCGCGCCTTTGGCGCCGCGGGCCTTGCGATGGTCAGCGGGAGCGGTACCGAGGACGTCTCGGGGCTGGGCGGCTACTCGCGCCAGGACCTCGCCAGCGCGATCGCGTTCAAGCTCACGGCCGGGGTTCGCTGATGGCTGAGGACATCGTTCTCGTCGACGACGACCGCGTGATCCAGAAGATGGTGGGCGGCTTTCTCGAGCGAAGGGGCTTCCTTGTACGCAAGGCCAGCGATGGAATCGAGGCGCTGCAGCACGTCCGCGACCGGATCCCGGACCTCGTCATCACCGATGTTCGTATGCCCGAGCTGAACGGGATCGAGCTGACATCGCGGCTGCGCGCCCATCACCGCACGGCCGGCGTTCCGATCCTCATGTTCTCCGAGCTGAGCGGCGCGCCCGATGCCCTCGCCGGATATGCGGCCGGGGCGGACGACTACCTGCCCAAGCCTTTCGAGCTGGAAATCCTGGAAGCCAAGGTCCAGTCCCTGCTGCGGCGCTCGGCCGGCGCCACAGCGCGGCGCAACCGCGGCAAGGTGATCCTGTTCGCACACGCGAAAGGCGGGGTCGGGACCACCTGTCTTGCCGTGAACATGGCGGTGCTGCTGGCCGCTCAATCCTCGAAACCTGTAGGGCTCCTAGACCTCGATGTCGAGTTCGGCGACTCGGCGCTGTACTTGAACCTTCATCCCAGCCGGACGCTGGCCGACCTCAAGGCGCCTCCTGGCGCCCTGGTCGACGAGACCCTGTTCGAAGGCTTCGTGACCGAATCGGGCAGCGTCCGCCTCGTGGTGGGGTCCGATTTTCCGGAGCGGGCGGAGCTCGTCACCCTCCCCGCGATCCAGCTGGCGATCGACCGCCTCAGCGCGACCTGTCAGTACGTGCTCGTGGATTCGCCGGCATCGTTCAGCGAACGCACGCTGACCGCCCTTGACACGTGCGACCTGATCTGCCTCGTCACCTCGTCGTCGGTGCCATCGCTCAAGGCGACTCGCCGCTGCCTCGTGCTCTTCGACACGCTTGGCGTCTCGCCGGAACGGGTGCGGCTCATCCTCAACAACAGCACGACCCACGCAATCGAAACCGCCGAGGTTGCCGGCATGCTCGGCCGCCGCCCGGACTTCGTGATCCAGAACTCTCCAACCCTCGACCGTGCGGCGGGCCATGGCAGGCCGCTCGTCAGCGCCAACCCCGCCGACCCGCTGGTCGCGGATCTTCGCAGGCTGGCGGACTCAATCCTGGTCAGCGTCCCGGTGGCCCTCGACACGCCGGCCTAGATGTAGTCGGCCCTCTAGCGCCGGGCTGCCGCTTCCACGGAACGCTCGGGCGCACCAAGCCGGAGCTGATATTCGTACGCCCTCGCCATGCGGCGGAGGCCTGTGTCCGCGCTGGACCGGATGATGCTGCGCGCGACACCGGCGACCGCCTGCCCGACGCCGAGGCGGCTGACCTCTTCGTTCACGATGCGGAGGTTGGCGTCGCGCCACAAGACGTAGGAGCGCGAGAGAGTCGAAAGCGACACGCCATAGCGCGCCGCGAAAATGCCGACCCGGCCAATGAAGTTGCGCTCGGCTTCGGTGGTGCCCTGGCCCGTGACCAGGAACCTGGCGATCGCCCGGCTGGTCAAGGTGTGCACGTCTCGGATCTGCCTGGCGAACGCCGGCGAGGTCAGCTCGATGAGGCCTGCGGAAACAGCCGCCGCGAGGGTCAACCGCGCGACCTCGGCCACGCGGGCGGCCAGGGCTTGCCCGAGTCTCACCTGTGCCGGGTCCGCGTCGATAAGCGGCGCGCGAGGCAGCCTGAACATCTGGCCCCAGGCAATCGCCTCAACGGGCATGGCTCGTCGAACTTCGGTGTCCGCCACGCGCAAGTAATACGCGCGCCCGACCGTTAATGCTCCCTACGAAGTCAGGTCTCTCTCCCATGCAAATCGATGGGCGTTTGACCGATTCATGCCTCCGCTGTCATCCACACCCTACGCATAGAGGGCTGCCATGCAGTGTCAGAACATGGCGACTTCTGGGCCGCTCCCGCGTACACCTGAAACGTGGGGTATATCGGCGTTGTCTTCGCATTGTTCACGCTGGGATACATCTTCGGTGTCTGGACCGCGCTGCTCGTCACGAAGGAGCAGCAAAGGGCTTACGAGGACGGTAGCTCAGTGTCCGTCTCCGACCTCCATGTAATCGCGTTGAATCAGGGCGTGCTGCGGCCTTGAGCAGTACGAATTCAGCTCCCCGGCAGCTCAAGGTTTTGAGGATCCCGTCGGCGGTCCCCAATCACGATCGTCGCAACCACGACCGCCGCACCGAAGCCGAACCCGTTGACGACCTGGTCTCACTCGGAAGCCATGAGCTCCGCAACACAGTTTCGAGCCTGGTGGGCTGCGCGGAGCTCATCGATTCGGGAGACCTGGCCGATGACGCGCTCCACCTGTACACGGGAATCCTGCTGCGTGAAGCTCGGCGCCTGAGTGCGTTCGTCACCAAGGCCGTGGCGCTGCAGAGCATGGAGCACGGTGATCGAGACCTCGACCCGGCACCTGTCGATGTGCGATCGCTGCTCAACCGTGCGGCGCTTGCTGCCGGCGAAGACAACCTGAGGCCCATAGAGGTCGACGTGCCTGCTGAGCTTCCGCTCGTCTCGGCCGAAGCGGATGCGATTCTCGAGGTGCTCGGCAACTTCATATCGAATGCCCGACGCTTCTCGCCGGACGGCGGTTCGATCGTGATCGCGGCATGCCAGCTCGGCGACATGGTCCAAGTCGACATCCGGGACCACGGCGTCGGCATCGAGGCCGAGGCGCTCCCCAAGCTCTTTCGAAAGTTCTATCACGCCGAGAGCGGGGTCGGGCGCCTCGCCCCGGGCGCCGGCCTTGGTCTTGCCATCAACCACAAGATCATCGAAGCCCACGGTGGCAAGCTGGTGGCGAGCTCGAGGGGCAAAGGGCAGGGCGCGCGCTTCCAGTTCACGCTGCCCGTCGCGCGGCCCAGCGCAACTTTCGGGAAGATCCTCATCGTCGAAGACGACGGCGCCTTCGCCAGCCTTCTGAAAGCGGAGTTCGCGGCCGCGGGTCTCGGCACAGTGCGGGCTCCCGACGCGGAGACCGCCGAGAGGCTGCTCGTGGACGTGATGCCGCTGGCGATCGTGCTCGACCTGGCTCTGCCGGGCCTGCAGGGCGAGGACTTTCTTGCCCGCATGTGGGCGATTGGCGGCGCCCGCCTCCCGGTCGTGGTGCTGACCATGAAGAACCTGGGACCTGAACAGATTTCGGCGCTCGAGCTCACCGGCGCGACGGCGGTGCTTCCAAAGGAGGCCGGGGCGCCGCAGGCCGCTGTCGCCGTCATCGCCCAGGCCCTTGTTGCCGGCCCGGTGGCGGGGTGAGCCTGCGCACCTCGACCGAGCTCGAGCTGCAGCGGACGGTCCTCATCGCGGATGACGAGTCGAGCATCCGCCTGCTCGTGCACGCCACCATCGAGTCCGACGACTACACGGTGGTCGAAGCGTCCGATGGCGCGCAGGCTTGGGCGCTTGCCCAGGAGCTCAAGCCGTCGCTCGTGCTGCTCGACGTGCAGATGCCGGGGCAGAGCGGGCTCGACGTCTTGCGTTCGATCAAGGCGGATCCGGGTCTGAAGACAACCCGTGTGATCCTCCTCACCTCCAAAGCCCAGGAGCGAGACATCGAGGTCGGGCTCATCGCCGGCGCCGATTTTTACCTGACGAAACCCTTTTCCCCGCTGGACCTTCTCACGCGGGTTGAAGAAGCGCTCGAGCTCTGATGGGCCTGTCCAAGAGCGAGCCGCGGCCGGCGGACCGAGCTCGCGGCCGGGGTTGGTCTGTTCGACGGTACGCCGTCCTGTTCACGGTGGTGCTGGTCGCAGTCGCCGCCCTCGCGGGCGTGGCGGTGCGAACCATCGCCGAGCAGGATGCCCGGCAGGCGGCTGCGGCCGATGCGAACTTTGCAGCCGGCGTGGCGACGATGGAGATCGCCGGCGACCTGCTGCTCATGCATGAGGCCACCGCCAAGCTGGCTGCCAATCCGCAGGTGCCTGCCATCCTCGCGGCGCCGACTGGGCCGTGCACGCTGGTATTTGGAAGCGCGAGCCCTTTTTCCGGCGGGCATCTCGACATCATCAAGTCCGACGGATCCGTGAAGTGCTCCTCTAGAGCCATTGCGGTCGGCCCTCTGTACGGCGCGGCAAGCTGGCTTCCGGCGGCGCTGGCCGGCGCGGGTACCGTGGCGCCGTACACCGACCCGGCCACCGGTGAGATCTCTGCCGTCGTCGCTTCGCCAGTCGCCGGTGGCGCAGGCGTGGTGGCCGCGATCGTCGCACTCGCGCCGGTAGGTCCGAACCTGGCGGCGACGCTCGGCGGGGCGCGTCAGCTCGAGTTCCTGATCACGAACGGCGACACGACAACCCTCACCCGATCGGTGCAGCCGCAGCGCTGGGTGGGGAAGCCGCTGTCGGGGACCGCCTTCGCCGGGTCTACCCATCTGGTCGAACGTCCGGACGTCGACGGAAGGACTCGCCTGTACGCCTGGGATCAGGTCGGCTCGACGCCCTGGGTGGTCTACGCCGGCGCGGACGAGGCCGCGGCGCTCGCCGCGGCGGACATCTCCTCGAACCGCGACCTGGCCATCATCCTGTGCGGCGTCGGAATCATGCTGGTCGTCATCTTCGTGGTGTACCGCCGGATCGTGGACCCGATTCGACAGCTCAGCCTTGTCATCCGCGGCTCGATGGTGGGTGGGTCGGTGGAAACCATCGACGCGATGGGGGCAACCGAGGTCACGGGCCTCGCTGAAGACTTCTCCACGCTGATGGCCACCGTGAAGCATGAGCTCGTGGAGCGCTTGAACAGCGAGCAAGAGGCGGTCGTCTCGGAGCGCAACTACCGGACGCTCTTCGAAGGTCATCCCCAGCCGATGTGGCTGTACGACATCGATACGCTGGCGTTTCTCGAGGTGAATGACAGCGCTTGCGACCGTTACGGGTACACGCGCGCCGAGTTCACGACCATGACCATCTGCGATATCCAGCGGCCGCAGGACGTCCCGAAGTTCCTCGAGCTCCACGCGATGCCCATGCCGGCCCTGGACCGGACGGGACCGTGGCGGCACGTGCTGAAGGACGGCTCAGAGACCCAGGTGCTCATCACCTCGCACACGGTGATCTTCGGCGAGCATAATGCCCGATTCGTGCTCGCCGAAGACCTCACGGAGAGCCAGCGGCTCGAGCTCGAGCTCGTCGAGTCGCACGCCCGCGCAGAGCACAGCGCCGAGCTCGTTCGGGCGAAGGACGAAATGGTCGCGGTGGTGAGCCACGAGCTGCGGACTCCGCTCGCCAGCATCGTCGGCTTCGCGGAGCTGCTGGCTACGCGTGACGTCACTCCGGCACAGCGCAAGGAGTACCTCAATGTGATGCTCCAGGAGGGCCATCGCCTGACGGCCCTGGTCAACGACTTCCTGGACCTGCGCCGCCTCGAAGGCGGCCACCTTTCGATGCGCTTCGCGCCCGCCGACGGCAAGGCGCTGATCGTGCGTGCGATCGACCTCTTCACCCAGCCGGGTGGGACCCCGATCGTGATGCGCGTGCCAGAGGATCTTCCGCTGGTTCGCGTCGACGGCGACGCCTTTTTCCGCGTGGTCGTCAACCTGCTTTCGAACGCGCGCAAGTATTCGCCCCTTGGCGGGTCGATCATCGTCAGCGCGGGTGTCGTCGAGGGCATGGTCGAAGTCTCGGTCCAGGATCACGGCCTCGGCATTCCGGCGGAGGCCCTCACGCAGCTCTTTGCGAAGTTCTTCCGAGTGGATTCGGCTGACCGCGGCTCGATCGGGGGAACCGGCCTGGGACTTGCGATCTGCAAGAACATCGTCGAGAGCCACGGCGGCAAGATCGGCGTCCGCTCGGAGGGTCTGGGCAAGGGCTCGGTCTTCTCGTTCACAGTCCCGGTTGTGCGAGAGGAAGCGCAGACGGGAGACGTCCTCATCGTCGAGGACGACTCCGGGTTCGCCCACCTGCTCGAGGCCGAGCTGGAGGCCCGCGGCCTGACCTCGATCTGGGCGGCGGATGCGGAGACGGCAGGCCACCTGCTGACGCGAGCACAAGCGGTGGTGCTCGACCTCCTGCTCCCCGGGCTGCCGGGCGAGGCCTTCTTGCATCAGCTCCGTGCGGCGCGCGGCGCCGGCATCCCGGTCGTGGTGGTCACTCTGAAAGACCTGGGGCCGGCCGAAAGCCTGGCTCTTCAGAAGGCAGGCGTCACGGCCGTGATGCGCAAGGGAGCCGGGACGGCGGCGGCGGCGGCCACCGTGCTCGCCCAAAGCCTTGCTTCAAAGCTGGTCGCGATTTGATCAGCACTCAGGACGCAGCCCCAGGGGTCCCCGATCGCGACGGAGACCTGGCACGCATCGTCCGGTTGCGCCAGACATACGTTCACCCCGGTCGGGAGATGCCTGCCGGCCCTGACCTGCCGACACCCGTCGTGCGCACCATTTCGATCTTGTTCACCGACATCCGCGGCTTCAGCCGCTTGACGGAGCGATTCGGCGACGACCCGGCCGGCCTGCTCGACGTGCTCAACGCGCACCTGAAGAGAGTCGTCCGCTCGATCACGATCTGTGGAGGCGTCATCGAGAAATTCGTAGGCGATGGTGTGATGGCGACATTCGGCGCAACCGACGAGCTGCCCGACCACGTGCATCGGGCGATGGCAGCGGCGATCGGGCTCATCGGCGCCAACGAGGCGCTGAACCGCCGCTCGGCCGCAGCTTGGGGATTTCGACTCGAGGTCGGCGTCGGCATCGCGTCGGGACCAGTCGTGATCGGCGCGGTGGGATCGGTCGAGCGATCGGAGCTCGGTGTGCTGGGCGACGCGGTGAACGTGGCCGCAAGGCTGGTGACGCACGCGGGGCCGGGCGAGGTGCTGATGACCGGCACCGTCTACAGCGAGGTGGCGGCGATGCTGCAGAGCGAGCTGACCAACCAGTCCGCGGTGCGCGGGCGCTCGGGCTCACTCGAGATCTACCGGATGTCCCTGCTGGGCGGACGGGGCGCCCTGGCCTGAGGGCTCGACATTCCGCTCGTTTGGCGCCAGGCGATCGGTAATCCGCGATTCGATACGAACGTTTGGCGCCAAGCGAGCCTTTCGCGCGGTCGAGGTCTCAGATCAGCGCGGTGGTGATCAAGGCCGGCCCAGCCAGCGCCATCAGGCAGATCACCCAGTCCGGCATCTGCGGGCGAAGGCCCGCTTCTGTCGCGTCGAGTTGCTTCATTCGGCTCCGCACGCCACTCTAGTGTCGATGAAGCTTTACGGAGACCTGGCCGAGTGGTGGCCGATCTTCTCGGCCCCCGAGGACTACAAGGAAGAGGCCGACTTCGTGGCTCGCGCCCTGACTCAATCCGGCGCTCCAAGGCCGCGCAGCGTCCTCGAGCTTGGATCGGGCGGCGGGAACAGCGCCTTCCACCTCAAGAAGCGTTTCGCGATGACGCTCGTCGACCTATCTCCGCAGATGCTCGCGGTGAGCAGAGCCCTCAACCCCGAGTGCGAGCACCTCGAAGGGGATATCCGGACGGTGCGGCTGGGGCGAACCTTCGACGCGGTCTATGTGTACGACGCGATCTGTCACATGACCACCGAGGCAGACCTGCGCGCCGTGATGCAGACGGCTTACGAGCACCTGCGATCGGGTGGCGTGGCGATGTTCGTCCCCGACTTCGTGCGCGAGACGTTTGTCGAGAACACGGATCACGGAGGCAATGACACCGACCGGGGCAGCGTGCGCTTCTTGCAGTGGACCTCCGACCCCGACCGGCACGACACGCATTACCTGGTCGACTTCGCGATCCTGATCCGGGACTTGCAGGGCCAGACGCGGTTGGTGCACGACCGCCATGTCTATGGGCTTTTCCCAAGGGCCACGTGGCGAAGTTTGCTGCGCGACGTCGGGTTCGATCTGAAATCCATCGAGGTCGCGCTCGACGACTTCGGGCGCGACCTCTTCATGGGCAGGCGCAGGCGCTAAAGCAGCTAGATCTCTCGACCGTTCGCGGTCAGCTTGACCTCGATGTTGCCCCGCGTCGCGTTGGAGTACGGGCACACCAGGTGCGCCGCCGCGACGATCCGCGCCGCCTCCCCGGGATCCGCGATGTGCGGCAGGGTGACGTTGAGCTCCACGGCGATCGTGTAGGCACGCCCCTCTTTGGGGAGCAGGCTCACCCGGCTGAGGATCGAGAGGTCCCCCATGTCGATGTCAGGTGCGCCCTGCGCGCGCCCGGCCTGCTCGCGGCGCCCGATCACTCCGAGAGCGCCCTCGAAACAGGCGGCGTAGCCCACGGCGAAGAGCTGCTCCGGATTCGTGCCGTCGCCCTCGCCGCCCATCTCCTTCGGCCGGCGTAGCTGCACGTCGAGCATTCCGTCGCTCGTGCGGCCGTGCCCGTTGGCCCGGCCGCCGGTGACAGTCGCCTCCGCGGTGTAGAGGACCCGCGCCGTCGTGGTCTCCATCTCAGGCGCTCTTCATTTCGGTTGCACCGCCCATGCGCAGGGTGGCTCCCACCCCGATGGTCAGGATCGCCAGTATCCCAGCGGTCCAGGCAACCCCGGGGGCTCCGCCGAACAGGAGGACCACCGCAGCGATAAAGGTGATGACGGCCACGAGGCCCGGTGCGTTGACGATGAGGGACCGGCGAGGTTCACGCGTCGCCGCGGCCACGATGCCGGACGCGAAGAGCAGCACGCCCAATACGTAAGCGGCATACGTGGAGAGGTGGTGCGAAGTCTCGCCGAAGACCAACGGTGAGATGAAGAGAAGAACGCCGAACACCATGGTGGCGTAGTCCTGCCAGCGCTTCCAAGTAGTCATGACCTCATACCTCCAATTACTTCCGCCGTCGTATCTACCGTACTGCTGATCTCTCGTGGGCGCATGACGAGGACCGGCGCTTTCGAGTGTGTCGCGAGGTACGCCGCGGTCGAGCCGAGGAGCAGATTGTGCAGAGAGCTGTGACGGTTGCTCCCGACCACGACCAGGTCGGCGCCGGTCTCAGCGGCGACCTGCACGATCTCTTCTCCCGGGCTCCCGGCGCGCACCACGAACTCCCAACCGGCAGATGCGCCGCCCAGGATCCGCGTCACGTCCCGCCTTACCTCAGCCTCCTGGTCATCCAGCGCCTCCGCCGAAGGGGCCGCAGTCATACCCGGCGCCATGAGGCTGGTCACGGGGAGGTGCCTGACAAACACGACCACGATCCTTGCGCCGATTCGCCGCGCCAGATCTGCCACCTGCTCCAGGCCACGGTCGCCGGCCGGCGACCCGTCGGCGGCCACCACGATCTTCCTGATCCAGCTTGAACCGCTTTCAACCCGTTCCATCGAGGGACCTCCTAACGTTTCAGTACACTGAAATCAACCACGATGGACGGTCAGGATATTCCCCCTCAACCTGATTTCCTGGTGCAGCTGCGGCGGACCCAGCATGCGGTCCGGAACCGGCTCGACGCCGACCTCGCGCCGACGGGCCTGACCATGCCTCAGTACACGGTGCTGGCGGCGCTCGACCGCGAGGGCGACCTCTCCTCGTCGGACCTGGCGCGCGAGCTCGGGATGACCGCTCAGACCGTGAACGTGCTGGTGAAAGGCCTGGAAGCGGCGGGCCTCCTGCGCCGGACCCGGCACCCGAGTCACGGGCGCATCCTGCTCGCCGAGCTGACCCCAGCCGGGAGGCGCGCCCTCACGCGCGGTTACGCCGCCGGCAAGGCGATCCAGGATCGCG
>Ga0209648_10000647_pt1 | contig 26902 bp, 21 predicted proteins | sample GraSoi2013_115cm_FD_185830 | JGI IMG/M metagenome (GOLD analysis project Ga0209648, IMG submission 185830) | Grasslands soil microbial communities from the Angelo Coastal Reserve, California, USA - Sample 9_17_2013_115cm (SPAdes) (version 2) | ecosystem: Environmental > Terrestrial > Soil >... | reverse complement strand
TGGGCTTTTCGAAGTAAGCGGTGGCGCCAAGATCCTTGCAAAGCGCCTTGGTCGTGCTTCCGGCCTCTCCGCTAACCACAAAAATCGGAATCAATTGCGTAAAGGTCATGGAAGCGAACGTGCGGCAAAGCTCGAAACCGGAAAAGCGCGGCATTCGCAAATCCAGCAAAATGGCGGCAGGCTTATTCTGCATAGCCAAGGCGAGGGCCTGCTCCGGATCGCCGGTGTCGATGATCTCGTAGATATCCGAAAGGTTTAACCGCATGAGCCGGCGCACCGCCGCTTCATCATCGACGACCAAAATTTTCTGCATTTCCGTGATGCCTCCTATTTGGAATCAGTGTCAGCGCCAGCAAGCACCGGCTTTGACGCCGAGACTGATGCGGACTCCGCGCTATCCAGAACTTCGCGGACTTTGCGCGCCAAAGTTTCGTGAGTGAATGGTTTATGCAGCAAGTGCGTCCCTGCTTCAAGCACGCCGTGGCCTGCGATGAAGCTGTCGGTGTAGCCTGACATGTACAGCACCTTCATCCCGGGCTGCAGGGGTGCAAGACGTTCACCCAAGACTCGTCCATTGATTCCAGGCATCACGACATCCGTCAGCAATAGGTGAATGGGACCGGAATGACTGCGAGCGACCTCAAGTGCTTCCCTTCCGTCCGCGGCGGTCAGGACGCGATAGCCGCTATCTCTCAGAAACATGTTTGCGAGTTTTCGTAGCGCCTCGGCGTCTTCGACCAATAAAACAGTTTCCGAGCCACGAATGCTTGCTGGCTGACCAGTCTTCGTCTCCGCTGCCGAAGCGGTTTGCCCCACGCGAGGGAGGTAGACGGAAAAACAAGCCCCCTTGCCTTTTTCAGAGTCGACCGCAATGTACCCCCCGCTCTGTTTCACCACGCCATAGACGGTGGCCAAACCAAGTCCCGTTCCCTTGTCGCGCTCTTTGGTGGTAAAGAACGGCTCAAAAATTTGCGACTGAATTTCGGGATCAATACCGGTGCCAGTGTCCCTAACGGCGAGCATTACGTACTGGCCTACGCGCGAGCCGGGATGTTGACGGGTGTAGGCGAGGTCAAGATCCACGTTAGCGGTTTGAATCGTCAATTTGCCGCCATCGGGCATGGCATCTCGGGCGTTGACCGCTAAATTCATGATCACCTGTTCGATTTGACTGGGGTCCGCCTTCACTTGTGCTAGTTCTGGGTCAAGGTCCAGCTTCAACGCCACGTCTTCCCCGATAAGACGCGGAAGCATCTTTTCCATATCGGATACAAGCGAATTGAGGTTCAGGATGACAGGTTCAAGCACCTGTTGGCGGCTAAAGGCCAGGAGCTGCCGAGTCAACGAGACCGCACGCTGGCTGGCTTTCTCAATTTCCTCGGCGTGTTCAAACAATGGATTCGCATTTCCAAGACTTCGCTTCAGCACCTGACTGTAGCCGATAATGACGCCTAGAAGATTATTGAAGTCATGGGCAATGCCACCGGAGAGGCGCCCGACCGCTTCCATTTTCTGCGCCATACGGAGTTGCCGTTCCAGCACGCGTCTTTCGGTGACGTCTTCGGCAAAGACTTCCAGATAGGTCACCGCGCCGGCCTCATCCTTTACCGGCCAGCCGCTGCATCGCACCGTAATCGGCGCACCATCCTTGCGCTTCCACTCCAGTTCAACGTCTTTGAAGTATTGTTCCCGAATAACCGTCTGAATGAGTTTTTGATGTTCGGAGGCGTGGCGATAAATGTGCGTTCCGAGATTAGCTTGAAGCAGCTCCTCGCGCGAATCATAGCCAAGCATTTTCTGGAGCGCGGGATTCACCAAAATCAACTTGCCGGCGATACTGGCTCGGTAGATACCGTAGGGCGCGTCTTCGACAACTAATCGGAAACTGGCCTCCGAGCGCTCCAGCGCTTCCGCGGCTCGCTTCCGCTCCGTAATGTCACGATTGACGATCACCAATTTTTCAGGTTCGCCTTTGGAATCGCGGATTACGCTTGCCGTGGATTCCAGCACTCTCCACCTTCCGTCCTTATGGCGAACGCGATATTCCGAGGGAGAACCTATGCCGGTGCGCCGCGCTTCCTCGCCAGCTTGTCTTACACGATCGATATCCTCGGGATGGATATGAGCAAAGGAGGATGACCTTTTGAGCTCATCGAGTGAATATCCGAGAACTTTCTCGTAAGAAAGGCTGTTGAAAATCCGGTTCCCCTCCATGTCGACGACGGCGATCATGTCGGCGGCATTTTCTGTGATCAACCGGAACAGTTCCTCTCCCTCGAGTAGTTTGCGGCGCATCCGGTGAATCTGTAGTTGTTGGTATAGCGTGTAAATGTCGAAGATAAGCACGAGACCTATGAGGCCGCGCACCGCCTGAGGAAGGAGGGAAGAGACGTCCTCTTGTTCGCGCAACAAAAAGGAAGCCAGGCCCGCGGTCAACAGCAACGTGACAACCACGGCAGCCGACCAGAGAAACCACTCGCGCCGCTCGATTCGGCCAATGTTCATACTGGTTTGGGTTGGCATGGCGTTTTTTCCTATGCGCCTTCACGACCAGGAGCATTAGCAAGATGCTGGAGTTGAATACTTACCTCTCGCGAGTCGTCGCGGTCGTCAGCGGATGCAAAGCTCAAACCGCCAGAGTTCAGGATAGTGCTAATCTGCACGCTTGCGGCTTCCTCTCGAATCGCTGCCCACTTGCTCACAGAAATCGCGAGGAACGCGCGCACGACGGTCCTGTCGAACAATTTCCCCGCTGCGCGCTGAATTTCGTCGCGCCCTACCTCGAAGGGCATGGCGGAACGGTATGGCCGGTCCGAGGTCATGGCGTCAAAACTATCGGCCACGGCAAAGATCCTGACGCCCAACGCAATTTCCTCGGCTTTCAACCCTCGCGGATAGCCGCTGCCGTCGCATCGCTCGTGATGCGCAAGAATGATTTCGGCTGCGTCCGCGAGAAACGGAATGCCTTTGACTAAGTCATAGCCGATCTGGACGTGGTGCTGCATCACCTCGCGCTCTTGCTCTGTCAGTGCACCGGGCTTCAGAAGAATCCCGTCGGGGATGGCCAATTTCCCGATGTCGTGCAGCCACGCTCCCATTCCGAGGTTCCGGAGTTCCTCCTCCAGGCCTCCGATGGCCTGCGCGATTTTGATGGAATACCAAAACACTCTGCGTGAGTGGCCCGCAGTTGGACCGTCCCGCAGGTCAATGGCGCTACCCAGCGCTTCCAGGGTCGCCGAGTAACTGTGCTCCAATTGGGCCATGGCCGTTTGAAGCTGTTGCGTGCGCTTGGCGATCATCTCCTCTAAATGGCGTCGGTAATTTTCCAATTCTCGCTGGAGAGCTTTCTTCTGGAAGGCGCGTTCCAGGCTGGCCAAAACCATTTCCAGCTGAAAGGGTTTTACAAGATAATCGTCAGCGCCTTCTTTCATGGCCTGGACTCCCACGCGGACATCATCCACACCGGTGGCGACCAGAAAGGCCAAGTCGGGGTATTTGCGCTGCACTTCAGCCAGAAGCTCCAGCCCGGAGATTCCAGGCATGCGCAGATCCGAAATCACCGCGCTGAACAATCCACTCGGCAAAACGTCGAGGGCCGCTTCCGCGCTGGCCGCACTTTGGTTCGCAATTCCCACTTGCGACAACATCACTCCCAACATTTTTCGAACAGCTGGTTCGTCGTCAACGATCAAAACCCGGTCTGTTGAGGGTTTCATTCGGTCGGCTTTCGCGCGGTGAGCGGATTAACCTTTCGTTACAGGTGGCGACAGTGCGTAAACGCGACTATACCGTATTCAGTATCGAATGATCATGCCATTATATGTATCTGATCTGCCGTCCATGGTAAACACAAGGGGAGGAAGTTCCACAGTAGTACACCGCGTTGAACCACGGCAAGAGGAATCAACTCCACATAATTCAGATAATTTCCCGTCCCGATATAAATTGGCCGAACCAATAAACTAGAGGAAAAAAACCTAGTGCTTCCTCAACGCCCTGGAAGTGCGCCTCGGCGGGTTTCGTTAATCAGGGACAATCTCATTTGGGCACGTTGGGAAAAATCGATCAGTAGACCATTTTGATGGACCAATAAAAGGATGCTTTCCGGCGTTAACGCTTCACCTCTGGCCACCGTCCGTAGGACCAGGCGCTGCCATTGGCGGACAATTTCAACATCAACCGAGCCTATGGCTCGAACGAAGACAGGCACCGATATGTCTTAGTAACGACCATTCAACCCATGGCCGTACGGAACAAGTTCTCGGCCTATCCAGACAATCACTTCGGCCTCGTTGTTCTTGATGAGTGCGAGGGGACCCAAGTCGACAGCTTGTAGCCCTATTTTCTCCTTCGGGCGTAGATGAACCACAAAAAGCGGGGCATGACTTCGTCTTTTAGAACGCAATCCTGCCCCCTTCATGCTTTACTCGGCGAAAACATAGACCGTAGTCCGCTCCCACTGTAAAGCCCGCTTGTGCAGCTCCGCTCGGTATACCCCAACCGTGCTCGCTTCCGCGCCCCTCCGGGCTGCACTGAAATACGCTTCGAAGCTTGACAGCCACGGACTACGGCCAGAACTCGCCTCCAGTAAAGCATGTTGTTTTTTTATGCCCTGAAAGGGCCTGAAAACAGCAAATCAAAACTGGAGCGAACCAAGTGCCAAGCGTCTACGAAATCATCACCGAGAAAATCATCAAGCAACTTGAATCTGGCGTGGCTCCCTGGCGCAAGCCCTGGACCTGTCAAACTCCCGCAAATTTGGTCACACAGAAAGAGTATCGCGGACTCAATATCTTTACTCTTGCTTCGCAGGGGTTCCCATCGCGATTCTGGCTTACTTTCAATCAGGCTGCGAAGCTGGGCGGGAGAATTCGCAAGGGCGAAAAGTCTTCGCCCGTGATCTTCTGGACCGTTGGCGAGGAGCGAGAGACAACCACGCAAGACGGCACGAAAGAGACCTCGCGACCTTTTCTGCTGCGGTACTACAGCGTGTTCAATTTCTCGCAGACGGAGGGCATCGATATCCCCGCAGCGCTTCTGCAGGAGACGCGTACCAACGACCCCATCGAAACGTGCGAGCTAATCGTGACCAACATGCCGAACCCGCCAGCGTTCGAGCAATCCGACAAAGCGTGGTACTCGCTCAGCAACGACATGGTCGGTATGCCAGCACGTGGTCTCTTTCAGTCATCGGAAGAGTATTACTCGACCCTTTTTCACGAACTGTCGCACGCGAGCGGGCACGTAAAGCGCCTGCACAGGGAGAACTTCGACAACCAAGCTCATTTTGGTTCTGAATCCTATTCGAAAGAGGAACTTATCGCGGAGATGAGCGCCGCCATGCTCTGCGGCATCGCGGGAATCGAGCAGAAGACTCTTGAAAACTCCGCCGCCTATCTCAAAACGTGGATTGCGCGTCTCAAGTCCGATTCGCGGTTACTTGTTTCCGCTGCGTCCCAGGCCCAGAAAGCCGCCGACTTTATCCAAGGCAAAATCGTCGCGCATCAGGAGGCTGAACGGCAGGCCGCTTAGGTTGCCCCCTGCGTTTACTCGCGGCTGACAGTGGGTCGGTTCGTTCGACCGGAGCAATGGCAGCGAGTATCTCTGCGTGGGAGGCACGCCTCAGTGTGCCTCCCCTTTCATTCCACAGTTTCCGCCAGACGCATCGCCACACCAGTCACGCGACCTACAATCTCCGCTTCGTGTGGGTACGCGAACTGGCGAACTTGGCACCGGGAAATAGGATGGGGGATCGACAATAGCTGGCCTTCCTTGATCTCGCACCAGCTGCAAATGTATTCGTCGCGCAGCTCGATGAAAAAAATTGGACGATCATACTCCGATGGCCAAGTGCCCGTCGCAACCTTTTGCTGGTTCCCATCGATTTGTACGAAGGAACCCGGCCGCAGGAGCGGAAACATCGTTTTGTCTTGGAGCCCTATAAATCCATATATCGATTTTCTTAAATCCAAACTCTGAATCAAGGGAATTGGAATCTCTCCCCATACCTCTACCAATCGAGAGAGTAGGTTTGTCTTGTCGAGCCGCAAGTCTTCCCGGAAACGCAACGGGAGGATGAGTCTTTCTGCGTCGTTTTCCCCGGAACTGCCTATGAGATGGGTGCTCCGTGTGCCAAACATGGCCTGATCTCTTCTCAGGTCGGAGATGCGGAGCCCGAAAAACGTCAGAATATCGGTCCAACTATAATCGTAGATCACACTCAACGCGTACAGCTTGAAAGCACTTGCCGGCCGATAGCAGCCGTTTTCAATGTCTATCAACCAACTGCGGGAAATGTTGTAGTCGTCAATCCCCTTGTCTTCGACTAGTTTGCGGCTCCGGTCCGCGACTTCGCGGATGGTCAAACCGAGGCGTAACCGTAGCTCTCGGAGTTTCGTGCCAGCCGACCGCAGCAGGTCATCGGACTGCATTGTCGCGTATGGTACGTCGCGCGTGCGTCAATGTCCAGCCGTTTCAAATAGTGTATTTCCATTCATCAGCTTCAGATCATTGATTTGAGACTCTTTCTACGTTCTCTTTGTCCGGTACTCCGGTCAGACGCTCCAGTCGTGTCCGGTAGGCCGGACAATCAAGGCTTTTTTCTAACTTCTTGCGAGATTTCCTCTATCACCTCCGAGTCGCGCTTGGAGGCCTCATGGCCCACTCTCGAAAAGTCTTGCGCACAGGGTCATGAGCGGTCAGCAGGTGAACGCCAGTCACTCACGCAACCGACGGTCAACGACAAATCAGCACGTTGTCTCCGTTGATGGGCCATCCGCTTACGACTCACGAACAACAGCGGAGCGCGTTCGCGGCATTCTGGCCTCGCGGCACATCACTCTCGCAGACGTTTCCCGCAGTGCTCACAGTTCGCACCCAGATGACTCTCGTTTTTACATTCCGCACAATTTCTATCATGACCTCCGCTCTGGCGCCGTTAGCCCCAGTCTCCACCAACTCCTCGCGTTGAGTCGCATCACAGGATACCGGCTTGAAGATTGGCTTGCCGTCTTCGGGTTCCACTTGGACGCAATCCCGCTCCTGCAAGCGGTTCTTTCCAACCAACGGACAGTGCTGCTCGACTCGACCATCTACGACACCGAGGCTTGGGTACCCAGCCACGTGGAAACTCCCTCTGCCACTTCCTCGCCTAGCGTAGCTCCCCTAAGCCGACTGCTTGCCGTGGGCGCTCCTCGCCGCGTCGAGTCTCACATCGCGCGGCGGAGTCCGCCGTACGTATACGCGAAAGTTGGTTGGCAGGATGCTTTCGCATTTCCGGACCTACTTCCTGGCAGCATTGTCCGGGTTGACACCCGCCGAGCGGAATCGCTCTTGTTTCGACGGGCGAACACAACCTCCAATCGCATTTTTCTCGTCCAGCACAGCGAAGGCTCAACCTTGTGCCAAGCACATCCCACCGAGAAAAAACGAATCACGCTCCGGTCGCAACAACTCCCTTTCGCACAGGTTGAGCTCCGGGTAGACGATGAGGCCAAGATTCTGGGCGTTGCGGACCTTGAGATTCGCCCATTGACAAATCAGCGGAAGCCCGAAGTTCCACGTCAGCTCGCCCGTTTTTGGAAACCTGCCCGCGTCGATCCTTCCGTCGATTCTGCGAGACTGAACGACTTCCTACGGAACGCGAGAACACGATTGGGACTCTCCTTCCGCGAGGCGGCTGCCGTAAGCAGGCGGGTCGCCAGTCTCTTGCGCGACCAGAGGTACTTCACCGCGGCTGGGTCCCTCTCCGATTACGAGGCAAGAAACGCATTGCCCCGGCACATTCACAAAATCATGACCCTATGCATCCTCTATCCGATGCGATTCTTCGACCTCCTGCATGCGGCAGGATTGGTCCTTGGCGGAATTGGCAGCGAGCCGATTCCCGACAACTTGTTGCCACGGCCGAAACCCGAATCGCTTGGCACCACGGAAAACTCTCATACAACCTTTCTCGGTCACGTCGCGCAAGAATTCGGTGAGATACCGTTTTTCCTTCGTGAAGCTCTGGGCGTGCTCTGCGGTTTACCAAACTTTTCTCTCCGCGATATTTTTTGGGTGGGCAGCCAGCGGGATTCTCACCATCCGTACTTGGCTCGCGCCACCTTCGCTATCGTGAATCGGCGATACAAGAGACCAGCCTCGTTTCGCTCGGCGCCGTTGTGGGCGCAACCGCTTTATATTCTGCTTCTCCGTGACGGCACTTACCTTTGCACGGGATGCAGCACGAACAACGGCATCCTTTATATACATCCGTTCTCCGATGGCGCGGTCCGACCGGTCCAGATGCGCACTCCCTTGGACGCCGAAGTCATCGGGAAGGTCGTCGCGATTGTTCGCCGGCTGCCCTGATCGTCTTCGACCAGTTGAAATGACCGATTCGCGTACACCAACGCTCACCACCGATTCAGCCGATGGCGTCGAAACCCATTGATTTGAATGATGTTTGTCTACTCCGCTACTGAATCGCGAACAGTTACACGAGTTAGTGGAGTTCACCTCTCCATTGTGGCAACTTCCACAGACACTTGGAAAGAGCACTTTTGGGAAACGGGAGGACGCGTTGCTTAGAGTTCCTGAAAGCATTCGCAGCGTTCATGGTCCCGACGGCGGAACCGTGCTCGACATTGGGCATGGCCGCATGTTCAACCTCAATCTTGTCGGGTCCAAAATCCTGGAACTTCTGAAGAGCGGATACGAAGAACCAGAAATCGTGGCGGAGATCAGCCGGGAATTTGGGGTCACTCCTGAAACCGTTCAGCTCGACGTGCGGGAATTCTTCGCCTCGTTGGAAGAGCACCATCTCGTTCAACGCTCTAGATCGGATGGAACTCACTGACGTGAGCTCGAATCATGGAAGTCATACAACAATACGAACGAGAAGTCTGGCGAATTGTTTTATCGCGATGCAACGCCTCTGAGTTCCTTTTGTCGGTGAACGATTCTCACTTTGCTCTACCCGCAGTAGACATACCTTGCCAGTGCCGCGTCGCAGAAAACTTGAATGCTGAGATTGCACTCAGGTGGGATTGGAAAGTCGTCTCTCTCTTCTCCGTTGTCCCACCTCCCAACGGAACTGCCCACTCTCGCTTTCGGTACCATGCGGTGGAGCCTGTCGACTCTGGCGATCCGCCTCCATGCGGCATGCGTTGGGTGTCAGCTTCTTTGCTAACGAACGCTTCGTTCGCAAATGCTGAAGATTTTGCAGCCGTTCGAGAAATTGCAGACCGCCCCACACGCGCGGGTCAGGCGCGAACCAACGAACCATTCGGGAAGCCCGATTGGTTCGCGAATTTGTGCGATTGGACTCAGGAGACGATTCGTCCCCGTGGTCTCCACCTCACGGGCGGCTTCACGCAGCTCAACGCCAGCCGGACATTCAGCCTAATCCGATTTGAGACCAACGGACCCGCCGTCTGGTTTAAAGCCGTTGGCGCACCGAACCTCCGGGAATTCCCGATCACTATCGTCCTGTCGAAAGCCCTTGCCCCGTATATCCCTAAGCTCCTAGGCACACGCAGCGATTGGTCCGGTTGGTTAACCGAGGAAGCCGAAGGCGCGAATCTAGCCAACGCAACGGACTTCTCACTTTGGATGAGAGCAACCCGTACGCTGGTGGAAATGCAGATTCACTCAATCCCGGAAGTGAGCCTGCTCCTCGATGGTGGCGCGCATGATGTCCGCATCTCTACCCTCACTCGATTGGTCGACCCGTTCTTCCAAACCATCGCCGAATTGATGAAGCAGCAGACGCGGACAGCTCCGCCGGCCTTAAGCAATCGAGAACTCGACAACGTGAGGCTGGCCGTTGAGAGTGCATTGGACGAACTTTCCTCTCTCGCAATCCCGGATGCCCTTGGGCACTTGGACTTGAATCCTGGGAATATCATCGTTTCTGCAGATCGCTGCGTTTTTCTGGACTGGGCGGAAGCCTGCGTTGGAAATCCGTTTTTGACGTTCGAGTATCTTCTCGAACACCTCTGCAGGGCGCGTCCCAATATCCCAGATGAGGAAGCATCGCTCGTCAAACTCTATGCCCATCAATGGATCGGGACCGCGCCGCAAGACGACGTCACCACCAGCCTTGCCCTTTCGCCGCTGCTGGCGGTTTTCGCCTACGCCGCAACGGTTTGTACTGCGTCCGCCAAGGAACCGCCCCACAAACCCGAGCTCGCAGCGTGGCTGAGGAGTCTTACCCGGCGAATGAAGCGCGAGAGCGAGCGAATAGGAACAAGAACAACCTCTCTGACATCAGTGAGCGAGGAGATCGCGTGATGCAACCACTCACGGTGAAAGCATATTTCAAGCTTGTCCAATTTGATCTCTATCTTGCGCGCCGCAACTTTGCCGCTTTGTATGACGCCGTCCGAAGGCATTCACTCGGCAATACGCCATGTTCGAGCGATGTGATCGAGCGCGTTTGTTCGTCGATTGACATGGCCTGCCTCTGGTACTGGAAAGAGGTTCTTTGCCTTCAGCGATCCGCAGCCACGACCTGCTTGTTGAGAAGCCACGGCGTGCCCGCCCAAATGGTGATTGGCACGCAGCAAATGCCCTTCAAGGCCCACGCCTGGGTCGAGGTGGAGAGGCGCGTCGTGAACGACAAACCATACGTTTCTGAAATCTACATGGTGCTGGACAGATGTTAGCCACATTCAAGCTACACAGAGGGGAAGGCGCGTCATGAGCGTTCAGTTCGGAAGTTGGCGATTTGATGGGCAGAGTGACACGACAGAAAATCTTCAAACGATCAAAGCGGCCCTTTCACACTTCGGGCCGGATGCCGGAACTTCGTACTCCGATTCTGGCGTCGCTATCCTGCATCACGCGTTTCACACAACACAGGAATCACGTCGCGAGATACAGCCGTTCGTCTCTGCTACTGGAAACGTCATCACTTGGGACGGCCGGCTGGACAATCGACTCGAACTGCTCGGACAACTCCGCGACTTGGTCCCGCTGGACGCCACCGACGTGCAAATCGTTGCGGCGGCCTACGACAACTGGAAGGAGAAAGCGTTTGCACAATTCATTGGCGATTGGGCGCTCTCGGTGTGGGACCCTAATGCTCGGTTGCTGATCCTCGCGAAAGACTTTGTCGGAACGCGGCAACTCTACTACTCCGTCTCGTGGGAGCGCGTTGTATGGAGCACTGTTCTTGAACCCATCATCATGTTGGCCGAAGGCTCCCTTGTAATTGAGCAAGAATACATAGCGGGCTTGCTCTCCTCTTTCCCTGCCGCGCATCTTACCCCCTACGTCGGGATCCAGTCTGTGCCTCCGGCCTGCTTCGTGCGAATCGAACCAGGAGTGCATGTCGTAAGCCGATTTTGGGGTTTTGATCCGCACAAGGAAATCAAGTACAGAAACGATGCAGAATATGAAGAACAGTTCCGATCTTTGTTCGCGCAATCGGTACGACGGCGCTTGCGCGTTGACCGTCCCATCCTCGCCGAACTTAGTGGCGGCATGGACTCCTCTTCAATCGTGTGCATGGCAGACAGACTCATCGCACACGGTGAGGCTGCAACGACGAGCTTAAGTACCCTGTCGTACTATGACGATTCGGAGCCCAACTGGAATGAGCGCCCCTTCTTCTCTCAAATCGAACAGATGCGCGGTCGTGCCGGCATTCACATTGATCTTGGCTCTCAGGATGATTTAGTTTTCAGCAAAAGCGACCGTCAATTCTGTCCGGCGCCCGCCGCCTACGGCCGGCAATCTAGCTCAAGCAAGCGATCCGTCAGCGCGATGATCTCGGGCGGCAGTCGAGTGCTTCTCTCAGGCACCGGCGGAGACGAATTTACTGGCGGCGTCCCGACTGCGGTGCCTGAACTAGCTGACTTGCTAGCGAGTGGCCAACTCCGCGCGTTTGCTCATCAACTGAAAGTATGGGGCCTATGCCAACGGAGACCTTGGATTCACGTTTTATCCGAAACCTGTAAGAGTTTTCTGCCGCCATCCGTCGTTGGCGTTTCCATGTACAGACGCCCCGCGAGTTGGCTCACTCAAAGATTCACGAGACAGCATTGGCCCGCCCTAATCGGTTATGACAACCGGTTGAAATTCTTCTCGTCGCGCCCGAGTTTTCAGGAAAACCTCTTAGCGCTCGATGCTTTACGTCGGCAACTGAACTGCTCTTGCCTCAATCCCGAATTTCCGTGCGAAAGACGCTATCCGTACCTCGATCGTGACCTTCTCGAATTCTTGTTTGCCATTCCGAGAGAACAACTAGTACGTCCGGGGCATCGCCGTTCTCTCATGCGCCGTGCACTGACCGGCATCGTCCCCGATGAAATCCTCAATCGCAAACGAAAGGCCTTTGTGTCCCGAGGGCCGCGCGTCACCATTTCACGAAACTGGCAGACACTGACTGAAATCACGCAAGAAATGGTCACCGGCTCCCTCGGAATCGTAGATCCCGCTGCTTTTCGCCAAACACTGGACGCCGTTCGAAGCGGGCACGATATTCCCACTATCCCCATCATGCGCACTCTCCTGGTCGAACTCTGGCTGCAAAGTGCCCTGAGCAACAAAATCGTTTCACTTGACACCGAAACTCCTCACCGCGGAACCGCTCTTGCGATTTCCCAGAAGACGCGGGCTGCAGCACTGTGAAAAACGGAATTCAGCTAGCTGACGCAACTGAATGAGAAAGGAGGTACCGAGAGATGAAATACGAAAAGCCCAATGTCGTTCTGTTGGCTTCCGCGATTGAAGCCGTTCAAAGCTCACTCGCGAAGCAAGCCCCTCAGTCCGACATCGACGAGCTGACCACGGTCAGCGCATACCAAGCGGATGAGTAACCCGTAGCCGGGGCACGTCCGGCGCCGCGTGCCCCGGCGACACCTTCGAATTGAAACCAGTCGGACCACAACGCTGCAAAGGGCTCAACACAAAACACCCTTCAACATTCAACAAATTCAAACGAAAGGAGGCAACAGACGATGGTCTACGAAAAGCCAGCAGTGCATTTGTCGGTGCCGGCAATCGACGCGGTGCAGAACAGCACGATGAAATCAGCTCCGCCCTTCGACAACTTGGAGCTGACCACAGCCAGTGCGTATGAAGCGGATGAACGTTGATCAACCCTGGGGCACTCTGGACGATTGCTCCGTGAGTGCCCCAACCAATTTCGGAGCCATGCGCAGCCGGACCTATCTTGTCTTTCTCCCCGAGTAGCGGACTAAGGCGATGAGCTTGTGCGCCTCGGGCTACCGTCCGCCAATCTTCTCAACGATCGCCAACGGTTGTACTGCCCGGCCTTGCTTGGGTCTGAGTCCTCTTCGCCCATAAGCCAAAATGCCAGCCAGTCCACGCTGCCTTGTTGCGACACCAGACGATCCCACGGTTTCTGCAAAATGTGTGTGCCGGTCGGAAGGAATACGAGTTCCACCGGCTTCCCAAGCCGCCGAAGCCCGGAGAAGATTCCCCATTGTGAAGACAGGGTCCGAAGGCTCGCAACTTGAATCAAAAGAGGCGTCTCCACCTTGGTCAACAGGAATTCGGGCGACCTCTTCAACCACGATGAAATCCCCTCGCCAAAAGGCGTTCCGCCGTTAATAGCCTCCGAGTCCGACGCAGCGTAGGGGCTCGCGCTGAGAAACTGGATGTATTGAGAGTAGCCCCCGTCAGAGCCATCCGCCACGATTGCCGCTGCGAAATGAACCTCCGAGTGGGTGAGCATGTAATGAACGTACAGTCCTGTCCGGCTGAACCCGATGATGCCCACCCGTTTGATGTCAACAATGCCGCGCTGGTCTAGGTATCGAATTGCCCGCTCAAATGTCTCCGCCATTTTGGGCGCCTCGTCTGGAGTTTCATCCCACTCATGGCTGTCAGGAATCTGCAATACCGCGATCCCTCGGGCGGCCAGGGCTTGGGCGGCAAATGCCGTCGTGAACGAACCGTCCATCCAAAAACCTTTGGGGTCAAACCCGTGGGTTTGAATGACAAGCGGATATCTAACATTTGGAACATGGCCAGGCGGCAGATAGAGACCCGCATGCACTGCGCGATCTCCAGCACCGGCGAATTCGACCTCTTCAACAAGGCCGAATTCGAGATTCTTGAATTCAGGATTCAATTCCAGAAGAACTGCCTTTTGGGCAGCCTTCGAACCGGTTACAACCAGTTTCGGCGGCGTATTCAAATCCTGTTCGCTGGTAACTTCGATACCTGGCCCTGAGTCCATTTGGGGACTAACATTGACTCTCTCCCAATGGTGTCCTCGTTTCTCGTAGTATTCGGGCTGAGCGTCGCCCGCGGCTGAGTCTCGACGACGGGGCAAACCCTTCACAACTCCTCTCCGCTGATCCCAATCCAAAAGCTGAAAATCTCCATCTCCGAGGGTCGAATAGCTGCGCGTCAAAGCGTCGAGTTCAAGAGCGTACGGCCTGTGAGTACTCTTCTTTTCGTCCAAGAAGTCACCACCCGTCAACGGCAAGAACGCACCGGTGACGATCACCGACCGGGAATCCTCCGACCACGCGACCTCCGATCCGTAGTAGCTGACGGGGGAATTCAAAAGCACATGCCCAGCCCCCGAACGGGTGTCGATGATGCCGTATCGAAATACCCACGAGGGTACGCCCTTCGGAAGATCCCGGGTAATGATCCTCTTCAGAAGGGGCTCGGCGTACTGTCGCCAAGCTGTGGGGATTTCAGTGAGGTTCGTCTTCAATGCCAAGTACTGCCCGTTCGGGGAAAGATACATTTCCACAATATCGCCCCACACTTTACCGCTGAGTTCGTCCGGCACATGTAGCGGCCTTTCAATCCCGCCTTTCTGCCGGACAAACAGTTGGCGCTCATCATCGTGGATTTGCCCCGAGATCAGGTCGGTCATCGACTCGTTGGACACCACGAGACCATTACGCAGGAATTCCGGCGAGACGACGCTTTTGGGTGCTTTCTCGGAAGCGTAGACAATCGTGTCGCCTGTCGCGTCCGCCGAATACGCGATCAGGTTGGTTGGATGATTCGTCAGCTTCTGAAGCTCTCCCGAATCACATCGGACGGAATAGAGCTGAGTCGTTTCGCCAGGACGTTCTCCGAGGAAAAGAATTGTCTCATCGTCCGCAAGCCAACGAATGTCCTTTATCGCCTCACGATTGGACGACGAAGACATCAATACCAGTGTTCGCGGCTGCGGAGACTGAAACAAGTCATCCGTCTTGTAAAGCGCCATCCAATAATCATTCGTGTTTGTCGCTAGGTTTCCTCTCTTGAGGATGACCACGAATTTGTCGCGTCGGGGAGAGAACGATGCGAAATCTCTGGTCAACGTGCCAGCGTAGCTGCGGATTGCTCCTGGCCCTGCAATTTGCATCATTGGAATCGCATCGGCTTCCGTAACCTTGCGCTTTGGTTTGTGCTCAGTTTGAAGAGAGGGCTTGCTTTGCTCTGGCTCCGTTGCCCTCATGTCGCGGCTTCCTATAACTCCCCGTACCGCCTCCGACGCCAATCCATCGCACCGCGTGATCTGTTGCGACAGCAATAGGACCGGCAGAACACCTGCCATTCTTAGTCGCAACCACACACCAAGGGCTTGAGACACGACCCAGCCTCCGTTCCCGCCGCTTATCTAATTGTCAGAACGTGAGTTTCAGGGATAACTGCAGGGAGCGAGGACCGCCTTCCTGAAAGATAGGATTCAGTCCGCCCAGGCCCTGATTCAACATCTTGGTTGATCTCAACTGCGAACCGCCCAGGAGAACCAAAGCCTGTGGATTCGCAAAATTCGGATGATTCACAATGTTGAACGCATCCGTTCGAAATTGGAGTTTTACTCGCTCCGTAATCGGGAACTTCCGGGCAATCGAGAAGTCCGCTTGTGTGAGTCCAAATCCTTGGATGGCATTGCGTCCTTCGGTGCCCTGCTGCCCAGCCGGGGGAGCGGTGAACGCTGACGGATTCAAGCTCTTGCCGCCTCCCGCCGCCGCGTTCGGAATCCAATACGGCTGTCCGGGAGCACGGTCTGGACGGATGTAGGCATAGCCAAGAACGGGTGAAACGACGAAGTTCTCCCCGTTGAAGGGGAACCCGCTCCTTGCCACCACAACAAGGTCCAGCGACCAGTCCTTTGTCACGCCAGCAACAACCCCGGTTCTTCCTGCTGTCGGTACAGCGAACGTGACGGCCCCGGAAAAACTCTGACGCGCATCGAAATCCGATGAGGCATAGTCACCGGCACCCGAAATCGTATTCGCTCCGCTCGTTACATCGTTCGAGGAATTGTCGAGGGAATGAGACCACGTGTAGTTCAGAATGGCTTGCAGCCGATCTGACAGCGGCTTGCGATACTGCAATTGCAGAGCATCGTAATTCGAATGCGCACCGTTTGTCGTCAGATAGAAAAACGATGAGAAATCCGGATTTGGCTGGTAGTACCCGGCGTTTCTCAAGAGGTTTCTCCCAGCTTGGCCAACATAGGTCGCAGTGATGACTTGGTTGCCTGCAAGAGACTTCTCTAACGCTACGTTCCACTGGTAAGACCGCGGCAGCTTAAGGTTAGGAACGAAACCGTATGCGCCGGGATAGGGCGGCGTCAACGAAATGCTGGGCACAAAGGCGCTTCCGTTCGTGACAGGAACGGCAACATTGTGAAATGTTTCCGCCGCTGAGTTCGGAAACTGAGTTGCCAGAGTGGCGACTTGACCCAGACCCGCATCGTAGAAGATCCCCCATCCTGCACGCAGCACAAAGTCGCCGTTCTCCGTGAGCTTGTACGCCACGCCGGCGCGGGGCGCGATGTTCGAAAACGTCGTTGACCACGCATCTGTTCCCACAGGCGCTAGGGCAAGATTCGCCGGGCTGCTTGCATTTTCCCACGATGCTAACGTAGTGGTGCCTCGCCCCGTAGGCGCTGGACTAAGCTCCCACCGCAAGCCGTACGTCAGAGTCAGCCGTGGCGTAATCTTCCAGTTGTCCTGGCCGTACAGGGAAAATGCCTGCGTCAACAGCTTGGAGGACTTTCTGGTTGTTGCCGACAGCGTTCCTTCTGCCGTGGTGAGGAGGTTCTGCACGCTTGCTGAGCTGAATAGGAATGACAGCGTTGATGGAGCGGCGTCCAGGAATATGGTCCGCTCGTCGGAACCGAACCGCAGTTGATGGGTCGTGATCGTCGCCGTAACATCATCTGCGACGTTGAATTGCTTGGTTTCTCCCCCGCCGATCCTGCCCGATGACAAAAAGCCGGTGTCGAACGTCTGAAATTCCACGAGGCTCGATTGGCTTGAGAGAGAGCCCAGAAAGAAACTCGGATTCAACGGCACGGCTCCAGCGAATGAATCCAGAACATCCGTTACCGTGGAATGCTGCGTCGAGTAGTTTCCCCGGATGGAGCTCCATAGATGGCTGTTCACCGCCATAGTTACTCCAACGGTTACCGTTTCCGTGTTTACCGCGTTTGTCTCGAGAGTGCTAAGACTGTTAACCCGATTGACCGTCTCCGAAGGAGCATCGTTGTACCGTCCAAAAACGGAGAACCTGTCGCTGAACTTGTGGTCGAGCCGGACGCTCCCCGCATTCAACGTCGCTTGATTGGAATAGACGCCGGTGAATTGGGCCGTAAACCCATTTGACGAGATTGGTCCGTTCGCCGCGGGATATGCGTCAAAGAACGGAGCGAGCGAAGCAGGTGCAGATGACCGGACGGATTCTGAGGGGACCTGAAACACGGACGTTTGAGGGAGCCGCAGTCTGGCGCCCTCGTATGAAATGAAAAAGAATGTATTGTCCTTGTGGATCGGTCCCCCCAGCCACCCGCCGAAATCATTATGGCGTTCTTCGGCGCGAGGCTTCCCTGCCGCATTGGCAAACCAATCGTTCGCGTCGAGGACGTTGTTCCTGAAATACTCATACAGTCCGCCATGAAGGTCATTCGCCCCCGAGCGTGTGGTCAGGACGACCTGACCGCCCGGCGCCCTCCCAAATTCAGGCGCGAACGATGACGTTTCGATCCTGAATTCCTGCAACGCTTCGACGGAAACCAGACTGCTTGTTCCTCCTAGCGCACTGAAGGCCTGCGATGTTCCGGCACCGGACTGCCCCGCGGAGAGGGCTGCCGTGATCCCAAAATTCGCCGACACACCGTCTATCGTGAAGTAATTCGCATCTGTCCTCTGACCAGAAATACTGAATTGCCCGGTCGCAACGGCCCCGCTCACGGGCGCAATCACAACACCCGGCGTCAACTGAAGGAGAGTGTTGAAGCTCCGTCCATTCAGGGGCAAATTCTCCACAAACTGGCGATCCACTACCGTGCTCACGGATGCGTCTTGAGTGTTAACGAGCTGCGTTCCACCCATTACGGTCAACGTCTCCGAAATCGCTCCGAGCGGCAACGTGAAGGTGATGGCCAGCGCGTCCTGCACGTTCAGAACGATGTCCGGCTTGATGATTGTCTTGAATCCAACCTTCGACACTTGCAGGCGATACGCGCCAGGTGGGAGATTCGGCACGACATAGAGACCTTCGCTGTTGGTCTTTCCCGAATATTGGACGCCCGTCGCATCGTTCACGATCACAATATCCGCGTCGGCGATCACCGCGCCCGTGGGATCAACAACGAGCCCGCTAATCGTTCCGCTCGGGGACTGCGCCGCGCAGGACAAAACAGAAACCAAATAGACGATCAAGAAGCCAAGGGTCAGACTCGCTCGCACTGAGATCCTCCAAGCGGGCGAAAATTGGCGCGCTTGTCGGGCTTATGCGTGAGAGGAATGTTTTTGTACCAATCTCCTGTCTACATAAGGGCCGAGAACAAAAGGAGTGACCGTGGAGTGATTGGGGTCATGGATGATTGGGATTGATCCGCAGCGAAGCGAAAAGGAGTTGCTTTCCGCTGGGGTGGTGGCTCCCGCCGTTTGGTTCTATAGTTACAAATACCGCATCGATTTCTTCGAGTGTCTTCGGGTCGGTGGATTTCAATACCCAACGCTTCTTGCTGGTGTTATCCACATAGAAGATGCCAAGATTCAAGGCTTGTTCCTTGTCGGGACCGCGCCGGCCCCAAGCCTGGAACGTACTCGCGTTCTTGAGTCCCGTCTGCTGGTCCAGATCGTAGGCGTAAAAAATCAGCGATTTGCCCTTCGTATAGAAGACGCGCCCATACGGCTTATTCGTTTTGCCGGTTCGCGCCACATCGTAGACCTCTACAATGTAGAGGTCCCGCGCTCCCATCAAATCCCGAATGTCCCGGTCATGTTCCAAAAGCTCGCGTTGGTCCGCAATCGTCGCGCTCTGCTGGTCAACCGTCCCTTCTCGCTGGTGAAGCTGATCCGTCAAATCGCCGACCTTGGCCTCCAAAGAGTTTGAGCGGGCCAGCATCTCCGAACGCTGCGCTTCCTGCGCATCAAGCTTCTTCTGCATCTCCTGCATCTGCGTTTGAGCGGCTTTCAATTCCTCACTTGAGTGCGTTGCTTCTGCGGGCGGAGTTCCATCTCCCTGCCCGCTGTTCGGCGCGGCGGACGCGATTCCACCCTTCCCTTTCAGCCGATTAATCTCTGCGGATTCCTCTTGGACCTGGTGTCGCAGGTCCGCTATCACCTTGCCCTGTTCCATCATCTGCACAACAAGCTGGGCATGTTCGTGCCCGGCATCAGTGAGTTGTTCCGGGATCGAGCCGACCGGGTTTGGCACTGCGACCGGCGGCGTCAGCCGGGCAACCTCTCCGCCGCGGCGCATCCCGATGCGATAAGCCGCAATTCCCAACGCTGCGCAAAGCAATATCCCCGCAGCATAGAGCATCCACATGTGGTTCCAATTCGTAGGAGGGTGGTAGGCAGGGCGATGGCTGACCGGTAGGTTACTCCCCTCAGTTCCCTTTACAGCCCGGGGCGGGCTTGCTTCCTCCTCTTTCTCTAAACGCTTGAAAAAGGCGGCTTCTGCCTTCTCCATCGACCAGGACGGATCAACCGTGGGAGCCTCTTGCGCCAACTCGGAAGCAATCGATGGAACGGTGCTAGCGACTGCGCTCTCGTATTCTTTCAGTGCCTCTCGGCACGAAGAACAACCGGCTAGATGCTCCTCCAGCCTCTTCCGTTCTCCCTCGGTGAGGTCTCCCGAGGTCGAGACAGCGCAGAGCTCCAGGAACTCCTCATGCGAATCCATTGGCGACAACGCCTCGGCTTTCCGGCTGAATGCTCTCTTTTACCATACTGTTTATCTGGCGGACAATTCACTTTGGGAGAGATGCTTGCGAAGCTTTTCTAGGGACCGGTAGTAATGATGCCGCACATTCCCATGGGATTGCTTCAGTTTCGCGCTGATTTCCTCCAGCGTATAACCCTCAAAGAAATGCAGACGCAGCGTGTCTCGCTGGTCTGTAGTTAGCACCTCTTCGATCTTTTTCCATCCATTCCTGCCGAAAACTCCTTCTGGGGTTTGATGATAGTCCGCTCCCGTTTTGGCAGCCAGATCATTTATCTCGACTTCCTCAATCTTTACGGACGAATAGAAACGACGCACCGTCAGATGGCGTTTGCGCAGCAAAGCCTGAGTGTACGCAACATGAACGATCCAGGAACGCGCGGAACCTTTGGCGCTATCGAACACCTCAGATTTCCGGTGGATGTAGAGGAATACTTCTTGGAGCACATCTTCTGCTTCACCGTGGTCCCGGAGGATTCTCAATCCCACGCTTCGGACCAACCGGGCATAGCGCCGGAATAGGAGTGCAAGAGCTTCTTTGTCGCTAGCCTTGATCAGCGCCAGCAACACCTCGTCTGAGGGCTCGATGATGGTTTTAGAGCTGTTCGTAACGACAGGAGTGCTAGCTGCCTTCTCGTCGGACACCGGCAGCGAGGAAAATCCGGCAGCAGCAGTAAAGCTCAACGCGGTTTGACTCGATCACGCAAAAGTCGGTCTGCGAGAAGTAAGCAACTCTGAATACATTTCTATAACACTAGACAATGCTACCATTACTGAATATAAATACAACGGGAAGGTTGATTGGCGCTTATTTTCCGCCAGTTACCTTGCGGGCGCGCTGGATGGATGCCAGTGCAACGAAGCTGCTTAGACTTCTCGATTCAAGCCTTGCAGCTCGTTTTAGCAACTGGTGCTCCTCAGCGGTGTAGTACGAAAACACTTTGGCTCGCAACGGTTTCTTGGCAGTGCGCCGGGAAGGAACTGTAGAGTTGCTCTCGGACACCGCAAGAGAATGGTAGCACTACTTGCAGCTCAATTCTCTTGTAGAAAGGTTATGTTGGGAGGGTGTCCGGTTTTCTTTCGGTTCGCGAGCATTGTTCTTTCGCCTCCTGCCCTTGTGCCTTGACTCCGCGAAACCACGGCACGTAGGATGCATACCAACTGGCTAAGGTATCAGGGCTAGGATGACAGGATTGCCGTCTGAGGCTGCTCTATGCCTATTTTTCCGCACCCGTACAACAAAGGCTCCTCCGGTGCATCCTCCCCCTTGTGGCATCGCCTGAGCTCTCTTGCTGTGTTGGTGTTTGCCATTGGGCTCTTTCTTCTCTCCCTAAAGTCGGACATCTATCATTCCCGTTTTTCAACAGTCCTGGTTTCTTGCCTCCTAATCGCTCTGGCCGGCGCCGTGTTCCTTCACATTTATTCCCTCCTGCGCTCACACAAGGAGCAACGTGAAGCCGACCGGGCTTTCTACATTACGAATCGCGAGTCCACATCGATCTTCCAGAACGTTCTTGATGGAATCCTGATCCTCAACGATGAGGGCACTTGTCTGGACTCCAATCCGGCAACTCTTTCCATTCTCGACGTGAACCGCGAACAACTGATCGGTCGGCCTTTCGGAAACTTCTATGCGGATCGGGGTGCGTTCAATCGCGATTGGGATTCATTTACGCAGACGCAATATCAGCGTGGCCGTGCAGAGCTCGTTCGCAATGACCACTCTCCTTTGATTGTGGACTACGCGGCATCAGCCAACTATATCAAAGGCCAGCACATCGTCATTTTCTGCGATGTTACGGAACGTGTGCACGCAGAGCAGTCTCTGCGGCAGAAGGAAGAACTTCTCCAACAGGTGACCGATAATGTCCAAGAAGTAGTCTGGATGATGAATGCCCAGACAAAGGAGATTCTCTATGTCAGCAAGTCCTACGAAACGATTACTGGCCGACCTCTTTCCGAAATTCGCGAAAATCCTTCTTCGTACATGGAAGTGATCCATCCCGACGACCGCGTTCGCGTCCTTGCCAACCTGGAAGAGGCCGCAATTACCGGTAGATTCGATGAAGAGTATCGTATTCTGCGATCCGACGGCGTTATGCGCTGGGTATGGAGCAAGGCAACCCCAATCCGCGACGCAAACCAGGCCGTAGATCGGCTTGTCGGCGTCGCCCAGGACGTGACCTCGCGCAAAAACGCCGAGGCGGAGGCTACCAAGCACTTGGCAGCCGCCGAAGCCGCCAGAAGGGAAGCAGACGCCCTGCGGAAAGCGACGTTGACTCTAACCCAAAATCTCAGGATGGACACTCTCCTCGACACGTTGCTCGAAACACTTCTGCCAATCGTTCCCTATGATTCCGCCTGCGTCCTTCTTACGGACACGGATCACACATTTCTTCTCGCCAGACAGGTGCCACGCGACTCCGCTCTGAAAACGGTCGTAATACTCGACGCTAACAAGAACCGCTTCCTGCAAAAGGTTTTAGTTACTCGCGAGAGTGTGCTTCTCGAAAACACACGGAACGAACCCGAATGGCGCGACACCCCTGCTTTTGGAGGTGCGCGGTCGTGGATCTGTGTCCCGCTGCTGGCATCCGAGCACCTTGTCGGTTTGCTATCGGTCAGCAGCAAAGAACCCGGACGCTTCGGCCGCGAACACTTACGGCTCGCCAATTCCCTCGCACTCTCCGCAGCCGTTGCGATTCAGAATGCACGGCTCTACGAGCGTGCCGAAATCTACGCTTCTGAACTGGAGCTTAAGCTCGAACAATTGAGACAAGCACAAGCGGCTTTGGAACAAACGCAAATCCGTTCACGAAAGACCGCAAACTAGAATCCCCGGCGCTTGCCGGAGCCCTCCTCGCCTCAATCCAATTCCACGCCATCGGCGGGCGTTTAGCACGAAGCCCCGCTCGTGGCCTCTTAACGGTCGCACCTGTCTCAATCCGCTCCGCACAACCATCCGCGGCCAAGGCTCGCCTTACCGATCTCCCCACGCTCCTGAGCGGCCTCAACAATGTGCACCCTTGTGTACGGCTCCGCACCGACGCCTTGTGACGCAATTGCCGATCTCGTTTGATTGCCACGCGTCTTTCCGGTGAGACCTCACACCTGCATCGGCTCCCGACGCCGCGGCGCGCAATGCCAGTCTCTCCTAGACGCCAATCGTACGTTTCGGTCCACCTTCCATTTCCGCCCCCATTTCCTTGGGCACCGCCTCGGGATAATTCCTGCGCCCGGCAGCTTCGCGTCTTCTGCTTTCCCGGTTCCTCACCAAAAATTCGCAAAACCTGAATTTCCAAGCCGCCCATATTCGCGGCGGAAGAAATGCTCAACCAGTCCCGATGCGGCGAACGAATCCTGCGGGCCGGTTGAAGGGCCTAACGAGCCGGAAGGATTGGAGGTATCGGTCAGAAGGACGCCATCTCCCGGATTTCCACGCACGCGCCGGGCATTTGCATGCCCGGCATCGCTTTCACGACGGCTACCGCGCCGTCGTAATCATCCGCGGCTATGATCATGAAGCCGGCCACGATTTCTTTCGCCTCGGCAAAAGGTCCATCCGTAACGCCGGAGGCGGTGAGGACCTTGCCGGAAGGTTTCAGCTTGCTGCCAATATCGAGGATATTGGCTTTGAATTTTTCCTTCCATACGTTAAAGGCGGCGAACATCTCCTGCATCTGCGCAGGCGAAGGTTTATTTTGGCTGGGTGCGCCGCGGTACATGCAGAGGTATTTTTGGGTCGACGTCGGGTTCTCCTAGGGTTGTTTGCGCCCATCAGTGGGGCGTCATCCAAAAGACGCGCGGAGAGGGGCGAATCGGACACTTGAAAAAAGCTTTTTTCCGCTGCCCCAAGCTTCGGGTAGCCCCGTGCAAGGAGGTCATCAACAAGGGTAGATTCGCTCCGCCAACGTCAATGATGGATGCCGAACATCCGGCAGCCGCGCGCTCTATCAGAGCAAGCGAGGTCTCAAGGTGCGGCAGGTACCAACTGACCGCTTCTGGTGCCTTGGTCGCGCATACCTTTTCCCAATGCGTCTTTGCATCCACGGAAGCTCTGCCACTACCTGGTAGTTTACAACTAAGACGGTATCCTGAAACGAAGGCTACGACAGATGCCGGACGCCGTCAGCTTCAGGTGGGTGTTAGACGTCGCGCCCTCGGCGATAGAGGTCGAGTGTCCACACGAGCGTTTCGCGCCGCGTGGCGCGCACGAGCCCCGCAGCCTCCAACACCGCTCCCATGCGCTCGGGCGCGTGAACAAAGGCCCGAAACTCCTTACCCGTGACCCGCAGCCAGAAGTTTTCCAGCACAATCAGAGTCCGCACATACCAACGGTCTCGGGGATACGTGAACGCTAGCAGTTGGCGCGCCCGCCTCGCCGCTTGCCGGAGCAGCGCTTCAGCGTCAGGGTAGCAGCAGACGACGCGGTCGAGTGTCACCACCTCGGCGTCGGGCAGAGTGCCTGCGATCACGGCGAAGTCGCCCAGGATAAATTGGGTGGGACGTAATCCGTACTGTGATCCGGCCTCACGCCGCGCCACGTCCAAATAAGCAGGTGACGCTTCCACCATGGTAGCGCTGGCTACGCCGGTGCCGGCGAGTTCCCTGCCGATGACGCCGATCCCACCTCCGACATCGAGGAGCCGCATTCCCTCCAGCGGCCAGCGCCGAAGTTCTGCCAGCATGAGCCGTGTGGTTGCGTCCGCGCCACGGCGTCGGTAGCGCCGCAGATCGCGCTCAGCCATCTTGTGATTGAAGTGCGCCTCCGCAGCGCAATATCCAGTGCAGCACACCATTCAGAACTCCCCGTCCGAATCGGACGTGCCTGCGAGCCCTATGTTCTTCAGGCTGTAACAGCTATTCCGCGTGAATAAAAGATTCTACCGTTAAGGTCTCACCCTTTACATTGCCTTTCACTGTGACCTTCAAGGGTGCAAACGCTCTCCCCGACTACCAGAGCGTGTTTGTTCGCCTACGTTCAAGGATCACGGAGCATTAGTTGTGGATTGGAAGCAGAGACGAGGAGACTAATTTCTGTTGTCAAGCAGACGTGCGATCACTTGTGGGTCGGCGCTCGGTAGCTTGCAAATGTAGTTTTCGCAAACGTATGCCGTAGCGCGATCTTTCATACGATGGGCTCCCGCTACAAATGGCAACCAGCGAGCAAGTTGCTGTTGTCCGATACCACCATCGGCAAGAAGGAGAATTTTGTTTGGAAGGAACCTTGTGTTGACCTCTCGCAACAATGCACGGGTGTCCTGAGACGTTGGGTCACCGGCGATGAGGATTTGCTTCGTCTGCGTGAGTTGAAAATCGAGAGCGGAAACTAGAGCTGGCACTGCTTCGGGGTCTGACTGGAGCCGAGCAGCGAACGCAGATAACGTTTTTTGGGCCGTAGCGCGCCACTCTGCCCGATCTGTGAATTGCGCGAGACGAAGAAGATTCATGGCGGCCATCGAATTGGGCGAAGGTTCGGCGCCGTCGTAGGCTTCGCGGGTGCGGCTGAGAAGCGAAGGATCCGAAGAGCCCGTGTCAAAATAACCGCGCGCCTCTTCATCGGCGAATAGCTGGTTCTGTTTTTCTTGCAGTGAAACGGCCCATTGCAGCCAGTGAACATCGAAGCCAGCCTGGTAAAGGTCCAAGAGACCGCCGATGAGATCGGTGTAGTCGTCCAGAAATCCGTCCACACTGGGGCCGCCCGCGCGATAGCTGCGCCAAAGTTTGCCGGTCTTTGAACTATAGAGATGGGTTTGGAGGAACTTTGCCGTGGCTTGCGCGCGCTCCAGATAACGTGGTTCATCGAGCGCCTGGCTAGCGCGCGACAGAGCTGAGATCACCATTCCATTCCACGCTGTGACAATTTTGTCGTCGAGAGGAGGCCGCGGGCGGCGAAAACGAGCTTCGAACAAGGCTTTTCGTCCTGCAGTCAGCTTCTTTGCTGTTTGTTCAACAGTCAGATTGAATTTCTTCGCGGTTTCCTCCGTCGAGTGAGCCTCATACAAAACGTTCTTCCCTTTCAGTTCTCCGCGGACGTCTTGCTGCCCGGGGACATTGCCACCGGGCGCGACGCCGTATGCATATTCGAAGATTGCGGCGTCCTTTTTGCTCAGGACGTTCTCAATTTCTGTCGCGCTCCAGATGTAAAAGACGCCCTCACTGGTTTCCTGCTTTCCAGGACTGATTGGGCTATCGGCGTCCTCGGCGGAGGCGAAACCGCCGCGAGGCTGCCGCATCTCACGGAGAACAAAATCGAGGATGTTGCGTGTGGTGTCGGCGTAGAAGCGGTCGTGCGTGATTTGGTAGGCCTCTGTGTAAACGATGGCAAGCTGCGCCTGGTCGTAGAGCATCTTCTCGAAGTGAGGGACGAGCCAGGTCGCACCCGTAGAATAGCGGTGAAAGCCGCCGCCGAGTTGATCGTGGATGCCGCCGCGTTCCATGGCGCGGAGGGTCTTAAGCGTCATTTCGAGCCCGTCGGGCTGACCAGTACGAGCGTAATAGCGAAGCAAGAAGCAAAGCGCGACCGGCCTCGGAAATTTTGGTGCTCCGCCGAAGCCGCCGTTCGTGGAATCGTATGTCGACGCAATCTGTTTGTATGCTTGGTCAAGAATGGCGGGTTGCAAATCGCCGCTGGCAGGAGCCTGTTTGCTGACAATCTCAATGAGTTGTTGAGCGGCGCGCCCTGCGGTCTGATTGATTGAATCGTGCTGTTTGCTCCACGCGTCGGCGACCTTTTGTAAGAGCGACT
>Ga0209648_10000646_pt1 | contig 26959 bp, 22 predicted proteins | sample GraSoi2013_115cm_FD_185830 | JGI IMG/M metagenome (GOLD analysis project Ga0209648, IMG submission 185830) | Grasslands soil microbial communities from the Angelo Coastal Reserve, California, USA - Sample 9_17_2013_115cm (SPAdes) (version 2) | ecosystem: Environmental > Terrestrial > Soil >... | reverse complement strand
GGCATGGTGTCTTTGCCAATCGCAAAGTGCACCAGCGAACGCGCCGTCTGCGCACCGTAATACCGGTCCGCGGGCACCTCCATCTTCCCCATGCTGTCCGTCTCGGTGCGCGTCGCCCCGTGCGTAGATGCTGGAAGATTCGCCGCGGCCCGCCCAACCTCAGACATATACCGTCTCCTTACTGCACTGGAATCTTACCGCAACCCACCCCTGCTGGCAGTTCCTTTACGAGGCTCAGTTCCAGCCCGTGACCGCGATGTTCTGGCCTGTGCTCGACGAGACGCTACCGTAATGTTGCAGTCGTTAAAGCGGCGGCAAGACCGCCGCACTCCAAAAGGGGTCGGTGCCGTGACTGTTGTGAAGAGGTGGATACAGCTCGCTTGCTAGTTGGGGTACTGCCGAAGAGCGGGAGGGGAGTGAGTTGGTCGAAGGGTTAGCCGCGATGCTGCGCCCACCAGGTGCGCCACGCTGCTGCGTCGGCCGCAACGGAGGCGCCGGTGATGTCGCGCAACGCCTGGAAGACCCAGCCGCGGGTTGCGCCGTCCAGGGTCATATCGTCCGCCATCTTAAGGAGATCCGGCACAGCGCGCATACGCTGCTCGCGAGTGAGCATCCCGGACTGGGCCAGTCCACAGCCGCCGCGCTCGCGTACAAGCGGCGAAGGATCCCTACGGAAAGCCTCAATCAGGGGAGCCACCGTCTCGTCGGTCCCCAGCATCGCCAACCCCTCAACAGCCCAATACCGCGTCTGCTCATCCGGGTCATGCCGATGGTCCATCAGGGTAACGAACGCCCGCTGCGTCTCCACGCCACGATTGCCCAGCACCCCCAGCATCCACAACGCCCAGGGCCGGGCCGAAGGATCTCTCCGGATGCGCTCGATGAGGTTGTCGGCGCTTTCCGCACGCTTCGGAAGGTTGTACCCGGCCAGCTCGATTTCCAGAGCCGCAGCACGCACGTGCAAGTCGTTGGAATTCAATGCCGTAGTGAGGAGGCTGGAGAGCTGTCCTTGTAACTCTAACTGCCCAAACCAGTTATCGACGGATTTGCCGATCAGTTCCAGCGCACCATCATAGTGATTTACGGCTCGCTCCAGCAGCCGCTCCGCCTGCTGCTGCGCCGGTAAGTTGGCGATTTCCTCGATTTCGTGGTCGGAAAGCTTGGCGGGGGAAGCCGATTGCGGCTCGTTTTGTAGCTGGATACGGAGCGCGAACTCGTCCCAAGCCGCCCGAATAGGCGCTGGAATTGCAGCAGCAAAGAAGACCAGGACCAGCAGGAAGCTGAGAACCACCAATAGGCTCTTGGCGCCGCGCGGTTCGGTCGCGTTCGAGGGCGAATTGGCTGGTGGCTGGCTGCTCATCAGGACTTGGCTCCAATTCGAGCCTAAGTACCTGATTAGCCACGGACAATAGTACGGTGGGACAGGCGTTGCCTACTGTCTAATGGGGTCATGTATAATCTGCTGGAGGGTCTTTTTCACTGAAAATGGCTGGGGACACCAAGTTAGTGCAGCCTTCGGCTGCTGTACGCGCGCGGAGGAGTCTGCGGTTCGCGCGCACCCGTCTGCGCGAACTGCGCATGATCGGCAAAGCGCTGGTTTCCACGCACCACCCCATCCTGGTGCACATCATTCCCAACCGGCGCTGCAACCTGGCCTGCGCCTATTGCAACGAATTTGACGATTTTTCCAAGCCCGTACCGCTGGAGGAGATGAAAAGCCGCCTAGACATCCTGGCGGGCATGGGCACCTCGATCATTACCATCAGCGGCGGCGAGCCACTGATGCACCCGGAGATCGACCAGATTATCCGACATATCCGCCGCCACGGCATGATTGCCGGGATGATTACCAACGGCTTTTTGTTGGATAAAAAACAGATTGAGAAGCTCAATGCGGCGGGGCTGGAGCACCTGCAAATCAGTATCGACAATGCGGTGCCGGATGAGGTTTCGCTGAAGAGCTTGAAAACGCTGGACACACGGCTGGAATGGCTCGCGCAATACGCGGTTTTTCAGGTGAATATCAATTCCGTGCTGGGCAGCGGCGTCAAGAATCCGGAAGACGCGCTGAAAATCGCTCACCGCGCCATTGAGCTGGGATTCACCAGCACGGTGGGAATCATTCACGACAACAATGGCCAGCTAAAACCGCTGGGGCCGCGCGAAACGGAAATTTTTGAAGAGATCATGACGCTGGGAAAGCGCTCGTTTTCGCGCTTCAACGAGTTTCAGCACAATGTGGCACGCGGGCGCGAACACAACTGGCGCTGCCGCTCCGGCTCGCGTTACCTTTATATTTGCGAGGACGGGCTGGTGCACTGGTGCTCGCAACAGCGCGGATATCCGGGCATTCCGTTGACGGAGTACACACCGGAAATGCGCGAGCATGAATATTTCACTGACAAATTCTGCGCGCCGCGCTGCACGGTTTCCTGCGTCCAGCAGGTGGGAATTCTGGACAACTGGCGCGACCCGCAAACCCGCAAACCCAAGCCCATGGCGCCGACGCCGGTTCCCGCGGAACTGGTGCAAATCGGCTCGGCCCGCAGCGACAGCTAGAAGAAGCTGGAACGTAGACGAGCGTTGTTTCACTCTTTGTATTCCCTTTTCATGCACATGGATGCGGCCAGGCAATTGACGGCGAGCCTTAGGTTCTCAAAAATGTAATCATGGCAACCGCGGCGATTGAAATCGAAAATCTGACCAAGGATTATCCCTTCGGCTTTCTGCACCTGAGGAAGAAAACATCGCTCGAAGGGCTGACCATGAGCGTCGAGGACGGGGAAGTTTTCGGCTTCCTCGGGCCCAACGGCGCCGGGAAGTCGACGACCATCAAATTATTGGTCGGGCTGATCTTTCCCACCGCGGGAACGGCGCGCATCCTCGGGAAATCGATCAGCGACATTTCCATGCACGCGGATATCGGGTATCTGCCGGAGCAGCCGTATTTTTACGACTATCTGACCGCGGCGGAGCTGCTCGATTATTTCGCGCGATTCCATGATTTGCCCGCGCAAGAGCGAAAGGCACGCGTCGACCGCATGCTGAAAAAGGTGGGTTTGGAGACGGCGCGAAAAATTCAGTTGCGTAAATATTCAAAGGGCATGTTGCAGCGCGTGGGTCTGGCGCAGGCGATTTTGCATGATCCCAAGGTTGTGATCCTGGACGAACCAATGTCCGGCCTTGATCCGGTGGGGCGGCGCGAAGTGCGCGACATCATTCTGGAGCTGAAGCAGGCGGGAAAGACGGTCCTGTTTTCCACGCATATTTTGTCTGACGCGGAAATGCTGTGCGACCGCGTCGGCGTAATTGTAGGAGGAAAGTTGCGCGGTGTGGGCGCGCCGGACGAAATCGTGGGAATGAAAGCGCAGGGGATGGAGATTTTATTTGAGTACGCGGGTGCTTCAGCAGGGTTGCAGTGCCTGCTCAGCAAAGCGACGCAAACAGGGAAGCGCTATCAGCTGCGGGTTGCGGAAGGGGATTTGTATGCGACGCTGCAACAGCTCGGGAGCGCGGGGGCGAAGATTTTGTCGGTCACGCAGGTAAAGGCGACGCTGGAAGAATATTTCATGCACCTGGTGGAAGCGGACCGGGCGCAAGCGCCGGCCGTCGAGGTGAGCGGAAAATGAGCCGCGTGGGAGTAGTAGCGCTGAATACGTTTCGCGAAGCGGTGCGCGATCGCGTTCTCTATAACCTGGTATTTTTCGCGCTGGTCATGATCGCCGCGTCGATTTTGGTGGGTCAGGTGTCCATCGGCATCGAAGAGATGGTGATCGTTACGCTGGGTTTGAGCGCCATTTCGGTAATCGGGCTATTGATCGCGGTGTTTATCGGTGTGGGCCTGGTGTCAAAAGAAATGGACAAGCGCACGCTGTACGCGCTGCTGGCCAAGCCGGTACGGCGATGGGAATTCTTGCTGGGGAAATTCGGCGGGCTCGTGCTCACCTTGACGGTGAATACACTCGCTATGGCCGCGGGCTTGTTTTTGGCGTTGAAGCTGGTCAAAACCAGCGCCGATATATTGGAAGCATCGGTCCTCGTTGCGGTGTATTTCATTGTGTTGAAGCTCGCGCTGGTGGTCGCCCTGGCGCTTTTGTTTTCGTGCTTCACGACGCCGCTGCTTTCGATTTTGTATACGGCTGGCCTTTATATCGCGGGACTGTTCGTCACGGAAATGCGCAACTATCAGAGTGAGACGATGTCGCGGGTGCTGCAAACATTGTTGCGCTGGCTGTCCTACCTATTGCCAAACTTCGAGAATTTTGACGTGATGGCCGCGGCAGCGCATGGGCGCGTGATTCCGCGGGCGTTGATCGCGCAGAACACGGCTTACGCGGCGGTATATTGCGCGGTGTTGTTGGCTATAGCCGCAGTCATCTTCACAAGGCGAAACCTGAAATGAGCGCCAGAGGATCAACCGCTTTGCTGTGCGCCCTGCTGTTGGGGTTTTTCGGCCTGTGGCAATTGCAGCATGCGATTGATGCCCAATTAGCGGCCACCCACCAGGAAGAAGATAATTTGGTGTTGCGCTCCGGCCCGCTGCTGAGGGCCATGAGCCTGGAGTATGCTCCGCTGACGGCCGATCTGTATTGGACTCGCGCCGTGCAGTACTACGGCAACAAACACGCAGCTGACCAAACTGACATCGAGCTTCTGTGGCCGCTGCTTGATGTAACCACGACTCTCGATCCCAACTTGATCGTTGTCTATCGTTTCGGCGCGATGTTCTTGGGCGAACCTCCGCCGCAAGGCGCTGGCGAGCCGAAGCGGGCCATCGAGCTACTGCAGCGAGGAATTCGCGCGAACCCGGAATACTGGCGCTTTTACGAAGATCTCGGCTTTGTCTATTACTTTGGGCTGAAAGACTATCGCAGCGCGGCGAATGCATTCCTGGAAGGGAGCAAGAAACCGGGAGCGATGATCTGGATGAAGGCGTTTGCCGCAAGGATCAGCGAAAAAGGCGAGACGCTCGAGACTTCGGAACTGTTATGGCGCGAGATTTACAACTCCTCGAGCGATCCTTCCATCAAGAAAAACGCGAAAATACATTTGCAACTGCTTCGAGCGCGGGCCGATTGCACGCAACTGAACAGCATCGCCGCGGAATATCAAAAACGTACCGGACACTACCCACGCGCAATGCGTGAGCTTGTCGACGTCGGCCTGCTTCCTGCGCCGGCTGTGGACCCTGAAGGCTACGCTTATACGTTCGACGCGGAAGGCAAAGCACGAATAGATCCTGCAAGTCCGCTCTTCAAAGAGCAATCCAATCAACAAAAGATACTTTGAGTGCGGGGGTTACTCGACCACGCACAGCAGAGTCATGCGCGGATCGACGAGGATTTTGTTCGGCGCCGCCTGCATGGTGAAGTGAAACGTGGTTTCGGGACCAGCGGCGACCACTACTCCGAGTTGCACGGGATGCCCAGCTCCGGTGTTTGCGTAGAGCGGCACCGGAGCAATGAACGAGCGCGGCACGCCGCTCTGAAAGAGCTTTCCGCGCACGACGAAGCCCTTCTCTGACTGCTGCACCGAAAATTCCACGTGGTAATGCGGAACACCTGTGCCGCGCACCCAGTCTTCGAAAAACCAATCCATCGAGCGGTCGCCCTCGAGATCCATACTGGGCGGCATGACCGCTTCGATTTCGCGCTGCAAGTCCGCGCTGGAAAGAGCGCGATAGGCATATTTGCTTACCAGCGTGTGGAGCAGCGCGACAAAACGCGCGTCAGTATCTTTCGCTCCGGGCTGGCGCAGCATCTCGCGGAGCATGTGAATCACCCAGGAGCCTTTGGGGTAGACGACCTGCTCGAAGCCTTCCGGTGATTTTGATGAACTCAAGCGTAAGCCCAAGTCGAGAGGGCCGATTTCCGAAGGAGCTTGCTTCTCGCCCGGCAATTTTTCCACGAGGTGCCGGCGATAGCGCGTCAGCCACAGACGCAGGGAATGATTGGCATTTTTCTGGTTATCGGCAAACAGCAGCGCCAGATAATTGGCGATGGCTTCGTCGATCCATTGATCGCGATAGACGCTCCAGCCAACCACGTTGCCCCACCACTGATGCGCCACTTCGTGAAAGGGAACCAGCTCGGTGAAATGCTCCTGCCCGCTTTCTGAGAGCCCGGCACGTTGCTGCGCCGCAGGAGGCAAAAAGGAAAATGTGGAGATGTAAAGCAGTCCGGGCCAGCCCTGCCCGAAAGTCCCGGGAATCTGCGAAACGCCCAGCTTCTGGAAGGGAAACGGGCCGCTGTAGTTTTCGTAGAAGCGGATGGACGAGTCGATATCGCGCCCCAGTTGCTTGAGGGCGTCCGCAGGGCTGGGCGCCGCGGGAATCAACGGCATCAAATTCGAGTAACGCTGGCCCTCAGGGCCAAACGGCGGCGGCATGCGCGAGGCATCGAAAGTGGGAGGGCCCAAACGACTGTTGAGTGCCTGTTCGAGCGTGCGATTGGCATAGACGTCCACGGAATGGCTCCCGGCCGCCAGCGATGCAAAAGCGTAGTCACCCAGGTTGAAGCCCGCGACAGACACCGGTTTTTCCGTGCGCCAGTGGCCGATGCGGACTTCGCCATCATCATGTTCGTCGAGCTTGGAGCCTGTGGCCACCAAGCGCAGCCGCCGCGGCCAACGTATGGTTAGTTCATAATCAGCGAAATCCGCGGCGTCGCCGAAGTGGGGGTACCAACTTTCTCGCGCGCCAACGTACAGCACACCATTTCCGGCGTCCTCAATGATGTTCCCGCGATAGCGGAAGCGGAGGCTAAACTCAGCGCCCCGCGCGGGAGCCGTCGGCAATACCACATAGAGAAAATCGTTGCCGCGGGTGCTGCGCTCGCGCAAAGTCATTCCTTCATTCTGAAAAAATGTAAGAGGTTCGCCTTGCTCGCTGGTCACCTCGTCAATATTCAACATGTGTGAGAACTGCAGCGGGAGCAATCGCTCGCCGCCGGTTTCGGCGCGAAAGCGGACGTCCGTCTTTGCTTCCAGGGAATTGTTAGCGAGGATCGAAGTATCAATGGAGTAGCGGAGCGCACGAAAAGCAACGGCGGGGAAGGTAAAGTCTGGAACATGGTAGGAAGCCCACACGTCGTAGAACGTTCTTCCCGCGTTTAGTTTTTGCTGGCCGAGCAGCAAGGACTCGCGGCGCAGCGGGTCCAAAATCACGTCGAAAGGACCCGACGCGACGCCATCAATCGAGGCGAAGAAGTATGGTTTGGAAGTTTCCGAAAGAGAGTCGAACAGGATGCGAAGCGACTGGCTCGGATTCAATGTGGCCAGTAAGCCGTCCCAGTGGGCCGCAAAGGCGGAAGTGGAATTTTGTTGCGGCGGGACTCCCGCTTCCGTCAGCTGGCGTAGAAGGTCGGCTGCGGTCCCATCGGTGAAGCGCAAGCAAGCCGAGGTAAAGTCCTGATCGAGGATGGGTGCACCCAAAAAATGAGCCATCTGCTGCTTTTCGACAATGTCACGCGGCATCGCGAGAGCGTGGCCTCGGCCGAAAAAAACGGCGCCAGTGACGCGGCCCTCGAATAGCTGAAAGAAAGCGAGCTTCCCTTGTTCAAAAGAGAGCTGCACGTCGCCGCGACGGAGCTCGATGCGATTGGTGGCTTCAATTTGGTAAAGCGTGGAGGGGTCTACGCGCAGTGCGTTCAGTTGGTCGTAGAGTTCGCGCGGCGTCTTCTCCGCCGCCCAAACCTCCGCGCCGATTAGCAAACAAGATAGGCCGAGGAACGCGACCCGAAACTGCATGCCCGAGTGTAGTCACTTTCGGCATAACATGACAAGGAGGTGCGTGGCCGTGCCGGGTGTGGCGGCCTAAAATGAAAAGATGCGGCTCTATCCTTTGCTCGCTATCGGTTTGTCTTTACTCCTAGCGAGGGAAACGCGCGCGGACACCATCGTTCTAAAAAATGGCCGGCGCATCGCGGCGCTCAGCGTGTCAGTGGAGGGCGACAAGGTGCGCTATTTGACGTCGGCGGGCGAGCTGGCGCTGCCGAAATCGATTGTCGATCACATTGAAACGGGGCAGATATCATCCGGCTCCCCGGCAGGCGCCGCAAATCTGGCGATTACGCCTCCCAGTATTGAGCCCACCGCCGCCAATGTTGCCGCAGAGAGTGGCGTAGTCCGCGATGGCGCGGTGGACCGCGAATTTCTGGCCGCGATGGCGAGCGAAGCGCGGTCCGGCGCACCGGGCGCCAACGAGAAAGCGGCTGTTGCGCACCATGCGGCGGCGCAGTTTGAGCTATCTCACGGAGATATGGAGCGCGCGCTCGCCGACGAGCGCACCGCGCTCACGTACGCGCCGGAGAATCCGCTCTTGCTGCTGAACGTCGCCTACATGCATCTGCGGCGCAGCGAATTTAAGCAAGCGCTGGACTACCTGGAACGGGCCCGGCGCGTTGCTCCCGAAAGTCCCGACGTGCCAAAGCTTGCCGGCTGGGCCTACTACGGCATGAACAGGTTGAATCAGGCTGTCTCGGAATGGCAGCGCGCCCTGGAGCTCCGGCCGGACGCCGAAGTGCAGGCGGCGCTCGAGAAGGCACAGCGCGACAAGCAGGAAGAAGAGAATTACCGCGAGAACGAGAGCAGTCACTTTACCCTGCGTTACAGCGGTGAGTCCGAACCGGGGCTGGCGCGCGAGATGCTCCGAACATTGGAAGCGCATTTTTCGGCCATCGAATCGGAGCTGAACTACACGCCGCCGGAGCCGATCGGCGTGATTCTGTACACGCGACAAGCGTTCGCGGACATCACACGCGCGCCCGGATGGGCGGGAGCTTTGAACGATGGGCGCATCCGCGTTCCCGTGCAAGGGCTGACGCAGCTTACGCCGGAATTGTCGCGCGTGCTAAAGCATGAGCTGACGCACAGCTTCGTGCGGCAAAAAACGCGCGCGAAGGCGCCCACTTGGTTGCAGGAAGGACTCGCGCAATGGATGGAGGGAAAGCGCAGCGGAGCAAACGCACACGTGCTCTTGCAGGTCTATGACGCGAAGCAGGCAATGTCGCTCGGCGATTTGGAAGCACCCTGGCTGCGGTTCTCAAACGACGTCGCGGGCTACGCGTATGCTTGGGCGCTAGCGAATATCGAGTACATCGTTCAAACCGAAGGTATGACCGGCGTGGAGCGCATTCTCGATCGCCTCGCCGCCGGAAGCACAACGGAAGCCGCCATGCGCGAGGTATTGCACAGCGATTACGCAGACCTGATGGAGTCGACCGCGCAGTATCTGCGCAAGACCTACTAAGCCGTTGTCAGTTGTCAGCTTTTAGCAGTCAGCTATGAGCGCGGCCAGCAAAGCGGCACGCTCCGGCATCGTTTTCACAACGACATGCTCGTGTGCGGAGTGCGCGCCATCGCCTACCGCTCCCAAGCCGTCAAGCGTATGTACGCCGAGCGCTGCGGTGAGATTGCCGTCGGATCCGCCGCCCGCGACGCATTCTCCGATCGACAAGCCCATTTGCGCCGCCAGCGATTTAGCGCGAGCGAAAAGCACGGCGCTGACTTTGCGTTCCATGGGAGCGCGATTGAAGCCGCCGCGCATTTCCAGGCGTGCTCCGCGCGTAAGAGGCCGCAGCGCGCGCAAGCGTTTCTCGATGCGTCGCATGTCCGCAAGGCGCAGCGCGCGGAGATCGATGACGGCGCGAGCACGCTCGGCGATAACGTTGACGCGCGTGCCGCCCTCGATAACGTCGGCGTTCACACTGATGCCGCGGCGCAAATCGTTCCACTGTTCCAATCGACCAATTTGCCGCGCCAGTTCGTGCACCGCGTTCACACCTTGCTCGGGCGCCAGCCCCGCGTGCGACGCGCGGCCGTGCACGATGATTTCCGCTTCGCCCACGGCTTTGCGCGCTGTTTTCAGCAAGCCGCGCGCTCCGAGCGAAGGCTCAAGCACAAAAACCGCGTCGCTGCGGCGAGCTTCTGTTTCGATGAGTTTGCGGGAGGAATCGCTGCCGATCTCTTCGTCCGAGGTCCAGAGAAAGACAATGCGTTTGCGAAGCGGTCTTCGGATTTGCTGGAGAGCATCCAGCGCGAAAAGGGCCTGTACGATGCCGGCCTTCATGTCGAACGTACCGGGGCCGTGCGCTTTGCCGTCAGCGATCCGAAAAGGCATTTTCGCGAGTGTCCCGGTGGCGTAGACCGTGTCGTAGTGGCCGAGAACGAGAAGCTGTCCCGCCGCTTGCGATTCTGACGCCTGCCAGGTGATACGCAGATGGTCGCCGCGATGTTTCTGAGCAAGACGATCGACGCGCGCTCCGTGTTTGCGCCACTCTTCGGCGATGATTGTGCAGCAACGGTCGGCCGGCGATTTCTCCAAACTTGGCGATTCCGCCAGGACAAATGTGCGCAGCGCAGAGAGCATCTGCGGCAACCGCGGCTTTAGCATGCGGAGCAGGGCACCGGGTAAGCTCGATTCAGTCATCGCCGGGACATGCTAACAGCGCCTATCCCCTTGGCGCAAAGACTGGTCAGCAACCCCCCGGCTTCGCATATAATTATAGGTTTGCCGGGAACACAGGGGCCGCAGGTGTGCGCGGCTACGGGAGCGCCATGATACTGGACGTCACGGAAATTCAGAAGATACTGCCACACCGCTATCCGTTTCTGTTCGTCGACGCGATTGTGGAGATGGAGCGGCTGAAGCGCGTGGTGGGCGTAAAGAATGTAACCATCAACGAATCGTTTTTTCAGGGACATTTCCCAGGTCAGCCGATTATGCCGGGCGTGCTGATCATCGAGTCGATGGCGCAGACCGGCGGCTTGCTGCTGCTGCAGGAAGTTCCGGATCGCGAAAACAAGCTGCTGTACTTCGTGGCTGTGGACGGAGCGCGCTTCCGGCGGCCAGTGGTGCCCGGCGACCAGTTGAAGATCGAAATGAATGTGATTTCCTGGCGCGGCGATTTTTGCAAACTAGAGGGCCGCGCAACTGTAGACGGCCAGCTCGCCGCGGAAGCGACCTTGATGTGCAAAATGGTCGATCGCGTTCCTGCTCCTGCCAGAGTGGAAGTATCCACAAAATGAGTTCGTCGCAGGTCCATGAATTAGCGATCGTCGCGGCCAGCGCAAAAATCGGCGCGGGGGTTCGCGTCGGCCCTTACGCGGTAATAGGCGATCACGTCGAACTCGGCGAGGGCTGCGTGCTGCATTCGCACGCGGTGGTGCAGGGCCCCTCGAAGATCGGCCGCAACAATGTGTTTCATCCATTTTGCTCGGTCGGCGGTGACCCGCAGGACTTTCGGTTTCGAGGCGAGAAGACGGAACTCGAGGTCGGCGACGGCAACACTTTTCGCGAATACGTGACCATCAGTCGTGGCACGGTCGGCGGCGGCGGGAAAACCACAATTGGCAGCGCCAATCTGTTCCTCGCGTCATCGCACGTTGGCCACGATTGTCACGTCGGCGATCACATTCTGTTTGTGAACGGAGCTACGCTCGCCGGCCATGTGACCGTGGAGGATTACGCCACGATCGGTTTTCAGTCGCCGGTGCATCAATTTTGCCGCGTCGGCCGGTATGCGTACATCGGTGCGTCCACGGTGATCACGCAGGATGTGCCGCCGTTTTCGCGCGTAGTGACGGAGCGCGAAACGAAGAGCTACGGCGCCAACACGATTGGGCTCGAGCGCAAAGGATTTTCCGAGGAGCGGCTCAAGGTTCTGCAGCGCGCGTTTCGCTTGCTCCTACGCTCGAAGATGAACACCACCCAGGCGCTCGCGGAAATGCGCAAATCGTTTGTCGATTCCGAAGACGTGCAAGAATTGATTCGCTTCATCGAGACGGCGGAACGCGGCATTGTGAAGTAGAGCAACTCGATACGCATTTCATGGTCAACGCGGACACGAACACGGCGGGATGGGGCCTGATCGCAGGCAACGGGCGATTTCCGTTTCTCGTTCTGGAAGGCGCGCGGAGCCAGGGCATCGAGATGGCCGTGATTGCGCTGAAGGAAGAAGCCGCGCCGGAGCTGGAGCGCTCCGCGAAACGCCTGCACTGGGTCAGCCTCGGCGAACTGAGCAAAGCGATCGACTTGATGCATCAGGAAGGCGTGACGCAAGCGGTGATGGCCGGCCAAGTGAAACACAACAAAATTTTCAGCTCCATCCGGCCGGATTGGAAGCTGGCTAAGCTGCTGTTTTCCTTGCCGCGCAAGAATACGGATTCGCTCATTGGCGCCGTGGCGCGCGTTCTGGAAGACGAAGGCATTCGCCTTGTCGATTCGACTCTGTTTCTGAAGCCGCTGGTGCCGGAGCCGGGCGTTCTGACGCGACGCGCCCCTGACGCACGCGAGGCGGCCGACATCGCTTACGGCATCGGCGTCGCGCGGCAAATCTCCGGCATGGATATCGGCCAAACCGTGGTGATTTCCGACCGCGCCTGCGTGGCGGTGGAAGCCATGGAAGGCACCGACGAAACCATCGCGCGCGCCGCACGAATCGCCGGCGGGAAACCGCTGGTGGTGGTGAAAGTCAGCAAGCCGGGGCAAGACATGCGCTTCGATGTACCCGTGATCGGTCTGCCCACCATCGAACACATGAAGAAGGCGCAAGCCACGGCTCTGGTGGTCGACGCCGGACGGACCTTGCTGTTTGATCGGGCAAAATTAATGGAACTGGCGGACGCGGCGGGAATTGCCATCCAGGCGGTTGCTCCGGCGTCTGCGGAACCAAAAGAGACCTTGGCTGGAATGAACAGGGAATGACGGCGGCTACGCAAACGGGAAAGGTGCGCGTCGCCGTTGTTGGAACCGGTGAATTCGGGCGGAATCACGCGCGCGTGTACCGCGAAATGCAGGGCGCCGAATTGGTCGGCGTGTTCGACAAAAACGTCGAGCGAGCGCAAGCCGCCGCCGCCGAATACCGGACCCATGCTTTCGACGCCCTTGATGGGCTGCGCGGACGAGCCGATGCCGTCAGCGTGGCCGTGCCCACCGCTGAGCACGCGGAGACCGGCTGCCGCTTGATGGAAATGGGCCTCGACGTTCTTGTCGAGAAGCCCATGGCGAAAAGTCTTGCAGAGGCGGACGCGCTACTGGCGGCGGCAAAGCGGTACAAGCGCTTGCTCCAGGTTGGCCACGTCGAGCGATTCAACCCGGCAGTGCTGGCCGTTGAGCCTATTCTGAATCAGCCGCTCTTTTTTGAGGTGCACCGGCTGGGAGTGTTTACACCTCGCAGCCTGGACGTCGATGTGATCTACGACCTGATGATCCACGACCTCGACATTCTCCTCGCGCTCGTTCGGCAGCCGGTTACAGAAGTGAAGGCGGTCGGGATTCCCGTGCTCACGGACAAAGTGGACATCGCCCATGCCCGTTTGGAGTTCGCCGGGGGCGCGGTTGCCAACGTGACGGCAAGCCGCGTTTCCACCGAGCGCGTGCGCAAGGTACGATTCTTCCAGCAGCACGAATACATTTCGCTCGATTACGCGCGCCGAGACGCCCTGCGCGTGGCCGTGAAAAAGGCTGGACCGCAGCCGGAGTTCGCGTTTGAGAAGCTGCCGGCGTCCACGGTAGAGCCGCTGCGCGCCGAGTTGGAATCCTTCGTGGAAGCGGTGCGCACGCGTGCGGAGCCGCGCGTCAACGGCGTCGCCGGCCGAGCCGCCCTGGAACTTGCCGCGCGCGTAATGGCAAGCATCCAGGAGCACGGAGAGCGCGTCCAACTGGTAGCGTTCGCGGCCGCACAGAAAACTGAAAAATGATCCCCCGTTTACTCGTTCCTTGGAATGCCCGTCCGCCCGCCGCGGATGCTCCGACTTCGCGGCGGCGCCCTTCCACGCTGGATGAGCGCACGCTCGTCCCAGCGATGCTGCCGATTGTTCCCTTGGACGGGCACAGCAACATTCCATCTTCCTTGCCGCTCGATTCCGTTGCCGCGCGCACCGTGGTTCCGCGCGATATAAAGCGCGAAGACTTCGTGGTCGAAGAAGCGAGCCACCTGCCCTTGCAGCCGACGGAGATGGACGAGCGCGTCACGGTTCCCCAGGGTGCGGCGCCGCCAGAAATCATCGCTCCCTCGGAAAACATTCTTCCGGCCGAGATCGTCGACCCCGACATTTTCTTGACTGGCCAAGTCAATCTTCTCACGGAGGCGCGCACCGACGACCGCGCCAAGTCCGACCTGGCCAGAAACATTTCCTCGGTGGTGTTTCACATCCTTTTGATTTTGGCCATCATCGTCGAACCCAAGGTTTTTCCGGCGCGCCCGAAGACGCAAGCTGAACTTGACCTCGCGCGCAGGCAGATGACGCTGCTCCTGCCGCCCGGCGCCTTTGAGACTCCGCGGCCCACGCCTCGAGTCCGCGAGCAGCCAGCCGTGAAGGTGGACCCTCGCGTTATCCGCAAAGTAGCGCCGCCAGAGCCGAAGCCGGAGCCTGCTCCGAAAGAGCCGGAGCGCGTGGTGAAAGAACTCCCGAGCGCCCCGGTGCCAAAGCCCAATGTCACGCCCCCTCCAGACACCACCGCGCCCACTCCAAAAACGGATGTGCCCAGGCCGGCGCCGAAGCTGGAGACTCCGGAGGAACAGCCTAGGCCCAACAGTTTGCTGCTGCCTAAAAACTCTCCAGGGCAGTCGATTCAGGATTCCATGCGCGAGGCTTCGAAGATGAACGCGCCTCGTCCTATCGGTGGCGGCGGGCAGATCCCCACTCGCAGCGCGCCAGGAGGCGGAGGACGAGGCACTGCTAACGCCGGCATTGAAATGCTGACGCCGACCGAGGGCGTCGATTTCAACGACTATCTCGCGCGCGTATATCAGAGCGTAAAGCGCAATTGGTTCGCGGTAATGCCCGCATCCGTCGAGCTAGGCGACAAAGGCGTCGTATCCCTGCAGTTCAAAATCATGAGAAACGGCGGCGTGCCGGACGGTGAACCCGTGAAAGTATTTGGCTCCGGAAAGGAGCCTCTGGACCGCGCGGCGATTTCTTCTATCCGCACATCGAACCCGTTTGAACCTTTGCCGCCGGCTTTCAGCGGGCCCTATATCGAGCTGCGATTTACGTATTACTATAATTTGCAGCCGGACTACTCACACTAGTGAAACCCGCGCGCCAACAGGTGCTAGGCAGCATTCTTCTAGCGCTGTTTGTGCTTATTTTTCTGTTCGTACGCGCGCGTCACCTCCTGTTTCGATGAGCCTGGAAAATGCGCATTTGCCGCTCGTCGCCGTCATCGGCCCCACGGCTTCGGGAAAATCAGCGCTGGCCGTTTGGCTGGCCCAACAGCTCGACGCGGAAGTAGTCGCGTGCGATTCAACGCAGCTTTACCGCGGGTTTGACATTGGAACGGCCAAGCCAGCGCTGGCCGAGCGCCGCGGAATTCCTCATCATCTGATTGACGTTCTAGGCGCGGAAGAAGCAGCAACGGCGGGAGGCTATCGGCAGATGGCGCTGGCGGTTCTCGACGACCTGCGCGGCCGCGCGCGCCTGCCGATTTTCACCGTCGGCACGGGACTCTATCTGCGCGCGCTCCTGGAAGGGTTGGCCGATGTTCCGCAGCGTTCGGAAGAGCTTCGCGAAAGATTACGACGGAGTGCGCAGGAGCATGGTCCCGGGCATTTGCACCGGATTTTGTCGCGCCTCGATGCCCAGGCTGCTAAAAAAATCTCCGCTGCCGACGAACAGAAACTGATTCGCGCGATCGAAGTTTGCCTTCTCGCCAAAATGCCGCTCACCGAACTGCACAGAAGCGGCCGGGCACCGCTGCAGGGTTGGCGCGCTCTCAAGATCGGCCTTGCCCCTGGCCGCGAAGCTCTGTACGAGCGGATTCATGCAAGAACGGACGCCATGCTCGCAATCGGCTGGCTTGAAGAGGTCCGTGCTTTACTCGCTGCCGGGCTGCCCGAAGACGCCAAGCCATTCGACTTTATCGGTTACCGCGAACTGCGGTCTGTCTTGCAAGGCCGGCTCACGATAAGCGAGGCGCACGCCGCGATTCAACAAGCTACTCGCCGCTACGCGAAGCGCCAACTCACCTGGTTTCGCCGCGAACCCGGCGTGCACTGGCTCGCTGGCTTCGGCGATCAATCGAACGTGCAAAAAGATGCGCTGGAATGGCTCAAGTCCGAATGCGCGGGGCTGCGCTCGGCGTGATTCTCATTTCCAGGCTGTGAGGCGTTATACGAGAAAAGCGTTGTGCGACGCTGACTATCTGGAATCATTCATGCCGCAGCGCCACCATTGGGTCCACGCGCATCGCTCGCCAGGCCGGGATGTAACAGGCAGCCATCGCGACGATCATCAACAGAGCGGCTACAACCGCGAACGTCAGCGGGTCCATTGCGCTGACACCGTAAAGCAATCCCGCCATCAGCCGCGTAAGCACGAGCGCAGCCGCGAGACCAACTCCAACCCCGATCAGCGCCATGCGCGCGCCTTCGCCCAATACCCAGCGCAACACGTGGGTTTGGTGCGCACCGAGAGCTATACGGACGCCGATCTCGCGCGTCCGCTGTCCCACTATGTAGGAAACCACGCCATAAATTCCGACGCTCGCAAGCAGCAGGGCGATTGCGGCGAACGCAACCAACAAAATCATCGAGAACCGCTCCGCCATCACTGAATGGTTGTAGACAATATCGTCCATCGTCTGCGGGCTGAACATCACCTGTTCACTGTTCATCTGCTGGATTTCGTGGCGGATGGTATCGACAAGGCCGAGTGGCTCGCCCGTCGATCGCAGCACCACTGTGGTGCTGCGAGTCGCGCGCGACATGTATTTGTCCGGAATCTGGCGGAAGGGAACATAAAATTCCGCGTGTATCGCCAGCTTGTCGTCAAGGCCCCATTGCTTTACGTGCCCGACCACCCCAACGATCTTTGTCGGGCCAACGTAATCGTCCACGAAAACCTTACCGAGGGGATCTTCCCCAGGAAAAAAGTTCTCGACGAAATCCTGATCGATCACCGCCACATGCGGCGCACTTTCCGAGTCTTCGGAAGTGAAGAAACGGCCGCGCACGAGCTGGATTCCCATCACTTTCAAGTAGTCCGGCTCGACTTCGGACCAGATCGACCAATATTTGTCATTATCGCTCAGCGGCTTTGGCCGCCCTTCGATCCAGAATGGGTCCTCTCCGTCGTCCCACATGGGAAGGGAACCTCGCAGCAGCGACACAGACTGAACACCTGGAATGGAAGCAAGCCTGTCGTGAAGTTGAAGAAGGGAGGCTCGGACCGAGGCTGGCGCCGCCGCCTCTGTCGAGGGGGGAAGCCCTACGTAAAATGTCAGCACATGGTGCGGATCGAACCCGGGGCTAACTTCCCAAAGACGCGATAAGGTCCGCAGCATCAACCCTGCGCCGATCAGCAGAACTACGGCCATAGCCATTTCTGTCGCAACGAAGACACCCTGAGCGCGGTGGCGGCCTCCGCTTGCGCCGCGGCCCCCCTGCTTCAAAGTCGCTTGCAGATCTGGGCCCGAGATTTTCAGCGCTGGTGCGAGCCCGAAGAGAATTCCCGAAGCCAGTGAAATCACGACCGTGAAAAGAAGTACACGGCCGTCCAGCCGCACTTCCGCGGCACGCGGAAGCGAGTCTGAGACGAGACCAAGCACGCCTTGCGTTCCCCATGTCGCCAGCAGCAATCCCAGCGCGCCGCCCGCGACCGCAAGTAGCGTACTTTCGGTCAGAAGCTGGCGAAGCACCCTTGGCGTGGTTGCACCGAGCGCGGAGCGGATTGCAAACTCCCGAGTACGGCTCGTGGATCGAGCGAGCGAGAGATTCGCAACATTCACGCACGCGATTAAGAGCACGAACCCTACTGCTCCCAGTAGAAGTAGAAGGAAAGGTTCGATCTCTCCGACCATGCTTTCCCTAAGCGACATTATGGTCACGCCCGAATCTTTATCAGCGACTGGATAGGCCTGCGCCAGACGGTTTGTAATGGATTCCATATCGGCGCGGGCTTGTGCGAGCGTAACGCCCGGCCTGAGCCGGCCAATTGCCTTCATGCCCAGGCCGGCGGAGCGATCGTGGAAGATCACATCGTTCCACTGGCCGATGGGAATGCAAACCTCGTTATTTTCAGGGAAAGCGCGCATGCTTAGATGAAACCCCGCGGGAATCACCCCGATGATCGTGTAACCCGTGCCATTGAGCTCCATTCTCTTACCGACAATATCTGGCACCGAACCGAACTTGCGTTTCCATAAGCCCGCGCTTATGAGCGCTACGGGCGCGCCACCGACGCGGTCCTCTTCGGAACTGAACCAGCGCCCAATCTCAGGCTTCACGCCGAGTGTGGAAAAGAAATCAGCCGAGACCATTTCGCCGCGGATATGTTCGGCTGCGCCAACGCCTGTCAGATTGAAATCGTCCGGGCGAAACGCGGCCATTGAAACGAAAGTGTGGTTCTCTCTCTGCCAATCGAGGAAATTCGGATAGGAAATTGACGCGCGTTCGAGATGCACTCGATTTGCGTACAGCGCCACCAACCGGTCAGGTGCAGAGAAGGGAAGCGGATTCAGCAGCACTCCATTGACCACCGAGAAAAGGGCTGTATTCGCGCCGATTCCCAGCGCCAGCGTAACCACAGAAATAATCGTGAATCCTGGGTTCTTCACCAGCATTCGCACGGCGTAACGAATGTCTTGCAGCAGTGTTTGCATAGTCGACTCCACTTACAGCACGTTATCTTCCAGATTGATCTCCGCTACTCCGCTGATCTCACACAGTTTATTGCGATCGCTAAGATGATACGCGAGCGAAAGGTGTTCGAATGTGGGACGCTCGTTTTGTGCAAGAGGACCAGGACGTGGAGGTGCTACAGTTCGTAATCGGCACGTTCACGAGATCCGACTAAATCCGCCAGCCGGCTTTGACATCAGTCGCCGTGCGGAGACAAGAAGAGTATAATTCGTCACGGGAACCTCACAGACCACGCACGGTGTCACCATTCGCACGAACCGATCTCTCCGCATCATGACAGTCCCTCTATTTCAAATATGAAGACTCAGCACGTAACTTCGGTTTCGGAGCGCGCCCTGCTCGTCGGCGTGACGTGGAAGCGCGCGCCGCGGGTGCCGGGCATGCCCGCGGGTGAGCAAGGCCGCGAATCCCTCGCGGAATTGGTTGAGTTGGCGCGCAGCGCCGGTGCGGAAGTCGCCGGCACGGTGTACCAGGTCCGCGAGTCCGCCGATCCCGCGACTCTTGTCGGCCGCGGCAAGCTCGACGAGATTCGCGCGGAAGCCACCGCGCACAAAGCGCCACTGATCATTTTCGACGGAAACTTGTCACCCGTGCAGCAGCGCAACATCGAAACCGCTACCGACCGTCGCGTCATCGATCGCACGCAGCTCATTCTCGATATTTTTGCCCGCCACGCGCGCAGCCGCGAAGGCCAGCTGCAAGTTGAGCTGGCGCAGTTGAACTATCTTCTCCCTCGTCTGACCGGCCGCGGCACAGCCATGTCTCGCCTGGGCGGCAAGAGCGGCGGTGGCGGTGCAGGTGGCGCCGGCGGTGGAGCGGGCCGTATCGGCGTACGCGGTCCTGGCGAAAAGAAACTCGAGACCGATCGCCGCCGCATCCGCGACCGCGTCAGCAAAATTCAGGCCAGCATCGAAGAGGTGCGCAAGCAGCGCGCCCTGCGCCGTGAAGCACGCAACGCGGTCCCGCTCGGCACTATCGCGCTCGTCGGTTACACCAACGCCGGCAAATCCACATTGTTCAACGCTCTCAGCCGCGCCGAAGTGCTGGTTTCTTCACGTATGTTCGCCACCCTCGACCCCACCATTCGCGCTATTCGCCTTCCATCGAACCGCCGCGTTCTGGTTTCCGACACCGTCGGCTTCATCCGCGATTTGCCCAAGGGCTTGCTCACCGCATTTCGCGCGACTCTGGAGGAAGTGCAAGAAGCCGCTCTGATTCTCCACGTCAGCGACGTTTCCAATCCGCACCATGAGGAGCTGGATGAAGAGGTCGACAAAATCTTGCAAGAACTAGGCGTAGCGGATCGTCCCAAACTACGTGTCCTGAACAAAGTGGATCTGCTCACCTCCGAGCAGCGCGAAACTCTGAATCGTAGTTTGGCCCGCCTTGGCGAAACCGGGCCAGTCCTCGTCTCCGCCATGATCGGTCAGGGCATCGAAGATCTGCTCCGGCACATCGATGCCGCTCTTCCCCTCGATCCCTTGGTCAACTTGTCCCTGCGCCTGCCGCTCACAGAAGGGCGAACGCTCGCCCTCATTCACGCGCTGGGCCGTGTGCTTGACTCCGCCGTGGAGGATTCGCACATGACCATGGACGCCGAAGTCCCCGCCTCTATTGCCAAGCGTCTGCGTTTAAGTCAGTATGCTGTCAAGGGAACTTCTAGCACTCCGCGCGCGTAACTGGATCAGGAGGTCGAACATGGCCGCATTTCTGCTCTGGTGTATCTTGTTCATCTTGTGCTGGCCTCTGGCCCTGCTGGCCATTGTGCTGTTCCCCATCGTTTGGCTCATTACCCTGCCGTTCCGCATTGTCGGCATCGCCGTAAACGGCGTCTTCGCTCTGCTCGCGGCCCTGTTTTTCCTGCCTGCGCGGGTTCTCCGTGGTCCGCGGGCAATTTGAAGTTAGCCATGCCCGACTCCAGGGGTAACTTACGAGTTAAAAGAGCGAGAAATCTTCCTCTTTTGGGATAGGTTCGCGTCCAGCTCCGCGCCGGAGGTTGTCTCGAGCTTGCCACCTCCCCTGTGGAAATTTCTGTGGAAACTGAGAAGTCCAGCAAAATGTGGAGTTTCCAAGCCTCGGCTAAATTTGCAGGTATTTTACACCGCATTCGGTCTAACGCCATTGTTTTCAATACTGTACCCGTCGTCAGCAACTGTCGATAGTCTGACAACCCCCCGCGACCCCGAAACGGGAACTTTCCGACATTTGCACAGCTTTGCAGCACAACCGTATCCAACTGGATACCCTTTTCTGCGTTTTTCGCCGCCACTCCATATTAATCACAAGGTAGTATCCACATCTCACTTCGCCACCCGCTCCCCTCAACCCGTAGGGAAGTCTGAGGACATTCCTTGTTATCCGGCTCTGATTTGCTGGACCGCGCACCATTGCTCTGCCAATTCCCGTCTCCTTTTTCCTTGACATGGGTCTTGGCTACATATATATCGTATCGTAAATATTCTTAAACCATTATCTTAAATTATCGGACTGCTCGGAAATCGGCACTCGGGGAACCCGTCCCCGCGTGAGGCTTTACGATTCTTCATCGCCAATTTGCCGCGGTAGCGGCGACGTCTTTGCTGGCTGGCGGACCCGCGCCGGCTGACATCCGAACGCTAGGCGTGGTCACACACGCGGAGCACGCCCATATTGGAACGGCCGCCGTATCGGAGGGAAGCGCCATTTACGAGGGCGACCGCCTCTCCACCGGGGTCGCTGGCAACTTGCGCATCGCCAGTCCCGCCCTAACGCTGCAGCTTGACGCGCAGTCGACGCTTGTAGTCAAACGTCCTCTCGGTCCGGAGGCCGGCGTTGTGGCTGAAGTCGGCTCCGGCACTTTGACTTTCGCCGCAGCATCCACCGGTAAAATCGCTATCGTAGCAGACGACGCTTTCATCCGACCGGCAGCGAACGTCCCCACCATAGCCCACATTCACGTCGTGAGCAGAAAAGAGCTGCGCGTTTATGCGCAGCGAGGCACTCTGGAATTTTCGTATCACGGTGAAAACAAAACGATCGCTGAGGGCGCGAGGTGTCGCGTGCTTCTCGATCCATCCGAAAGGGAAGCGACTGTCGCTGTAGCCGCGGAATCAGAACATGATAAGAAAAAGCTCACAAAGCACCATAAATTCCTCATTGTGGCGATCAGCATGACCGTCCCGGCGGTCACAATTCCCTTCCTGATACACGAATTCGAGAGTCCCGACAGACCTCAACCACGATGACGGTCAAGGGCGCGTGCGGAAAACACTTGATGCGGAGACGCGGCTGAGCTGGCGAACAGCTTGCCAAATTGGGACGCGGCAGCGTTGCGCCCTTACCGGAATCGCGGATCGCACTAGAGGGCGAGGAAATTTTGGAGGAGCTGCTTGCCGGATTCGGTTAGCACCGACTCCGGGTGGAATTGCACGCCTTCCAGTTTGTGGCGCCGGTGGCGGACGCCCATGATGATGCCGTCGTCGGTTTCGGCGGTGATGGTCAACTCGCGCGGAAGCGATTTGCGCTCAACGATGAGGGAATGGTAGCGCGTGGCGGTGAAGGGGTCGGCTAGCTTGCGGAAAATGTTCTTGCCGTCGTGGTGAATCTGGCTGGTCTTGCCGTGAAAAAGTTTGGGGGCGCGAATGACTTTGCCGCCAAATGCCGCGCCAATGGCCTGATGGCCCAAGCAGACGCCCAGGATCGGAAATTTTCCCGTGAGGCGGCGAATCAGGTCGATACAAATTCCGGCATCCTGTGGCGTACACGGGCCGGGCGAAATCACAATGCGTTCCGGCTTGCGGCGCGCAATTTCTTCGACGGAGATTTTGTCGTTGCGATGGACCTCGACGTCGCAACCTAACTCGCCAAGATACTGCGCCAGGTTATAGGTGAACGAATCGTAGTTGTCGAGCAGCAGAACCATGTCGTTGCGCCCTAGCGGCCTGCACGGTGCGCGGCTTCCAACGCGGCGAGCAGCGCGCGGGACTTGTTGACACTTTCCTGAAATTCGCCTTCGGGAGTGGAATCAGCGACGATTCCTCCGCCGGCCTGCACGTAGGCGACGCCATTTTTCACCACCATGGTGCGCAGCGCGATGCAGGAATCCAGATTACCAGCAAAATCCATATACAGCACGCCACCCGCGTAAATGCCGCGGCGCGTGCGCTCCAGCTCTTCGATAATTTCCATGGCGCGCACTTTAGGTGCGCCGGAAACGGTGCCGGCGGGAAAGCAGGCCATCAGCGCATCGAAGCAATCCACATCTTCGCGCAAACGCCCGCGCAGGCTGGAGACGATGTGCATGACGTGGGAAAAACGCTCGACGGTCATGAGCTGCTCGACCTTTACAGTTCCGTACTCGCAAACGCGGCCAAGATCGTTGCGGCCAAGATCGACGAGCATGATGTGCTCGGCGCGTTCCTTTTCGCTGGCGAGCATTTCCTTTTCAAGACGCTGGTCCTCAGCTTCGTCTTTGCCGCGCGGCAACGTGCCGGCGATGGGACGATAGAAAACATCGCGGCCTTGGACTTTGACGAGCATCTCCGGAGAGCTGCCGACGATAGAGACATCGTTCATCTGCAGGAAGAAGAGATAGGGAGAAGGATTGAGGGCGCGCAGCTCGCGATAGATTTCAAACGGCTGAGCTTTAGTTTTGGCCGAAAAGCGCTGGCTGAGCACGACCTGAAAAATGTCGCCGGCGCGGATGTATTGCTTGGCCTTGCGCACGGCGGCAAGGTATTCGGCGCGCCGAAAATTCGAGCTGACTTTGGGCTTGCTGTTCTTTCTTTGTGATTCCTTGCGAGGACGCTCGGCGTCGACGGGTTGCTCGAGGAGTTTGCGCGTGTGGTGAATCTCGCGCACGGCGGCGTTGTACCTGGCACGGAGAGTGCCGCCAGGGCCGCCGGTAAAAACGTTGCGTACGATCCAAAGACGATGCTGGACGTGATCGAAGGCGATGAGTCCGTGATAAAAGGCGAGCATGGCATCGTACAAGCCGATTTCGTCGCGCAGCCGCTTCGGCAAGCGCTCGATGAGCCTCACCATGTCGTAAGAAAAATAGCCGATGGCGCCGGCGACAAGCGGTGGGAGGCCGGGAACACGGACGGGCTGAAAGCGTTCCATGCGCTCACGAAGGAACGAAACGGGATCCCGTTCTTCCCAGACGATGCGGTCCGGGCCTTCCATTACGCACGCGCCCGCGTTGTAGCGAAAAACCTGCTCGGGATGAGCGCCGGCGAACGTATAACGAGCAATCTTTTCGCCGCCTTCTACGCTTTCCAAAAGAAAGGAATAGCGGGCGCCCTGCGCAATGCGCAGATACGCGCTGACTGGAGTGAGTAAATCCGCGGGGAAGACCTCGTAAACAGGGATGAGATTGCCTTGTTTGGCCAGGCGCTGAAACTCGCGGAAATCCGGACGGATCACAGCGAACTCCGCCGGCGTTCCTCGTTGCGCAAAGCAGCAAGGACCGCGCGCCGCATGGCCTTCTCCGGAGCAGGACGCTTCATCCAGAGCTCCCATTGGGCGACGCCTTGGGCGAGAAACATTTCGACACCGGAAACCGTGGCGATTCGCTTTTGCGCGGCGAGCTTCAAGAGTTGCGTCCTCTCAGGGCGGTAAATGAGATCCATGACAATCCGACAGTGTAACTCGCTGGGCTCCAAGGGCGAAATTCCGGCGTTGGGGTACATGCCGACTGGCGTGGCATTCAGAACGGCGTCGAAATGTTCCGTTTTCAGCGCACGGCGCGGGACAACCTCAGCGCCCGCGGCGCCGGCCAACTCGCGCGCTGCGGCGTTGCGCCGCGCGCAGATGCCGACACTGGCTCCGGCGCGAGTCAAAGCGAAGGCGGCGGCACGCGCCGAGCCCCCGGCGCCGAGAATCAGCACACGGCTTTTCGGCAGGCGCACTTTTCTTTCAAGGGCGCGCAAGACGCCAACGTAGTCCGTATTGCTGCCATAGAGAGAGCCGTCGCGGCGCACCACGACGGTGTTTACCGCGCCGATTTCCGCGGACAGGGCGTCGCAGTCTTGCAGATGCCGAACGATGCTTTGCTTGTGCGGCAGGGTGACACTGAAGCCGCGCAAGCCAAAGTCCGGCGCAGCCTTCAGGAAATCGCGCAGATTTTTGACGAGAAAAGGCACATACACGGCGTTGATTTTCCGCGCGATGAACGCGGTGTTGTGCAGCAGTGGAGAAAGAGAGTGCGCGATAGGGTCGCCGATGACGCCAAACACCTGCGTCTGTCGATCCAGCGCGTGAGCGCGATAGAGATGCTTCAGTTCCCGAAGCGAGACTTGCCCCGGAGCGGTTGCCGCAGAGACAGGGGCATAGGCCAGCGCACTGCCCGCTCGCAGAGCCAGGAGACGCGCTGGCAGGCCCACTTCGCCCATGGAGACTGCCACAACGTTGCGCGATGCCGACGCTAACCGGAGAAGGCGCGCGCTATCTGCAATGGTGCGCGCCGCCCCGGCGACCTTGAGGGCATCGACTGCTCCTCGCCATTTACTGTGGAGAGCAGAGTTCAGTGGAGGCATGCGGTCAAAATCGTGCACCGAGAGCAGGATGCGCCGCGGCAAGGAGAGCTGGCGAATCGAGTCTCGCGGCAGCCTGCGCGCGGTTTCGACCTCGAGATCGCACCATAAACAGCCCGCTTCGGCGGCCTGTGCCAGCCAATAAAGCTCGTCCTGGACATCGCCGGCAAACAGGCCTCCGCCCTCGCGGCGGCGGCAGGTGGCGAGCAACACCGCGCGCTTTGGCCGGTTACGGCGCAGCCAGGCGAGAAAGCTCCGTCGTTCCGCGTCGCTGTTCAGCCAGTCCAGCCGCAGTTCGACCGTGGGCGTTTCGCGCCAAGCGCGGCGGAGCTGCGCAGCCATTTCCCTTGCGGACGAGGCCGCGACCACAGCGCAAATGCGCGCCACACCCTTGCCAAAGAGACCCATGCACATTCTTTCTATGTGGCTATTGTGGCTCGTCCGACGCCTTCCGGCGGAGTTCGCCGCAAATGACTGAAAATACGGCTTGTAACATGCCGTATCAAAAGTGTAAAGCCCGGCTGGCCAATTTGTTGACGGCCGCGGGGGTGCTTGCTAATTTGACCCGTGGGACTTCTTTCGCACGACTTTCGCACGACCCGTCGGGGCGTGATTTCAAGGAGCATTTTCAATGCGCGTTAATCTAGCTGCGTTGTGCCTGGCTGCCTTTGCGGGCGCGGGAGTTTGCTACGGCCAAGCGGCGCCGCCGAATGCCGGGTCTACCCTGCAGCCCGGCTATAGCACGGTGTACTGCTCGGGTTTTCTGAAGGATACGAGAGTGCCGGAGGAGCTTCGTGTGGTTTCCGGCGAAGAGTCCGGCTACAAGCTCGTCTGGACCCAGCGGGAAAACGTGTACATCAACGCGGGCAGCGAAAAGGGAGTAAGGATCGGTGATCGGTTCCAGGTCGTGCGGGGAACGGGAGATCCTTTGCCGGTCGACTGGTTCAAGGGGCAAAGCCGAATCGCAAGCGCGATGGGGCTTTGGTACACCGATGTTGGGCAGTTGCGAGTGGTGAGTGTGGAGCCGAAAGTTTCCGTGGCGGAAGTAGTTTTTTCCTGCAAGGACATGATGCGCGGCGATATCGTACGACCGTTTGAAGAGCGTCCAATTCCCCCCTTCAAAGAGCCCGGCACGTTTGACCATTTTGCGCCGGTGAGCGGAAAGCCGGTGGGTACGATAATCAACTCTTTGGCATTCCAGCAAAGCCAAGGGCAAGGGACGACGATGTACGTCAACCTGGGTGCGGCGCAAGGAGTGAAAATCGGCGACTATGTGCGCATTTTCCGCTACCAAGGAAAAGATATTGACTACGTGCCGCAGACCAAGAACTATGCGTATCAAATTTACGGTTTCGGGAGTTCTCCGACGCGCTACGAATGGAAAGACTTGCCGCGTGAGATACTGGGTGAAGGGATTGTGTTGAACGCCAGCCGGAACGCGGCGACGGTGTTCATAACCTTGAGTTCCTCAGACATCTACCCGGGGGACAACATCGAGATCGAATAGAATCCCGGAAATTTGGCTATTCACGGCCCGTGGCGAATGCCCGCGGGCCTTTTTTGTTGCATGATGAGCGTTTGGCGAGTTCGCGCCTCACAAATTGCGCGCGTCGCTGGAAAAAACCTCGCAGGTAAACCCAAAAAGATTTGCGTCGGGATCGCGCCACGCGTCCGGCGGCAATTGCGCTTTACGGCAGGTCTCGGCGAGGAATTGTTCGGCGCTGAAACGGTGGTCAACGGCGACCCGCGGCAGAAGGAGCCCACGCCGATCTCCTCGCGAAATTAGGAGACCATGGCTGCCAATTT